>OATM01000424.1_pt1 | contig 12292 bp, 24 predicted proteins | sample 1476001 | NCBI WGS metagenome assembly OATM01 (sample SAMEA2579973, study PRJEB22360) | human gut metagenome | reverse complement strand
AGCAATGCTATCCTTGCCGGTAGCTCATGCTGCACCTTGGTTGCCGGTGGCTGATGCTGCACCTTGGTAGCCGGTGGCTGTCTTACCATTCTTCCACTTGCATTTTTCAAACGTAAACTTAACGGCTGCGTCTACAATACTCTTAATACTTAGTTCCGCCCCTATGTGAATTTTTGAACAAGCAATTTTCGTATCATCCGTATCTACGTCCATATCGCCAGTCCCCTCAACCTCGTGAAACTTATTCATGCCAACTCTGGCAGGTGGATAGTAACCGAACACATCCAATGGATGGAGACAGAAGTGAAATCCGTTACTGCAAGCCATTATATCGCCTACTTCTTCATAGTCCTTACCTTCTTCATATTGAAAATCCATACATGTCATATCGGGGGTAAAACCCTTGTAGCCTTTGATTTTGACAAATTCCTTTGGCAAGGTAACATTATCCGGCAGGTTTGCCCTAAGTACCATGTACGCCATGTAGCTGGCGTCAAATCCGGCTATCCCGGTGCCAATGGCAGTGAGAAAAAATTCCTTTTCCGGATGCTCGTTAGCGTAATTTCCGAAGTTTCCTAAAAATACTACCAGATCTTCTTCAGTTACCTTCTGCATATCCTTGTCCAGCGTAGGAATGGCATAGGACTGACCTTGTATTCCTTCTGCCTGCCCCATAATTGCGCCAAACTTCTCAACTGCCAATCTAGCTGCACCTCCGGCGTGATTGCCGTTCATGTTGCTTCCAAAAACGAATATTTGATTCTCTTTCAGTTCCTGAATATTCTCAGGTGTTAATTCTCTTTTCATGATTCTTGTTTATTTCTGTATTACTTTTAATTAATGGTTCCTACAAACTTCTCTAGGTTTCCACTCTGACGGTACTTTAGCCCACTCTCTGAATGCCTTATCAAATCCATCAAGGTCAGAGAACATATCCATCTTGGCGGTATCAGTAGTAATGAGGGTGGAGAACTCCTTGAAATACTTATCGGCAACTTTTACGAAGTCATTGTGCAACTTTTTTAAATCTCCAAGCAGAAGGGAGTTCTCTGCCATTAAATCGCTCGCTTCCTCTACTAAGTTATTGGCTTCGCAATTCAACAGGTGAACGGCTGAAAGCAGCATATTCAATCTATCTATGCTACCATTGGCTATGGCGGCATCTATTATTTTTTTCTTTGGTTTCATAATTGTATATTTTCACTTTACATTTCCTTTCATGCGGTTAATACTTTCGTTCTCCTTTTTATTAATTTTGTCAATCCACCTTTGGAATTTGGCAGCTACAAGAGGGCAGTGTATGCGTAGGTTTCTATCGCGTTCCGCTTCCCATTCACGTATCTTTCTCTGCATCTCGGTATTCATAAATTTCTCCTTTTTCGTTATAATTCTTTCTTTAGAAAACTGTTGCAAATTTGCCCATATCTGTCACAGGCACACACTCTATGCCCTTTAGCCTTACAATACGCAGAATTATCCCCGAAGTCCGAGGCATTCTTGCAATTCCGGCATTTGACATATACAATTTCCGGTTTGACTTTCTTTGGCATACTTAAAATGGGTTGTTATCATCTTCAGTGCTATTACTTGATATGGGAATAATGTTCAAGTCGTAAAAGTGAGTAGATGCAGCATTGAAGCCACAAATAAACTTCAATAGTCCTATATTTCTGCCTTTAGCTATATCAATCATGGCAGTTCCTTTTGTGTCCACGTCTGAAAACTCATCAGGATACCGCTTCCCTTTTACCTCAGGACGATAAATCAGCATAACTATATCTGCTGCTTCCGCTATCTGTCCACTATCCCTTAACCTTGCCAATGTAGGTACAGGGTTAAGATTATCCCTATTCATCTGCGACAATGCAATAATCCATATATCCAAATCCTTTGCCAGATTCTTCAGCCTTCTTGCAACCTCTCCCATCTGCTGTTCTTTGTTACTTCCCTTCATGTTAACATTCAAAATCTGCAAATAATCTACCACAGCCCCGTCTATCCCATTTTTAAATTTCATCTGACGGATTGAAGATATTATCGTGTCGATATTGGACGTGCTCCTATCATCGAAATAGATTTGCATTTTTGATACAGTATCCACAGCCCGGTCTACATTTTCCAACTGCATTCCGGAAAGCGGTGAGTAAAGTATGACATTTGAAGGAATACCACTTATCATTGAAATAATTCTAGACGTAATTTGTTCCTTCTTCATCTCCATTGAATACATGGCTATCTTAGCACCTGCTATTGCAGCGTTTTTCATCATGCTTACAGCCATTGACGTTTTGCCAGCACTAGTTTCACCTGCAATAATTATCAAGTCTGATTTTTGAAGTCCACCTGTTTTCCCATCTATCTTGTCAAATCCGGTCGGTGTACCTGTTAAGTCTGTTTTCCCTGACATGTTGCGGTTTATCGTTTCATATACGGATTCTATGCATTCCTTGACCGTGCTGATAGAATTACAATTGGATGAGAACAGATTAGCAAGCTGATCTGACACTTTTTGCACGACGTCGGCAATATCTTCCTTCTCATTAAAAGCGTTACTGTCGAGATAACTCCCAATATCAAAGAACCGTCTCCGTATCATCAGATCATGAAGTCTGCACGCATATTGATACAGATCGAATGTGTACATTCCTGAAATCTTTGTCAGCTCATATAAACTAAAGTCTGGATATGAGAACTCCAGTTTTGATTTCACACTGATGGCATCAGCTCTTCCACCGGAATCCGTTATTTCCAATACAGTCCTGTATATCTGCTTGTGAAAATCGTTATAGAAACAATTTTCAGTAAGGATATCCCTCACTTCGTAAATGGTATCTCTCTCGCTTAGAATGGTCCCAAGAACACGTTTCTCACACTCTTCATCTCTTGGCAATATACGCATTCCACTCGGCATTATTTCATCTTTCATCTTTCATAAACTTGAGTTGTTTTAAAATAGCATAATACAAAACATCCCATTTTGAACGGATGTCTGCTCTGCCCTCTATTGTGCGCAATGCGCTTTTAAACATATCGTTCCCATATTTGTCCCGTAAAAGCAAAAATTCTTCTTCCGTAGGCAATCGCATATTGGAAAAACAATACGGTGCTTGTTTCTTGATATATGACAGGAATTTATAATAGGCATTGTTATCTTTAGAAGATTCCAACAACGCATCATTCGTATCTTGGAACAAATTTGTAGCCCCCTTTTTTATCTCGGTCAATATCCAGTTCCTAAAATACTCCATAAAACCTTTCCTGTCTTTCGAGATAGTCCCTCCGGCTTTTAGGCTTATCACGAACTTGTCAAGCCATAGAAGAAACATATCATGGTCGAAAACCTTTATCCCGTTACGGTACAAATGAAGCCTTATTGCTTCCTCCCATCCGCTGTCTGATGACAGCTCATGTTGCAATTCACTGAGATCTATATCACAACTTCCAAAATCAGAACCCATTTTTTCTTTTGCTCTATTTATAGAGCTTTCTTTATTATTTCCTTTTCTTTTCTTTTGTGTACTTTTCTCGGAGGAAATGCCTGTTTCTTCGGAGGAAATGCCTGTTTCTTCGGAGGAAATGCCTGTTTCTTCGGAGGAAATAAGTCCGAACTCATCAAATTGACATACACGTCTCAACTGGTCACAAATACTCTTATAACGTTCCTGAATCCCCTTCGATGTGATTACTTTGTCAGAATCATACAGTTTTTTAGAAAACAACCCGACTATCAGGCAGCATTTAAAGACTTCCTGTATATACGCCTCTTCAAACCCGGTTTGTTCCGAGATAATAAAGGGCAACTCATCATCCCACCTCACGTAGTACCCTTGTTTGTAGATAATACATAGCAGGAGAGCATATACAGTTACAGCTTTACCGCCTTGATACTTGATTAGTTTTCTAATGCGTATATCCTGAAAGAAATCCACGTCCATAGGGAAGTAATCAAGTCCTACTTTTCTATTTCTTCCCATGACCACTTTTCATTATTCCAATTAAATAAAGCAAATTGACTTCCCCACTTTTAGGGCATTTAGGTATATGTTCTATTTCATTCATTATTTCTCCTATTGTTTTCATAATTTATGATATAAGAGGTGTGGCAGCCTTGTATAAGGCTACCAGCACTTAGTTGATTATATTTTTGTTATTTCTTGATTTGTTTTATTTCAGCATCAGTGATAAGCATTCCGATTATTGCTTTGTAGTGGTCCACTCCTTTGTAGTTTTCACTGAACTTCTTAAAATCCTCAAACAGTCCGTTTGTTATTATAAAAGAATATGCTTCATTCTTGCAGTCTTTCTCAATATCATACTGCTTTTGTAATTCATTTAAAAAGTCACTGAATGTTGGTATTAAATGAGAATTTGAGCATTCAATCTCAACGGTTGCTATTTTCTTTTTCATAGCAGACCTCCTTTCTTCGCTGAAATGAAGCAAGAGATAAACGGTAATATAAACAAGATAGGATTAATGATAGTGAGTACTAACATTATCAACACGAAAATGGCTTTTACGTTAGCCGATAACGTAGATGTAGAAGTTACTGTACTTCGCTTCTGCTCTAATTTCATGGAGTTTGGCATACGATGAAATTTGAGTTATGTATAAAAGGAAAGCCGTTAGCTTCCCAAAGTCGCCAAACTCCGACTAAATTCGCATAACGAAAGCAGTCCGTAGGGAAAACTAACGGCTATATCTTTGCGATAAAAGCTGTCAAGTAGATATAAAATATCCACTTTCGATATGCTATATAAAATCAAAGTTTGGCGAACTTTTCACCGCAAAGATACAACTCAAATTCAAAACTCCAAAATAAAATTCAAATATCTTTCAAATAATTATCCACCACTTTAATAAACTCGTCTAATGACCGGACAACGATGTATTTGTTACCATTTGCCTCACATTCCTTTTGCCATTCTTTTTGGACTGGTCTTTGGTATTCTCCCGGCTTTTTCATTTCCACACACAAAGCTCCATAGAAACGATTGCTCTTAAGAAGTATCAGGTCTGCAACTCCGGGAAGCATACCTTCATCTTTCATCTTTCTCAACATATCCTCCCAAATCACCTTCCTTGGCATATTTGAAAGACTTTGTACACTTAATTTGGAATAATTTAATTCCAAAAGTATTGAATACAAACTTGTCTGTAAGTTCAAATTTCTTTTCCATGTCAATCAAAATTAAAATTATCCTCACCGTCCGGTTCTTCCTCCGGCATATCATTACCGAAATCCATCGGTATGAACCAATCTGAAATAAACTCTTCCATATTATTCCTCCGTATCTTCACTATAACACGGCATAAGCAATCCAACACTACTTACATCCTCCATCATACTATCAAAAACAATAGGTTTATTAGTACCCTTAAATGTAGCGACACACTTGTCGCTTTCAAAAAGAGCTTTATTCAACCGTTGCATAATCTTCATGTCAAACTTCACTTGTGGAAGCGGAGTAGTCTGCGTATTCAAAGCACCCTGCAAGACTTTTTCCGCATCAGGATATTTATCAAATGTGGAAAAGTAAAAGAATACTTTATCATTATCCTTGCTGCATTCTATGCCATCTTCGGCAATCATAATATTATCGTATTTCAGCATATCTTTGTAGAAGTCAGCGTGAAGAAATTTTCCGTCAAGTGCGGTTATCTCAGGTTCCTTCAACCCCGATATTTCTGAAATTCTGTTTTTTGCCAAAATATGCCCGTCACTTGCGTATGCAAATCCGTTTTTGAAATAGATACAACACATTTCAGGTTTGATAGGATAATCTCCAGAACAAGCAAGATGCATCTGAACTTTCTTGTTAAAGTTGTTCCCTTTTTCTGACATAAATCATTCCTCCTTTGTCTTATTACGTTCCTTAATCATTGCATCAGCTATCTGATAAGCTGCTTTAGCCTGTTTTTCAGAGTTGTAGTTTATAATACTAACTTCTTTGGATGGGGAAAACAATGTTACAACTCTATTCCATAAAGTTCTTCTGCGTTTTGCTGTCATCATTATGCACTTCATTGCTTCAAGCGCAATATGATCGCGTGAAATATTAGATTCCATAATTTTATTGCTTTAATTGATTAATAACTTGTCTTTTGATTTTCTTGCAGAGCTTCCCGACAAAACGTCCATGCTTCTCTGTTCCGTCATCGGGCAACTCGTTTTTGTAAGTATTGAGCAACTTCTGGATGAGAAGCACTTCTTGTTTTGTCAAAGTAAGTTTCATGATAATAACCTAAAGGAGCGATTCTATATCGCAAAGTTCAGCATATATCAACATCAGCCATGCTATTATTTGTAACAGGATAGCTATATAATTATTACTGTTATCCTTATAAAACAATATCGAGAAAGATATTGTCATAATGATAAAGGCACTAATTCGTATAATCATTGTTTCAGATATGAAATTTGTTTTGTTCGACCTCTATCTCCATCAACTGAATCAAACGTTCTTCGTCTGGAGATGGGATATATATGCCACATTGGGCACTCGCGAAATTCCGAAACCTTTCAATGGTAAGGCTAAACTCTGTACTATCAAGGTCAGACAAACTTCTTAAGTATTTTATTCTCCCAAGAAACTTGTCTTCTCTCTCACGGACGAAAGTGTCTTTGTTGCAGAGAATCTTGTAATAGTTCCGCTTTACATATTCCATCGTTTCACCGATTTGGCAACCGAGATAAGCAAGGCAGACATGAAGGTATTTGTTCTGATTTAAAGATCTTTGGGGTTTCTTTTCCGTCAATTCAAACACCTTCTGTTCCTTTATCAACTTCTCCAGCTTCGCTCTTGCCTGCTGGACGTGGAGAGGATTGGAACCATCGTATTTCATAGGCTAAAATGGCAGATCATCATCCGACACGCTAGGAGCATTATTTATATCCTCTGGGCTAGGTGATGTACTCTGAGGTACAAACTCCTTGAGGTCACCGCAGATATAGTTCCTTCCTTCTACTCGTTCCTCCTTTTTAGGAGAACAAGTGATGAAATGCGTATGCCCGAACTGAGATTTCTCTTTGCGCTCGATAACAGCCACATTCACATAGATTCTTTCAACTCCATCTTTACACTTAATTTTCTTCATCTGCTCACGAGGTATATCAGAGAGACAGATAGAACCACTTAAAATTGCCATAATTATATTGTTTTTAATGTTACACTTCCAACTACTGGAATCTCTTTTAAATATTTCTTATACAAATCAGGATAATCTTTCTCAAACGCCTTCTTGTCGAAATCCTTTCTGATAGTGTCCTTTTTGCGAGTAAATGATATGATATCACCTTTCCAACTATATTCACCGGCTTCTACCATAGCCATCATTACGCCATCAGTTATTTCTTTCTTTTTATCGGACCAGTATTTTGCCTGTGACACAATTTCCTGTATTGTCCTCTCCATCTTTCGGTACTCGTCAGGAAGAGTAACAGGAGATATGGAATAGGGATTTACAAACTGCCTGCCTTCCGAATCACATTTCAACAGATTCATTACAACTTCTGATGGTATTCTCTCGACTTCTACTATCTCATGGTTTTTACCTCTCAACCATATACCTATAAGCCTTACCGCATTGCATTCCGGATTCTGCAACTCAAAAAAGTATGCATATATACTCAACTGCCATCTTACAGATTCCTTGTCAAGCACGTAAGTGGTCTTTATATCGCCCAAAGTAAAATCAGTTTCATTTTCGCGATAAACTTTGTCGATACAGCTTGCATAGTGCTCATTATCTGATACTAGATATTCGGAACATTCGTATCTCAATCCCCAATCGTCTTTCAGTTCCTTATATCCTTGTGCTTCATCGCTGTCATGAGTTATACCCATATCATCGACAAGTTCGCATATACTGTGGATCATAGTACCTCTTTCAGCCGCTTTCCTTAACACGTCTTCGGGAACATCACGGTATTTATCGGGGAAAAGCTGTCTGCCTATCACGGAAGTAATACCACTTAGTGCCTTATCCCCTAGCATATAAGTATGTTCATCGGGATTGAAAACGACTTGTGATTTGATTAGTTTCATTTCAGTTCTCCTTTCCTTCTTGTCACCGCTTCAACAAAACGTTTGTCACTCTGTAATTCCTTATAATTTCCCCATACTACCTGTAATGTCTCGATTGACAGGCTTGATCTTACTTCCTGCAATGCCATCGCAAGGAAATCCGTTTCCTCAAGTGCCGTACTATCAGGGTCCTTTTGCTCTTCTGTAGGAATTAGGAACAATTGAAGCAAAGAATATTTCAACGCTATGCTCATTGCTTTATTCATTCCTTTATCGCCTGCGTCCATTGCTTCACCCACATTTACAGTTTCCACAAAGCTGCCATCAGTGGTCATATACCTAAACTTTATCGTAGCCCTTGTAAATGTGTTCGTACCGCCGGATTTCGTTATTCTGTTCTCCGTTGTGAAGTTCTGCACTTCCTGTAGTATGAACACCTCATTTTTTGAGAATAATTCATGAAGTTCGTTCATAACGTTGTCAATCCCACGGAATTTGAATCCCTGTTGCTGGTTCTTCTCCGATTTGGTGATAGCCTTTGTCTCTTTGAGGATATTGGCTATCTTACTGTATATTAGCTGTTCACTCATTATAATATTATTATTTACCAACACAAAAAAGGCAGGTCCGCAGTCCTTACAAAGTTCCGCTTCCTGCCATGATATATCTCCACTTCTTCAAGCTCATTTTATAAGGTTAATCTAACTTTTTCTTTAGCCATCATACTGCTGATATTCGCTAGCGAAAGGGCTTGCTTAATTTCGGCTTTAGAGTAATAGAGTGGTGAATTTTTGCTTTCTCCTTTTCTGATAGGCTTTATCAGTTCCTTGCTTACGAGGATATTGAATCGTTTCAAGTCTATCTGCATCATTTTTAGCCACTTTTTTACATCTCTTAATCGGATAAGATCTTGTGCAGGTTCGTAAGCCTTGACTGCCTCCATATAACCGACTTGATAACTATCTATCATAATCGACTGAATATCACCTATATCCATCCCGACCTCCTTGTTTTTTCAATTCGCTCAATTTTTGTTCTTCTTCCTCTTCTCATTTCATCTTGTTCATGATAGAGTGATAGTGAGAAAACAAATAGTAGACAGCAAGCTATAGAAGACTTGATAGTAGGAGAGAAGTCCATTGTGAACTTCATCCCAGCAATCCTTTCATAGAGCATGGTCGCCAGTTCTCTGCCATTCCTTACGTTCAAAATCTCAAAAGCCTTTTGCAGCTGATTATTAATCGTACTGACCGCCCTGCATTTGAGGCTTGCAATCTCTTTTTTCTCATACCCCTGTGCATACATTCGTGCTGTAATCTCACATTCGGGAGTGAGTTCCGTAAATACTCTTTCCATAATCGTGTAAGTTTAAAGGCCTACGATATTCTTTTGGCTCTTATTACGCCTTCTTCCTTGATGATGACCGCTTCCCATATTTTCCCTTCCAAATACCCTTCTTGGTTCAGCATGGTTCTATAATTTTGGACGGTTCTCATGCGCTTTATTGGGAAATCCTTGTGCTTTCCTATCGGAATCTCTCTAAGTTCTTGCATAATGCTTTTCTGTTCCATATACATAAATTTTAATTAATGATTCGTGGATGGTAAGGGAGTCGAACCCCTCTCAATCGTGCCAATTGGTTGCGCAACACGAAGCTCTAACCGATAAGCTAACCATCCTTTTTGATTAAAAAGGTGCACTATCCTCACGGACGGCACACCCAATACAAACAAAAAAATAAATACGAATATCTAATCTATTATCAGAACAATGCTTTTAACCGCATTCTTGAAATGATCAAACTTCTGTTGCAAATCACTCCAAGATTTATACAATATTTTTTTCTCTTCGGCTAATTTTTCGTTAGCTTCTTCCAGTTCTTGTACGCGCCTTACTAGGTCTTCTTGAGTCATGCTTTTTAATTCTTCTACTGTCATAATCGTATAATTTAAAGTGTAGTCCGAAAGGCAGGAATCGAACCTGCTTCTTGTGGGGTAATGAGACCTACATAAAGAATATGATTATTATTAAATTACCACATGCATTCCATAATGCTACTTTCGGAGGATGTTCATACCTATATTCACATACCGGCATGAACGGATAATATTACTAACTAAAAAAATAGATAGAGAAAATATTAGTCACACTCTTTCAGTTCATTGTATGTCAGGACTACCAGTCTTATGCACAACAGGAAGATAATGGAAAATATAATCACAGATACGCATTTTACAGGACTTTCCGTAACTATCGCACCATAAATCATCCCTAATGAACATAAGGCGGCAAATAAAGACATGATAAAATTGGCTGTTTTCATTATATTATTTTTTTGGAAGTTCTTGTATTCGCTTCATTATGTTAGATACTTCATCCGCATCTACATAGCCGATTATATCATTTGTTATTGGAGTGTTATAGCAAATTCCATTATTGTCAAGAACTGCAACCTCATAAGTATCAATACCGTTGGAATAAAACAAAGTGCCTTTTTAATACACTTACTCCATATCCGTTCTCAAACTGCATTATAGCATGCTTTGCGTTCATATATTCCTCACGGATAGGAGAAGGTAAGAGAAAGGCATCTTTAGCCATTTCATGTTGCTTAAAAAGCAAATCCTTGAATTGTTTTAGTTCATTCATGTCATTTAATCATAAGTTTGTTCCCCTCAACGGCTTAAACCGGTTGTTACCCCGAATCTTACGGGAGGGGATATATTAGACCTTTCAGCGATACTTGTGCCTAACCAAGCATACTTCTACGCTAAAGACAAATTGGCGTGCTGAAAGTAAATTTCATTTCAAATTAATATAGCCTACTGGCAATCTCCGCATCTCTGCTATGACAGCTTCTATATTTTATTATCTTTGGTTGGCAAAAACGGCTTATGAATTACACCGTAATTGCTTTCACAGACTTGTCAAAGAACTTAATCAAGAAGATTAATTAAAGTGCTTGCGTAGAATATTCTCTACGTCTACACAAGCTGTCGTGTGCGGATTATTATCGCCATGAGTTATCATAGTATCTGTTTTCGGGATGATTTATCAAGAATGATTCTTCCAATATATTGCCGTTCTTCTTTGCAAAAGGTACATCTTCTTGAAGAAGCGCAGAAGCCTTGATATAATCTCTTTTGTTCCGCTTAGCCAATCCCCATACATATTTCAGTGATTCGCTGAATAATGAGAATCTGAACATCATTAAGTGCGCATGGCGCATAATGGCTGCTCTATCATATTTGCCTTCTTCTGTCAAAAACGGATACGCTTTCATGGCTTTTTAATTTTAATGCGTTTATACTATTTTCTTATATCAACCTTTTTCCTATCTTTGTATCGTGTTTGAATGATTGATGATGCAAATGTACTAATATTATTAATATAACAGTGATATTACTATATAAATATTATTGTTATTAATAGTATTTAATAATTATATTAATAAATATTACTGATATGTATGACTTAAAGGGATTCAGGCAAGCTTTTGGCTTAACACAAAAAAATATTGCTGACATTTTTAATTGTGGACAAGCTAATGTATCAAGTATGGAGAAGTCTATGAGGGATTTAGAGCCTGAGCAATATAAAAAGTTGTGTGAACGATTTGATGTTGCGTCTGTTGATAAATTTAAGGTAACAGACTTTATTTCTGATAGCAAAAAAAAGGAATGTGCATCAAATAATAATGGCTATATTACTTATTTGCTCCCAATGTCGGCAATGGGAGGTTCGTTAACTGGATTTGCAGAACCGGGAGTATTGTTGCAAAATTGTGAAGCTGTTGTTTCTCCAATTGAAAATGTGGATTTTGCCATAACGGTTTATGGTGACAGCATGGCTCCTGAATATCCTTCTGGGTCACGTATTCTCATTAAGAAAATTAATCCAGATTTGTTTATAGACTGGGGGAAAGTATATGTATTAGATACTCCTAATGGGGTTATAGTAAAAGAAGTGCATGAATCTAACAGAGAAGGTTATGTATCATGTTACTCAATTAACCCTGACCCTAAATTTAAGCCTTTCGATGTTTTAATGAGTGAAATTTTTGGGATGTATAGGGTACTAATGTGTTTATCAGCAAAATAGCTTATTTGTAAATTAACCGCATCTGCTAAAATACTAAATTGTTTTAGCAATGTTTTAGCAATGTGAAATAAAATATAGCTATTAATATGTAAAACAGTATCTTAGAAAATAAACCCTCTTAGATTGTGGTTCTGAATGTCGTGGGTTCGAGTCCCATCTGCCACCC
>OATM01000420.1_pt1 | contig 12535 bp, 6 predicted proteins | sample 1476001 | NCBI WGS metagenome assembly OATM01 (sample SAMEA2579973, study PRJEB22360) | human gut metagenome | reverse complement strand
TGGTGCTGGTGAACGGCACGGACATCTGGACGGAATACGGCGTGTTCCTGGTGGAGGACCGGCGCGGTGGCATGGATAACCTCTCGGCGATCCTGACCCCGAGCAAGACGAAGAAGGAGACGGCCGTGGACATACGGGAGGAGGACGGGGAGAAATACAGTGCGGTCCTTACCCCGAGGAACGAGGCGCGTGACGTGACGCTGCACTTTGCCCTGTATAACAAGACAAAGGAGGGATGGCTGCGGAAATACTTCGCGTTCATCAATTTTCTGAAAAAAGGGAAGGACGGGTGGCTCGACATCGCGTTTCCCCAGCTTGATCTGACCCTGCACGTGAAATACACGGACAGTCCGAAGTTCACCCCGCTGACCTATTTGTGGAAGGAAGGGGTCCACGCCGGGAAATTCAAGGTGAAGTTCCGCGAGCCGGTACCGATTATATAACCATTCAAAGACGATTCGAATATGCTTCTAACGATATACGATAAAGCCGGGGCCAAGCGTGCGGACGTGGCTGCAAGTGACAGTTCGACGCAGAGCAAGGAGGTGCAGGGCGACAACGTGCTGGCGCTCTCCTTCACGCATTATGCCCATATCCCCCTTGATGTAGGCGACTTCACGGACTACATGGGCGAGCGGTACTGGCTGACGGAGCGGTACACCCCGAAAGAGAAAAGCGGGAGCGAGTGGGAGTATAACCTGAAGCTGTACGGTATCGAGAGCCTGATCAGGCGTTTTCTCGTGCTGGAGACAACGGACGGCGACACCAATCCCCTGTTTACATTGACGGCCACGCCGCGGGACCATGTGGCGATGGTGGTGAAGGCCATCAACGACGGCATGGGTAACATTACCGACTGGAAGGTGGGGCAGGTGGACGGTACCGATCTTATCGTGATCGACTATGAGGGCATGTACTGCGACCAGGCTTTGAAGGAGATCGCCGGCAAGGTGGGAGGCAAGGCCGAGTGGTGGGTCGAGGGGCAGACGGTAAACGTGTGCCGTTGCGAACACGGTGAGGAGATCACGTTGGGATACGGCAAGGGGCTGACCTCCCTGGAGCGGGATACGAGCAATACGGCGAAGTTCTACACACGCCTTTTCCCGATCGGCAGCAGCCGGAACATCGACGCCGAGAAGTACGGCAGCCCCCGTCTGATGCTCCCCGGAAAAAAGAAGTACGTGGAGGTGGGCGTGGACGAGTACGGTATCTATGACCACTACGAACAGGCCGCCTTCAGCGATATCTATCCCCGGCGGGTGGGAACGGTAAGCAGTGTCCGCAGTGAGGAGGTGACGGACGAGGAAGGTAAGGCCTTTACCGTCTATTACTTCAAGGACGGCGGGATGGATTTCGATCCTAACGATTATGAGTTGGCCGGTGAGACGAAACGCGTCTCCTTCCAGAGCGGTGACCTTTCCGGGCTGGGAGAGGGGGACGACCATTATTTCGAGGTGAATTTCGATAGCGCCACCCGTGAGTTTGAGATCATCACGATCTGGCCTTACGGTGATGATACGCAGCTTCCGGGCGGCAAGCTCGTCCCGAAGGCCGGGGACACCTATGTCCTTTGGAACATCCGGATGCCGGATAAGTATTACCGGCTGGCAGAGGAGGAATTTGCGACTGCGGTGGACGAATACAACAAGGACCACTGGCTGGATATCGCCGCTTACAAGGCTCCGACCGATCATGTGTGGATCGAGCAGCAGGAAGTCGATTTGTTTGTCGGCCGGCGTGTGCGTTTGGAGAGTGCCGAGTATTTCCCAAAGGACGGCTACCGCAGGAGCCGCATTACGAAGATCACCCGTAAGGTAAACCTTCCCGGGGAGATGGACCTGGAGATCAGCGACGCCCTGCAGGTATCGAAATTTGACAGGGTAAACGACAGTATAGGGGAATTGAAAAGCTATACGAAAGCCAAGGCCGAAAGTTCCGGGCTTCCCGATATTATCCGGAGCTTCGATAATACGCTGCCGACCGACAACAACCTTTTCTCGGCAAAAAGAAGCCAAAGGGAATTCCTGAGTAAACGCCATCGGGATACCGCTGCCGAGGTGATCGGTTTTCTGAAAGGGGCTTATTTTGGGGATTACAAAGCCGGTGAATCCGGAGGCAATGTTGACGGCGACGGGAACGCCGAGTTTCTGACGGCTGTTATCCGGGAATTGCTCCGCAGTACCCGTTTCGTGGACGGCATGTTCGGCGAGGGTTGGCAGATATGGATAGATAAAATAACGGGGCTGAGTAATCTCACGATAGACAAGGCGACCATCCGGCAGACGTTGGTGGCTCTGGAGCTGCTCATAGAAACGGTACGCAGCGTAAGGGGGCAGCTGGTTGTCTCCGCCGCCAACGGTAAGATCAAGACCGTGACCAAGGAGGGCAACAATTACCGCATCTCCTTTGAGCAAGAGAACACGTTCGTGGCGCACGACCTGATGCGCTGTGCCGTTTTTACGGGGGCGGAGATTCGGGGTTACTGGGTGGAAGTGTCGGAAGGCGATGCGGAAGGGATAACGGTACCCCAGAGGGAGTTTGGTGGGACGGAACCGAAGGCGGGCGATGAGTGTGTACTTATGGGTAACACGGAAAACCCGCTCCGGCAGAACCTGATCAGCATAGCAGCTACCGAGGACGGCCAGCCACGTGTTGACATACTGGATGGCGTGATGGCGAAAAACTTCAACGGCTGTTTGCGCTGCCGGGTGGGTAATCTTGACGGTATCAAGGACAGTGCTTTCCCGGCGAATAGCCAACCACACGGGAACGGTCTCTATGGCGACAACGTATATTTGAAAGGTACGTTCGTCCTCATGACCGGCGAGGATATCCTGACGAAATTTGAAATTACGGAGGGTAAGATACAATCAGCCGTGGAGGGTCTGCGCGACGAGGTGAGGGAGGAGCAGAGCTTTTTCGATAACACCACGTTTACCGAGGGGATGAGTAAATGGATAAGCGGGTACAAGGCCGCGTTCCTGACTTTCGGCGGCAAGTGGATTCTTGCCGGTAACAAACTGTTAGTATCGAGCGAGAACGGCAACGTGGAGGTCGTAAAGACCGGCAAGGTTCCTTACGTCAGGATAACGAACAGTTATATCATGCAGAAGAACGGGGATTTCCGCACGATTCCCGATTTCAAGGAGTTGAACGGGGACGGGCTTCGCATTCCGGGCTATGTCTACCTGTCCTTCCATTACAAGGTGATCGAGGCCGGACACCTGCGTATCGAGTTTGTCAATTCCAACAAGAACGGATACGAGAATTTCAACATGTTCGCTTACGACGGTGATTTGCCGGTCGGTGGGGAGAAGGTATTCAACCATTCCGGGCTGTGGAACGGGACCGGTGACTTCAAGCTGTCGTTCACGGGTGTTATCCAAGTGTCCTTGTTGGTGTTCTCGACAGACCGGACGGATGCCCTGGCGTATAAGTATGCCACGTTCTTCGACCAGTCGGAGAAGATGATCCGAATCGCGGCGGCGAATTTCGATAAGGACGGCAATGTGCTGGAGGCATCCTCCATTATCACGACGGCCAAATATAACAGGCTGATTTCTGTCCATTTCGATGAGAACGGGGAATTGCGGAATAAATCCGGGTTGGTGACTACCGCCAATTTTTCCAAGCTGTTCGCTGAGGGCGTTACAAGCAACGGGCTTGTAAAGAAGGCGGAACTGAATGTCTATGTCAAGCGTGACGAGTTCGGCAATCTTGTTTCCGGTGTCACCATTAAAGCCGACCAAATCAAACTGGAGGGGCTTGTTACGGCTAACGGCTATTTCAAGGTCCTCACGGACGGGAGTATCGAGACCCGGAACGCGAACATCAGCGGTACTGTCAAGGCGAGCGGCGGTAAGATTGGCGGCTTTACCATCGATTCCGGCCGTCTGTATTGGAAGAGCCGCGATTATTTCGGAAACGATTCCCGGAGTTTGAAACTGGGAGTCTCGAGTTCCTCGACGGAGGGGATCGTGGACGTGGCCTTCAATGGCGCTACCAGTGGGCGGTTTGGCGTAAAATCAGTCGGGGCGACATCCGGTGGGGCCGCTATATACGCATCGATAGGCTCCTTAACCTACCCGGCCAGCGGTATGACCTATGCCGGGTTCTTTGTGGGTCCGGTAGATGTAAGGGATACCGGTAGCGGATTGACAAGTGATGTTTGTGCGTCGAAAGGGTTCCGGTACATCAAGAGCCGCAATTCCGACGGTACATACGTGTATAACGAGGGTGTGAACTGGGGGGATGGTGCCGCCCAGAATCCCGACCTTGACAAAATAAGACTTATCGTGAGGGGCGGCATCATAGTCGGCTATACAGGGGAATAAACATTTAAAACCAAAGAGATATGAAAGTTGACTTAAACAGGAGATTCAGGGGCTTTGACGGGAACGAGCTTGGCGGCGACAACATCGCCACCGCCGTAGCGGAGGCCCTGTTCAATTACGGAAAAGACAAACCGGTAGGCCGTGATGAGAAGTTCAAGGCTTACGTCCTGTGCCAGCGTATCATCCAGGGCGGTGGAATCCTGGAGATCACCACCGAGGAGGGTACGCTTATCAAGGAGGTATGTGGCGAGAGCCTGACGGCCGGCGGTTACGGCCAAGTTTATGAACTGATAGAGGGAGGGGTTTGATATGGCACTGACAGAATCGGATATCGCCCAGGTTTTGGAGGCGGTCAAGGCGGAATCGAAGAGTGTCGAATCCCTTGAGACGGTCGGCTCGCTGAGCGGGGTCAAATCCCTGCCGGGACAGAAAGGTGACAAACTGGTGAACGTCCCGATCACCTTATTGAGCAAGCCAGCCGATGACGCGGCGGCCCGGGCGATCAAGGCCGCTGAAAGGGTGGAGGGATTGGCTCCCGAAATGGAAGCGGCCACCCAGGAGACAAAAAAGGCCATTCAGACGGCGGGTGAATCGGCGGCAAAGGCGGAGGCGGCCGCGAAGAAGGCCGAGGATGCGATAGCCCAAGGCTACAAACATAAGGAGATGAGTGAGGAGGAGTTTGAAAGTCTCCCGGAAAAGGACGGCAAGACCATTTACCTGATTTACGAGGAGGAATAGGTATGATAAGTGTTGGAAACAAAGAGGTGACAGCCATCCGTGTAGGCGAACGGGTGGTGGCGACGGTCTATATAGGGGCCAGGCTGGTTTGGCAAGCCATCCGGAGCTGTTTCGGCGCGGGCTTTTGGCGCGGTGACAAACCCTGGAGCCGAACGGATGGCTGGAAACGGATGAAATAACTTTTAAAGAATAACGATATGGCGAAAAAAGTGTATGACGAGGACGGTCTGGATATGCAGAAGACCGATTGGTCCGGTGACGAATCCACGGGTAATCTTCCGGTGAGCGGCCGGTTGGTGGAGAACTATATCAAAAGTATTGATGACAAGGCCACCCCTACGGAGGAGCTGGCCGCCGGTGAGACGAAAGCCCCCACGAGCGGCGCGGTGTTCGCCTCGCTGGTGGGCACCGTGACGAATATCGACGTGACGGACAGCGAGGACGGCACTCAGTACGTGATGACAGTCACGCAGAAGGATGGCGAAGGCGGGGAAAGCGACAGGGAGGTACGCTTTTCCAAGTATAGCGACGATGACAAGGTGGTGGTGAATATAGACCTGACCGATGCTTCGGGTTCCTCCTTGCCCGCTTCCCAGTATTTGTCGTTGGGTACCGGTTTCGTGGTGAGATATGCCGTTGGCGTGGGCACGGCCGGTGGCGGCGAGGTGAGTGGCTACAGCGACCTGAAGGCCAAGGTGGTCGTAAAACGTGGCTCCACGGTCCTTTCAGAATTCCAGGATGCGGAGTTTGTCGGCGTTACGGCCGGTCAGAGCTATACTTTTGACGCGTCGCCTTACCTGAAGGATGCCACGACCTACACCGTGCAGGTGGAGGCGCAGGCCGGTTATGATGGCGGTACGCTGATGAAAACCGCTACCGCCAGGGTGACGATGGTGGCTATGGAACTAAGTACCACTTATTCGGTTGGGAACGGACTTGCTGACGGGGGATACCGGAACGACGTGAACATCCCATTTACAGCTAAGGGAACGAGTGGCGAGAAGAACATCTACTACCGTATCAACGGCGGGCAGCCCTATACGCTTGGCCTGTCAGCCGGTTCCGGTGTCCAGCAGAAGAACGTCACCGTTGCGCTGAGTGAAATGCGGGAGGGCATGAACGTGGTGGAAGCCTATGCGCTGCACGAGAACTCCGGCGTGGTGAGCGAGATACACTACCTGACCCTGCTGAAAGCCGGGGAAGGTGTGACGGCCTATGCCGGCATGATGTTCAACCACCGGGCGGCAGGGTTCCAGCGTGACTGGAAGCACCCCGTACTGGAGGCAGAGCAGTTCACGGCGTGGAACTTCACGTATGCCGGCTATGACAGGGATGCGTACACGGCCCGTGTGAAAGTGACCAGCCGGGGCAGTGTGGTGAAGGAAGACCTGCTGCAGCGCGGTGAGACCGGCAGCTACGGGCGTACGAACGTGAACGTGGAACCGCTGGATTACCGTGTGTCGTGCGGTGATGCCGTGCTTGAGGTGCAGGTGAACACCACATCGCACCCCGACATTGAAGCCACGCTGGCACCGGATGCCGTGTGTACATTTGACGCCTTCGGGCGAAGCAACACGGAAAACAACCCGGCCAGCTGGGTGAGCGGTGACAAGCGCATGGAGTTCCGGGACGTGCTGTGGAGCGTGAACGAATACGGTGCCGGTAGCGGCTGGCACAAGGACCGCCTGCTGCTGGCCGGCGGTGCAGGCATGACCCTGACGGCAGACGGTGGTTACCGTCCCTTCAACGAGGCGGACAAGCCCGAGGGGTTTGCCATCCGCGACGTGGGCATGACGCTGGAGATAGAATACAGCACGGCCAACGTGACGGATACGGATGCCGAGCTGATCACCTGCCTGGGGCAGCTGGACAACGGCAACCGGTACGGGCTGATTGTGACTCCGGAAGAGGCCAAGTTCCTGACCGGTGTGGTGACCGAGGCGATGGATGCCGGACAGGTGCTGCGCTATGAAGACTCGGTGGGTACCAAGTTCCAGCCGGGCACGAACATCCGCATTACCTATGTGTTCTACCCGAACGTGCAGACGAACGAACAGCGCACGCTGATCGGCTTCTATGTCAACGGTGAGGAAAGTGCCGCCTCGAAGTGGCTGGACAAGGTGAACTTCAACATCCAGAGCCAGCTGGAGTTCAAGTCAACGGGTGCCGACCTGAACGTGAAGAGCGTGCGCATCTACAACAAGGCGCTGACCTCGGACGAGGTGCTGAACAACTACATCGTGGACCGCAACCACCTGGAGGATGCCGACGGGGAACCGGGCGTGCGCTCGCTGGATGAGGACAACCGCGTGCTGAACGAGGGGGACACGGTGAGCATGGAGAAGCTGATGGGACTGATGAAGAAGCGGCGGAACTCGATCCTGGTACTGATAGGCACGGGCAGCGTGGGCAGTGAGGTGCCAAGCGAGAGCGACACGCTGAACGTGATGGATGCGCTGGCCCAGCTGAACAACAAGAAGGCCAACAAGCTGTGCCGGGAAGTTAGATTCTACAACGGTGAGAACCGGGCGCTGGACTGGATAGCCCGTGACATTTATCTGCGTATCCAGGGTACCAGTTCGGTGAACTATGCCCGCAAGAACCTGCGCTTCTACTTCCAGAAGACAGCCAGCGGTTACACGGCACGGATGAGCTACGGCGAGATAGACGGTAACGGGCAGCAGAGCAACCCGACAGCTACGGAGGGTAAGAAGAACCTGTTCCGACTGCGGGACAACTCGGTGGGGGCGAAACTCGCCTGTGCGAAGTGTGACTTTTCGGACTCCTCCATGACCACCAACACCGGTGGCGCGAAGTTCATCCATGACGGCATGAAGGAAATGGGTATCCTGACCCCTGCCCAGCAGTATGCCGCCGACCATGCGGATACGTGCAAGGAAGACATACGCTCGGCCATTGACGGCTTGCCCTGTGACCTGTTTGTGGCAAAGAGTGTGGATGAGGATCTGACCTACTACGGCCAGTACAACATGAACAACGAGAAGAGCGACAGCTACCCGATATTCGGCCAGGACAAGACTATCGGCGGCGAGCAGTGGGGAACCGGCGACACCCTGAACTACCTGCAGGCAACCGGCGACCGGCCGAAGGAATACCTGCCCATCTGCATCGAGACGCTGAACAACTCGAATGACCTGTGCCTGTTCCGCTGGCTGCCGTCCACGGAGCCCGACCATACGGACTTCATGGATTTCAACTTTGACGGCGGTTTCGAGTTCAACCATCCGAAAGACGTGTTCTGGAACGATGGCGGAGGTGATGCCGAAGAAGAACCGAACATCAAGGAACACCTGGGCACCGGTGACAAGTACGACAAGATGTACAAGGCGCTTGACCGCATGATGAGTTTCCTTTATAAATGCGTGAAGGAAACGCCTGCCGGCAAGAATCTGGCCTATAACAAGGAGACGCACACCTTTGACGGGGTGGACTATGAGGATGACGGCAACAAGTTCCCGACGGCCAAATGGGTGAGCCCGACCTTCAAGGCGGAAGCCGGGAAGTATTTCAACCTTCCCAACCTGGCCGCCTACTACCTGTATGTACAGTTCAACCTGGGTGTGGACCAGCTGGCGAAAAATATGCTGGTGCGGACATGGGACGGCGTGATGTGGTGGATAACCTATTACGACGGTGACTGCCAGCTGGGTTCGGACAACAAGTCGTTCCTGACCGGGAAGTATGACGACAACCGGCAGACGAAGCGAGACGGGGCCTATGTGATGCAGGGACACAACAGCTGGCTGTGGAACCTGATACTGGGCAATATGGGCAATCTGCTGGAGGAAGTGATGACCAGGGGTGTGAACGGCGGTACCAGCTTCATGAGTGCCTTCAGCATCCAGAAGGCCGTTGACCATTTCGACACCGAGCAGATGAAGAAGTGGTGCAGCCGGCTGTACAACAAATCAGGCATCTTCAAGTATGTGTATCCGTTCCTGAACGAGATGCCGGTGGGGGCTGACGGTGCCAAACAGACGTATCCGCAGATCTACGGTCTGAAGGGTTCGTTGAAAGCTCACCGTAACTATTTCATCCAGCGCAGGTATGACCTGAAGCAGGTGGAGTACGGTTATGTCTCTACGCTGGGCGCCCAGTTCTACCAGAGTACGGCATCGCTGGACAAGGCATACAAACTGAAGCCGATGCAGTACCGGCTGACCATCCCGTACCGTGTGCAGCTTTCCACCAGCAACGGCGTGCAGGCCGACAGCGGCGTGGTGGATGCGGACGTGCTCCACTCCCTGCAGCTGACCCGTGCCTTCGGTGAGAACGACCCGCTGAAGATTATCGGCGCGGCCAAAGTCAAGGAGCTGGTGTGGCATGAGGACGCGTTCGCCATCGGATTCAATTTCGGCTTGCTTACCTCATTGGTTAAACTTGACATGAGCGTGGAGAAAGCCAGCGGTTATCGTAACGGTTCATTCATGGCCTCGACGAACGGCATGCTTCTTCTGGAAGAGCTTAATATGCGCAACAACCTGCTGGCACGGAATGGCGATAACGGCAACGTGACGACCTTGGACTTGAGCTGGCAGGGACGGTTGAAGAAGCTGGACGTGAGAGGCACGGGGCTTACCCGCGTGAAACTTGCCACCGGTGCGCCTGTTGTGCAGTTATGCTTGCCGGAAACGATAGAGGAACTGTTTCTGGAATATCTTCCCAGGTTGGCAGAGAGCGGATTGGTACTGGATGGCATCGGTAACGTGCGAGGCTACCGGTTCATGGGTTGTCCGGGCATTGACGGGTTTGCCATGCTGGAACGTCTTCATCAGGCCAAGTTGAACGGTAGCGGTAAACTGGAGCGTTTTGTCCTTGACATCGATATGGAGGATGACGGCAGGCTGCTCGGGAAATACTACGATTATGGTACCTATACCTCCACCGGAGCGATAGACAACCGTCATTCCGGATTGCGTGGCAGGCTCTGCCTGACAAAGTACATGGATGACGAACAGGCCGACCGGTATCGTGAGCGGTATCCGGAACTGGAGATCGTACAACCGGCCTACAGCATCATCGAGTCGGACGAAAGCGCTCCGGACGATGCCAACATTTCCAACCCGGACAACGAGACCGGTTATAAGTATGGCAATACTTACGTCATGAATGCCCACGTGGCGGCGATCCTCAAGAAGCGCCACCGTGTGCTTGCCAAGGTGACGAAAAAGCCCACGAGCCGTAAAGTGGAGATGGCGGGCCAGACGGTTGACGTGAACAATCCGGACGGCGAGATGACCTATTGTCCGTTGGATGATACCAGCAGTAATAAATACTACGATGGCAGCGCAGCCAAACTTGACAGCAGCGAGGGCGACTGGATGATGTACGAACCGTTCTTTTGGTCGAAAGGTGTCAATGACTACCTGAACGAGAAATATTACAGCTGTTACAGTTCCAACGGCCCTGACGATATGCCTCCTGTTCCGGATGTGACGGTGCTGACGTTGGACGACATCAAAGACACGCAGGGCGGTTTCCTTACAGAGCGCAAACTTTTGAGTGGCAAACCCACGTTGAAGGATTCTTATAGCACGGACAAGACCTATTCAGTCTGCAAGGTGGATGTACAAGGCTATAAGCGTGTACGTTTTCCGAGTGTTCCCGGTACGGGTTTGGTCGGCAGTCTATTTGTTGACGGCTCCGGAAACGTGGTCAAAACCATCGTGGTCTCTACGATCGGTCTGAAGTTCGAGGCCGGCATGTACTTGATATCGGATGTTCCGGAGGACGCCACGGCCTTGCACTTCTCGATCCTGAACACGGCCGAGTTTGACAAGGTGGTTCTTTCCAACTCCGACAAGATCGAGGATATGGAGCCCGATTGGGTGGCCAACGAGGAACATCTTTGCGCGGTAGTAGGCAGTAGCGTGGTAGGTAGCAAGTTGCGTTCATGCATAACAGGTAATTCCACGACGGCCAGCATGAACTGGATCGACTTTCATTATTACTCGGTTCAGCGCGGTATGCAACAGATAGACGCGTTGATGCACTCCCGTATAGCGAACTTGTTTTACGCAAGATATGGCCGTCGTGACAGCCAGGAACAGTGCGGAGGCGGTCAGCATACGAGCAATCGTATCACGGGCGGTACAGCCGGTTATGGTATGCAGGATACGATCGGTTATGACGAAGCGTATAAAATAAACGACAAGATCACGAATTCCATCGTGGACGGTTCTATCCACCAGTACGCTTGGTATCGTGGCCAGGACGAGTATGGTTCTCCGACCGTGACTCAGGTAAACAATATCAGTTGTCTGGGCTATGAGGACATCTACGGCCATAAGTACGAGATGATGGACGGTGTTGATTTACCCAACGATAGTGGCAACCAAGGTAAATGGCGTATTTGGATGCCGGACGGCACGGTGCGTTGGGTGAAGGGTAAAACGATCAGTGACCAGTGGATAACAGGTGTTGCCCATGGTAAATACATGGATATCGTACCGGTAGGAACAGCTAACGGCTCGTCCAGTACATATTATTGCGATAAATATTGGATAAGTACCGCAGCCTTCCGTGTGGTCTATCGCGGGTGCGACAATGCGTACGCGCATGGCGGTGTGTCGCATGCGTATGCGGATAACGATGCTTCGTATACGAGTGCGAATATCGGCTCGCGTCTGGCCTTCCGCGGCAAACTCGTTCGGGCGGAAAGCGTGGAAGCGTATAAAGCGATTCGCGAAGTGTTGTAAGCGCAAAGCGCCAAAGCGTGGAGCGAAGCGACTAAAACGAAAGAACGGTGTTCGGATGGTTTCCGAACACCGTTCGTGTTATTATAAATACCGGCGTAAGCCGGTCGAAAATGTTTTAAGAAAATGAAATTTGATAGTGCTTTAGTATGTGTGAGAGAGTGCACAACACACCAATTTATACTATACAAATGTAGCGATTTTTGGCGAGATTACCAAATTTCTTAGTAATAATTAGAAGTGAGAAATTAAGCGGAAAAGGGCAGGGTAGGGGGTGTTTAGGGGTGCGAAAAAAAGAACGTTTCGTTTTGGGAAAAAGAACGTTTCGTTCCCAAAAGTCGAAACATTTCGTTTTGCGGATTATACGTTGAATCATAAAAGGACTCCGGCTCTGCGATATATATTGCAGGGGAGTCATGCCAACTACTTTTTTGAACGCCACATAGAACACGCTCTTGGAAGCGAACCCACAACGGCTGAAAAGCTCGCTCACCGGGCAATCTTTACCGTCCAGCAGCTCCTTGGCGCGAGCCACCCTGTAGGAATTTATCAACCGCTTGAAGTTGCATCCGAAGTAGTTGTTCACCGCATTACTCAGGTAGGTCGTATTCGTGCCGGAAACGAAAGAATATGTATAATGCTGATAAACAATAATATAGCAAATTCAGTAGAAGAAATATATCTTATTGCAAAATAGATAGATTCTAAATACTTTTCAAAGTATCCTTTAAAGGACAGAATGCCAAT
>OATM01000411.1_pt1 | contig 12747 bp, 10 predicted proteins | sample 1476001 | NCBI WGS metagenome assembly OATM01 (sample SAMEA2579973, study PRJEB22360) | human gut metagenome | reverse complement strand
ATTACGCATTTTTTTTTTATATATCCGTACAATTCGCTAATTATTTAATGTCCGCCTTCTTCAGGACGCAGGTAACATACATAATATTTCTTGACTTTTCGAGAGAGTAGGGAGATATTCAGCATATCCGAAGCTTCGGCAATGTCCTTGGTGCTTCCGTCGTTGTAGATGATTTCAATGCTGTCGTCTTCCTTTTTGTACATGTCATTTTCTATGCTGGATATCGATAGAAAATAATTTGCTTCTTTCCTGTTGATATATAACTGATTACATATCCTTGAAAGCAATTCTTCCTTTCTTTCTTTCGAGATGGGGGAAGAGGTGACTTCTACTTTAAAGAGATGACGGTTGATGAGTCCGCGACTCAAAGTAGAGAGTATAATATCACTGTGGCTGCTCCATACTTTCAGTGCAGTCCATATATCGTTGTCGTCTAGTTGAATAAAATATTCTAGACAATTAGAATCATTATAAAATTCTTCTTTACCAATGGAATGGTACAGGAAGAACTTCAAAGCCGGGGAAGCAAACAATTCGACTCCTTTTGAGGCTAATTCTTTGGCACGGAGCAGCGTACTGATGAGCATCTTTTCGCTGGCTACGGATGTTTTATGCAGGTAGACTTGCCAATACATCAAGCGGCGTGATGTCAGAAAGTTCTCTATGGAGTAGATTCCTTTTGATTCGACTACCAGATGGTCGTCTTTTACGTCCAGCATCTTGATGATACGCGCCGAACCGATATTGCCTTCCGTTACTCCGGTATAAAAACTGTCGCGGCGCAGATAGTCCAACCGGTCCATATCCAGTTGTCCGCTGACTAATTGATGAAGAAACTTCTTGGGGTACTCGTCTTTGAAGATTTGAATAGCAAGATTGAGCTGTCCTTTTAAGTCTTTGTTGATACGCTCCATCAGCATCAGTGAAATCTCTTCATGCGAAACTCCTGTGACCAGTGTGTTCTCCAGAACATGCGAAAAAGGTCCGTGTCCGATATCGTGAAGCAAAATAGCCGCCTGAACAGCTTCCGCTTCGCTGTCAAAAATGAAATTACCTTTGGCTGTAAGATGGCTGATGGCTTCACTCATCAAATAAAAGGCTCCCAGCGAGTGCTGAAACCGGGTGTGTTGCGCTCCCGGATACACAGCAGAAGATAACCCCAGTTGCTTTATGCGTGTAAGACGTTGCAGCAACGGGTGGCATACAATATTATATAACAACCCCTTCGGGATATTGATAAACCCGAAGACGGGGTCGTTTATGATTTTTCTTTCACTCATTAAAGGATTGCTTTCAACTGTTCTTCCATTTGTGCCTGAACTTTCTTGGCTTCTTGTCCGGCTACGTTTGCGAAGTTTTCAGTTTTATCGGCATAGATAATGGCGCGGCTGGAGTTGACAATCAGTCCGCAAGTGTTGTTCATGCCATATTTGCACACTTCTTCCAATGAACCGCCTTGTGCACCGATACCCGGTACCAGCAGGAAGTGGTTGGGAACAATCTTACGGATATCTTCGAATGCACGTCCTTGGGTGGCACCTACCACATACATCATGTTTTCATCGTTTGCCCAATTCTGTGAGGTGCGCAACACTTTTTCAAACAGGCGTTCTCCGTTGGCATCTTCTGTCAGTTGGAAGTCATGCGAACCTTTATTGCTGGTCAAAGCAAGCAGAATAACCCATTTGCCTTCGTAAGTGAGGAACGGAGTTACGCTGTCTTCGCCCATATAAGGAGCAACAGTGACAGAATCGATGTTCAACTCTTCGAAGAAAGTACGGGCATACATAGCCGAGGTATTACCAATATCGCCACGTTTGGCATCGGCAATGATGAATTGGTCGGGATAGTTTTCCTTGATGTAGTTCACTGTTTTTTCAAAAGCAATCCATCCTTTCACGCCCATGCTTTCATAGAAAGCCAGGTTGGGCTTGTATGCAATACAGTAAGGAGCTGTAGCATCGATAATAGCCTTGTTGAAAGCAAAGATAGGGTCTTCTTCCTTCAACAGGTGTTCGGGGATTTTCTTTATGTCAGTATCCAGTCCTACACAGAGGAATGATTTCTTTTTTTTGATGTTCTCAAATAATTGTTGCTTGTCCATAGTTATACTATTTAGCTTAATATTATTATAATTCACTCTCCTTCAATCGCTCTGCATTTTCGGCCACTATCAGATGGTCGATGCAATCTTGAATATCACCGTCCATAAAAGCAGCCAGATTGTAGATGGTGTAATTGATACGGTGGTCGGTGATACGTCCCTGCGGGTAGTTGTAAGTACGGATTTTGGCCGAACGGTCTCCGGTGGATACCATAGTCTTACGCTTGCTGGCAATATCATCGATATACTTTTGATGTTCCTTGTCGTATATAAAGGTACGCAGGCGCGAAAGGGCGCGTTCTTTGTTCTTTGGTTGGTCGCGGGTTTCGGTACATTCGATAAGGATTTCCTCCACTACTCCCGTATTCGGGTTTTTCCAGTTGTAACGCAGACGCACTCCCGATTCTACCTTGTTGACGTTCTGTCCGCCGGCTCCACCGCTTCGGAAAGTATCCCATTTGATTTCGCCTTCGTTGATTTCCACATCAAATGGTTCGGCTTCCGGCAATACGGCAACAGATGCCGCCGAGGTATGCACACGCCCTTGTGTTTCGGTAGCCGGAACGCGCTGCACACGGTGAACGCCCGATTCGTATTTCAGCGTGCCGTACACTTTGTCGCCGGTCACATAACAGATAATTTCCTTGAATCCTCCGGCAGCACCTTCGTTGGCACTGGAGACTTCCAGTTTCCAACCTTTCGTTTCGCAGTATTTGCTGTACATGCGAAACAGGTCGCCGGCAAAGATGGCTGCTTCATCGCCTCCCGTGCCGCCACGTATTTCGAGGATGGCATTACGGTCGTCCTGCGGGTCGGCGGGAACAAGCAGCAGTTTGATTTCCTCTTCCAGTTCGGGAATACGCACTTCGCAGGCATTAGCCTCTTCGCGTGCCATTTCTTTCATTTCGGGGTCGGATTCGGTTGTCATTATCTGCTTTGCCTCTTCCAGTCCGTTCAGACATTGTATATATTCTTTGCGGGCCTTCATAATGTCGCTCATATCCTTGTATTCCTTGGTGAGCTTGACATAACGCTTTTGGTCTGCAATCACATTCGGGTCGGTGATGAGGGTGGAAACTTCCTCAAACCGGGCTACCAGCCCTTCTAATTTTTCAAGTAGGGTATTATTGTCTGCCATATATGTTTATTTGTTCTTGGTTTCAATCCAGGTAAATATGACGGCCATAGCGAGTAGGAGAATGACATATCCTATCCATTGCCATGTCGTGTATTTTTTTACCCATTTCTTGGATTGGAAGTACACGTCTGCAATGATGCTTGCCGTAGCTGTGGTAGCCATATAAGTAACGTTTTTTAGAAAAAGATTGTCCAGCCATATGCTCAGACCTATACAGGCTGCTCCCAGAAAGATACATGCCAGCATCAGCAGGCAACCTTTGGGTGGTATTCCTTTTCTTGTTTCTTTGTTTTCGTCCATGGCCTTCTCTTTGCCGGATTTAGTATTTAAACTCCCCAAACTCGGAGCGGATAATCAATTCTTTCTTGTTACTTTCTTCTACGCGTCCCACAATTTGTGCATCGATATTGAATGACTTGCTGATAGCGATTACTTCTTCGGCATGCTCCGGTGACAGGTAAACTTCCAGACGGTGGCCCATATTGAATACCTTGTACATTTCTTCCCAATCTGTGCCGCTTTGTTCTTTGATGGTCTTGAACAGCGGGGGAACAGGGAACAGGTTGTCTTTCACTACACGTACTTTGTCTACAAAGTGCAGAATCTTGGTCTGTGCACCGCCTGAGCAATGAACCATACCGTGAATTTCGGGACGAAGTGCATCCAACAGCTTCTTCACTACCGGAGCGTATGTGCGAGTGGGTGATAAAACCAACTTGCCTGCATCCAGCGGACTGTCCTCCACTTTGTCTGTCAGTTTCAGGTTTCCGCTGTAAACTAATTCTTCGGGCACGGCCTTATCATAACTTTCGGGATATTTCTCTGCCAGATATTTAGAGAACACATCGTGGCGGGCGCTGGTTCCCATACCGCCGTTATATTCTTTTTCGTAAGTGGCTTTTCCGTAAGAAGCCAGACCGACAATGACGTCACCCGGACGGATATTGGCGTTGTTGATGACATCGGCGCGCTTCATGCGGCAAGTCACGGTAGAGTCTACGATAATGGTACGGACCAAGTCGCCTACATCGGCAGTCTCGCCGCCGGTGGCATAAACGCCTACTCCCATATCACGAAGCTCGGCAAGCAGTTCGTCCGTTCCGTTGATGATGGCAGAAATGACTTCTCCGGGAACGAGCAGTTTGTTGCGTCCGATGGTGGATGAAACCAAAATGTTGTCGACAGCACCCACACAAAGCAGGTCGTCAATGTTCATAATCAGTGCATCTTGCGCAATGCCTTTCCACACACTCAGGTCGCCTGTCTCTTTCCAATAAAGGTAGGCCAAGGACGATTTTGTGCCTGCACCGTCGGCGTGCATGATGTTGCAATATTCGGGGTCTCCGCCCAGAATATCAGGGATTATCTTACAGAAAGCTTGGGGGAAAATACCTTTGTCAATGTTCTTAATGGCGTTGTGTACATCTTCTTTGGATGCTGACACGCCGCGCTGCATGTATCGTTGATTACTCATGAGTTAAATGTTTTGTTCAATTGAATGCGCAAAAATAGTTATTATTTTGCTTATAGCCTTGAGTTTTACAAAAATAAAAAGAAATCCGGGGGTATGTTTTGCTTCCTGTCTGTATTTATTCCGATGCTTGGCCCCGATATTAGCCGGATTAAGCCTTTTCATCCTTTTGATTAAGTCTTTTGATAGGGCAGATTATTACAGACTTCGGCAATGGACCATACAGTCCGTTGTAATGGACTGTATAGTCTGCCGTAGTAGAATGTACGGTCTGCTGTAGCGGACTGTAATAATCTTCCGTTTGAAAGAGCTTAGCCGACAGTAAAGAGTTGCTTGGTCTTCCCTTTTCTGCGAGAAGCAGGATAGTTGTTTATTTCAGGTATTGCTCTTTAAAGATATTGACGCATAGAATGAAGATGGAAATCAGTAGCGGACCGAATATCACTCCCATGAAACCGAATAGAGACAGTCCGATGACAACTCCGAATATCGTGATGAGAGGATGGGTGTCTGCCATCTTTTTTTGGAGAATAAAGCGGATGAGGTTATCGATATTGGTTACTATTAACCCACAGTAAAGAAGCAAGCCGATGGCATGAGGCCAATCACCCGATATAGCCATGTAAGCAGCTAAGGGAAACCATACAAGGGTTGTTCCCACAATAGGAATGACGGTGGCAAAGCAGGTAAGGAAACCGAATAGCAATGCACTGGGAGCATCAAACAGGTAGTATCCCAACGTAGCGATTGCTCCTTGAATGATTGCCAATAATGGGATACCTATTGCATTTGCCCGGACAATCATATTGATTTCGTTCATTACATGCTTCTTGTTGCTGTCACTGAAGGGGAGAAGCTCATAAATATATTGTTCCATTTTTGTTCCTCCAATCAGCATAAAGTAGAGTACAAAAACCAAAACAAACAGATTGACGGCAAAACTGCTGATGCCGCCCATCAGAAATTGGCCGATGCCGGGGAGTATGGATGCTATCGAGCTTATGTTTTCTTTGCTTAGTAAGTCATATTCTGTCTTCCGGCGAATCCAGTCGGCAAGGTTGGTAATTGTGTCGACAAAAGTGGCGGTGTCTACATTGACGGTCTGTAACTTGCTGATGAGCAGCCATACAGCCAATGAGAGAGGAACAAGAAAGCAGAGTATGGCTTCTATCAACAGGATAATGGCAGTGACGCTTTTCCTTATTTTTTTCTTTTGAGTAAGATAGAGCATCTGGTCTCTGACCATGATGTAGATAGTACATGCTCCTAATATTCCTCCCATAAAAGGAGTCATTTTCAAGAAGAGCAAAAGCCCTAATCCTAGTATGATGGTGATAAGGGAGTATTTCCGGTATTGTTCTTTTACGCTCATGTTTTATTGTATATCTCCTGGTGGATAAACAATAAAACAGAGCATAATGTTCATTTCATCAGAAGGGAACGTTCTTTGTCATGTTCTCGTAATTGTTATATTGCCCGCTGATGTTTCCTTCTGTTTCGGGAGCCAGTTCCATAGCCTTTTTCATATCTTCCACAGAGCCGTCTTTGTCACCTTTCAACAGTTTGATGCGACCTCGTTCGTGATAGGCTTGTGCAAAGTTGGGATTGATTTCGATGGCTTCATCATATACTCCGATGGCCTTGTCGAAGTCTTTCTTTGTAAGGAAAAGCTCTCCCAACAGCAGATATGCCTTTTCATTAAAAGGATTGAGCGACAATACTTGATTGAAACATTCCTCTGCCTGTTCCTCTTCACCGGTTGCTGCAAGGATTTCTCCTTTCAACAGCAGGGCTTGTTCGTCTTCGGGGTTGAGGTTCAGTAATTTCTGAATGTCCTCTGCGGCATCTTTTGCTTGCTTCATGCCCCATAATACTTCAGCACGTAATTGGTATGCCTCCGTATAATCTTCTTTTAAGACAATTGCTTTGGTCAGCATGGCAATGGCATTGATTTCTTCTTTCATTCCCACCGCTGCCTTGGCAGTGAGATAATAGGTCAGCGGATTCTTGTCGTCTAAAGCAAGTGCCTTTTGGCAGGCATCGTTCATGCCTTCATAGTCTTCCTGCATGAAGCAGATACTTGCTAATGACAGAAAAGTGTTGACCTGTTCCGGCTCTTTTTCTGCCATGCGGTTGAAGGTGATGCGTGCATCATCCAGGCGGTTGGCCTGGATGTATGCATTGGCAAGCAAGGTGAGCGTTTCCATTTCGTCATTGATGGCAACTGCTTCCTCAAAACATTTGATGGCGTATGGCAATTTGCCCATGTGCCGGGCGCGGATACCATCGTATTTTAAAATCTCAAAGTTCTTTTTATCGTTTTTCTCTTTTTCCGTTTCAGGGGTATTGCTCCCACCGAATAAAGATTTAAAAAAGCCCATAATTTATAATCGTTTTATTTGTCTACAGTAATAACGAATCGTCTGAGATAGATTTCTTGTTCTTTGTCTTGGCTGTTGCTGAATCTCACAGCTTTGACGGGAGCTTTCTGCAGATCTGCTGTCAGGCGATTCTTTTCCTGCTTGTAATCTATTTTCTTCCATTCTTTGCCGTCGGTCGAAACTTCAAGTACTCCCCAGGTTGCCACTTCGGGTTTGCCGAAGTCAATGTCAATGCTTTGTGCCGGATAAACGTTGTCCAGTTCGATGGTGATAAAACCTTTGCCTTGCCATTTGATTACTTCCAGTGCCGGAGACACTTGGATGCGGTTGGTCTTTAACTGTAATGGCAGGTTTCTGATTTGTTCCACATCACTGATAAGCTTATGCGGCATATAATCGGTAGTTGCATCCAGTAGGGTATTATATTTCTTGTTATAGCGTTCTGTGACTGTGGCAAAAGTTTGGTCAATCAATGGCTTAATCACTTTTGTGGCAGTTTTTACGCCCGGCTGGTATGGATTCTGATTGTAAGTTTGGTCTATTTGGAACATCTGTTGCTGTAACGCTTTTACATGTTTGTATTTGCGCATAAACAGTTCCTGATTGCCGTTTTCGTATGCTTTTGCCATGGCCAGGACTTCTTCTCCTGTTTCGCCCAGCAGTTTGAATTGTGTCAGCCATGGTTTCATTTCTTTCACCAATGGAGTGTTTTCGGCGTCAGTCAGCAAGATATCACCGGATTCTGCCATTCTGCCGAAAGTTTCCTGCAGGGCGGCATAATCGTTTTCATTGTATTTCTCGCCTTTTATATAACTGTCGGTAAAACTTTGGGCAACGGGTTGCAAGGCAACGGATTCGTCACGACGATATCGGTGTCCGTTAGCTCCCAAATCGGAATTATGTGCCGCAAAGAATTCCAGTTCTTCGGCAGAGGCGGGCATAATGTTTTTGATGGCATCTTTCCAAGTCTTTTCACTGTCATACTTTTCGGGGTTCCATGAGTAGGATGCTACTCCGTATATGGCAATCTTCGATGCTTCGGCATGTTCCATCGGATTGGTCACGAAGCCGGACATTTGGTCGGCTATCCGGGTGTCATTGCCGTATACGGGACCGAGCAGCAGGTGGTCGCGTACATAGTCGGAAACAGGGAAGTTCCACCAGATATAGGCCGGACGTTTGATACGTTCGTTAATCCATCGGATGCCTTCTTGGGTGATGTCGGAGATAACGCGGTCGCCTGTCCACATGATTTGGATACTCGGATTCAGCTTGTCGCCCAGTGTGGTGAGATATCCGCCTTTAGGGTCGGACCAGCTTTTGTTATACTCTGTGGGACACATGACAAGGGGAGTCACGTCCTTTTTCACTTTTACAAAGTTTTCGTCGATGTAGTTCAACAGCTCTGCCTGTTTGACAGGGTTGGTTCCTTCACCCGAAATATCGTCAAAGAAAACAGCGAAAGAGCGCACGCCCAAGTCATACATCTTTTCAAACTTTGCCAGCAAGTTGTCACGGTCTTCCTGATTCCACTTGATGTCTTGTCCCGGATGAATGGCCCATACGAAATCGACTTCATTTTCTTTGGCCACCTTTACCAGTTCTTGCAATTGTTCGGCTTCTTTTTCGGGATAGGGCAGACGCCAGTTGGGAGAACTGTGGTAAGGGTCGTCTTTAGGTCCGTAGATATACGTGTTCATCTTGTTTTCGCCATAGAATTTGAGTTGGCGCAGACGAGCGGCATGGCTCCACGGAGTGCCATAGAATCCTTCCACTACACCGCGGAAGCGGATGGAGGGGTAGTCTTTTATTTCGACAGCCGGAAGTTGGTTGTCTTTCAACAGGCGGCTGAGAGTCTGCAAGGCATAGAATGTTCCTCGTTCGTCATTTCCTGCCAATACGATTTCTTTATCGTTGATACAAAGATAGTAGCCTTCCTTTTGATTGGGAATGCGGCGGGCAAACTTGCGGATGGCTTTGTCTCCCTTTTCCCCGATATAGATACGTAGACCTTCTTTGGCAGAATGATTGCCTGCCAATAATTGTTTTAATTGTTGTACTGCATAGGGGTTGGCTTCCGTGTCTCCCGTGAATTGATAGCTTCCGGGTAAAGTGATTAGCTGTCCGGATTCGGAAATCTGTTGAGGAACAGGCTGGATGTCTGTATGTTGTGCAAATGCATTGAATCCTGTAAACAGACAAATAATTGCTAAATACGCTTTTCTCATGTCTTATTTGGGGTAAAAGGTTAATAAATCAGTGGCAAAGATAATACTTATAAAGAAAGAATTCCATCATTTGATTGTATTATTTCTTCGGATAGGAGGTATGAAAGCACTCTTTCTGCTTTTTCGCGTTCTCCGTTTATGCGGTTTAACAGAGTGGCGGCAGAGAGGGGAGATGTTTCGAGCTGTTCGCGGATTTGATTTTCCATCTCTTGAAATTCCCCCAGTTTCATACCCGAATGATGTTTGCTGAGACATACGTCACATAAACCGCAGTTATGCTCGTTTTTCTCGCCAAAATAGCGGAGCAGCATACGGCTGCGGCATTTGTCTTCGGCAGTGGCATACTCTGTCATGGCCTTGATTCGAGTGATATAGCTTTCCTTGCGCTCTTCATAGATGTCACGGGTGATGGCAAGTCGACCGGCCTCCTGCCGTTCACGGGTATATATAATGTAAGGTGTCTTCTTGCGCGGAATATAGTGCAGTATATGGCGGCGGGTCAGCATCAGGAGAATTTCATAAATGCGTTGGCGGGTCAGTCCCGAGCGGATGGCCAGAGAGTCTTCGTTTATATAGGCATAGTCGGTAAACAAGCCGGTGTAAGAGCGAAGGATGACATTGATGAGTTTCTCTGTTTCGGGGTCGGTCTCGCGGAGTTTGTACAACTCGTCTCTGTGGATGGTGAACAGAATGCGGGAAGCATTGTCTTGTTCATCTGTATATTCCAGATATCCGGCACGTGTCAGTATTTTCAAGGCACTGTCTGCTTGTACAGGGAAATGCTTGAAGTTACGGCAGAACTCATCCAGATTGAAGGCAAAGGTACATCCCAAACCGTCTCCCATCGCCATCTGGAAATAGTAGTTCACATCTTCATATACTTTGCGGATGTATTCTTTGTCGGGGAATGTGTCGGTAATCCGTTTGCTGAGTGTTGCTTTATCGCTCTTGGCATAGAGCAGGACGGCATAAGCTTTTTGTCCGTCTCTTCCCGCACGTCCGGCTTCTTGGAAATAGGCCTCGGGTGAATCCGGCAAATCAACATGGATGACGAGACGTACATCCGGCTTGTCAATACCCATTCCGAATGCATTGGTGGCAACCATGACACGGCTTTCGCCCGATAACCAACTTTTCTGCCGTTGGTCTTTGACGTCATTGTTCAGTCCGGCATGATAAAAGGTGGCTGTAATTTCATTGTTAACCAGTAATTCCGCTACTTCCCGGGTACGCTTCCGGTTTCGGGTGTATACGATGGCGCTTCCTGACACGCTGTTCAGAATATGCAGCAATTCTTCCTGTTTGCTTTCTGTGTTGCGGACAATGTAAGCCAGATTCTTTCGTTCAAAGCTCATGCGGAAAATACGGCTGTCTTCTCTAAAACCTAATTTAGTCTGAATATCCTTTACTACTTCGGGGGTAGCTGTGGCGGTAAGTGCCAATACCGGAACAGTAGGAAGCAACTCCCGAATTTCGGAAATCTTTAAATAGGCAGGGCGGAAGTCATATCCCCATTGAGAGATACAATGAGACTCGTCGACTGTAATCATGTTGATTTTCATATTCCGCAGTTTGGCGCGGAATATATCAGTGTCCAGTCGTTCGGGAGAGATATAAAGAAATTTATAGTCACCGAATATGCAGTTCTCTAGTGCAACAACAATCTCTTCGCGCGTCATGCCCGAGTAAACTGCCAGTGCTTTAATTCCCCGGTCTCGAAGATTGCGCACCTGATCTTTCATGAGCGCAATGAGAGGAGTAATGACCAGACACAATCCCGGTTGTGCCAATGCCGGTACCTGGAAGGTAATGGATTTACCTCCACCGGTAGGCATCAGCCCCAATGTATCATGTCCTTTTCCGATACTTTCTATGATTTCTTCTTGAATACCGCGGAAGTTATCATAGTTCCAGTATTGTTTTAGAATCTCTTTGTAGGTCACCCTTTTCTATTCCTCACTAGGTTTGATATCTTCAATCTGTAACTGCACCTCTCCGCGCTTATGCGTGTTTTCTTCGATGGTATAACAGATGTCGAACGAGCGCTTGGTCTTGATGTAACGGGCTTGTGAGCTTTGTCCGAAAGCGATTCCGTTCATGACGTTATTTGATTTGTTGTCGACCAGCTCCAGCTTGATATGTTCCTGATCACGGCCTACTACTTTGCTGGTTCCATAATCATATACATTATGTGTACAGAATACCGGTTTGTGATTATCCGGGCCGAACGGATTGAACTTTTTCAGGTCGGCATGAAATTTCGGGGTAATGTCGCGGAAATCTATTTCGGCATCGATGTCTATCACCGCACTGGTTTGTTCGGGTAAAATATGTTCGGATACATATGTTTCGAAACGGTGGGTGAACTCTTCTACATTTTCTACTTTCATCGAAAGACCTGCCGCATACGTATGACCACCAAAGTTTTCCAGTAAATCACGACAGTTTTCAATAGCCTTATACACATCAAAACCGGAAACGGAACGAGCCGAACCGGTTGCCAGGTTATCCGTGCGTGTCAGTACCACTGCCGGACGGTAATAAATTTCGGTCAGGCGTGAGGCTACAATCCCGATAACTCCTTTGTGCCATGCTTCATTGTAAATGACAATGGTACGACGGTCTGCCAATCCTTCCAGACTGTCCACAATGTGGTTGGCCTCTTCAGTCATGGTTTTGTCAAGGTCTTTTCGGGTCTCGTTGTACTGGTTAATCAGATTGGCTTTCTCCAAAGCAGAAGAGAAGTCTTTTTCTATCAATAGTTCTACAGCCTCTTTACCGTTCTGTATACGACCGGAAGCATTGATGCGCGGACCTATTTTGAACACAATGTCTCCGACAGTGATTTCTTTCTCGGATAATCCGCAAATGTCAATAATTGCTTTAAGTCCTACGCTTGGGTTGGAATTCAACTGTTTCAGCCCATGATAAGTCAGTACACGGTTTTCTCCCATGATGGGGACAATATCAGAGGCTACACTGACTGCAACCAAATCCAAAAGGGGAGTCAGCTGGTTGAACTCGATACCGTTGTTCAAAGCAAAAGCCTGCATAAATTTGAATCCTACACCACACCCTGACAGATGTTCGTAAGGGTAAGTGGCGTCCGGGCGTTTGGCATTCAGAATAGCTACGGCAGGAGGCAGTACATCATCGGGTACATGATGGTCACAGATGATGAAATCAATTCCTTTTTCTTTTGCGTATGCAATTTCTTCCACCGCTTTAATGCCACAATCCAATACGATAATTAGTTTTACACCTGTTTCGTATGCATAATCCACCCCTTTCACTGATACTCCATAGCCTTCGTTGTAACGGTCGGGAATATAGTAATCAATGTTCGAATAGAACTGCTGGAGAAACTTGTATACCAATGCTACGGCTGGTGTGCCGTCTACATCATAGTCTCCCTATGAATCACA
>OATM01000346.1_pt1 | contig 14588 bp, 17 predicted proteins | sample 1476001 | NCBI WGS metagenome assembly OATM01 (sample SAMEA2579973, study PRJEB22360) | human gut metagenome | reverse complement strand
TGATTGCAGACGCTATGCGTAAAGTTTCTAAAGATGGTGTGATTACTATCGAAGAAGCTAAAGGAACGGATACTACCATCGGTGTGGTAGAAGGTATGCAGTTCGACCGTGGTTACTTGTCTGCTTACTTTGTAACTGATACAGAAAAGATGGAATGTGTGATGGAACATCCGTACATCCTGATTTATGATAAGAAGATTTCTAACTTGAAGGATTTCTTGCCTATCCTGGAACCGGCTGTACAGAGCGGACGTCCTTTGTTGGTTATCGCAGAAGATGTAGACAGTGAAGCATTGACTACGTTGGTTGTAAACCGTCTGCGTTCTCAGTTGAAGATTTGTGCTGTGAAAGCTCCGGGCTTCGGCGACCGTCGTAAGGCTATGTTGGAAGATATTGCCGTATTGACAGGTGGTATCGTTATCAGCGAGGAAAAAGGTTTGAAGTTGGAACAAGCTACTCTTGAAATGTTGGGTACTTGCGATAAGGTAACTGTTTCTAAAGATAATACTACTATTGTAAACGGTGCCGGTGCAAAAGAAAACATTCAGGAACGTATCAATCAGATTAAAGCTGAAATAAAGAATACTACTTCAGATTATGATAAGGAAAAGTTGCAGGAACGTTTGGCTAAGTTGTCAGGTGGTGTAGCTGTTCTTTATGTAGGTGCCGCTTCTGAAGTTGAAATGAAGGAAAAGAAAGACCGTGTGGATGATGCATTGTGTGCTACTCGTGCAGCTATCGAAGAAGGTATCGTTCCGGGCGGTGGCGTAGCTTATATCCGTGCTTCTGAAGCATTGGAAGGCCTGAAGGGCGATAATGAAGACGAAACAACCGGTATCGAGATTATCAAGCGTGCCATCGAGGAACCGCTTCGTCAGATTGTTGCCAATGCAGGTAAGGAAGGTGCAGTAGTAGTACAGAAAGTACGCGAAGGTAAAGGTGACTTCGGTTACAATGCCCGTACTGATGTTTACGAAAACTTGCACGCTGCCGGTGTGGTAGATCCTGCTAAGGTAACTCGTGTAGCTTTGGAAAATGCCGCTTCTATTGCAGGTATGTTCCTGACTACAGAATGTGTAATTGTGGAAAAGAAAGAAGATAAACCAGAAATGCCGATGGGTGCTCCCGGAATGGGTGGCATGGGCGGCATGATGTAATCTTTGCCCCATAAATGATTAACGGACTCCCTGTTGGCGAAATGTTGACAGGGAGTTTTTTATAGACCATAGTGGATTATCTTCTCAAGTTTTATTTACTCTCTAAATTTCGGCTCATCCGAGAAATTATGTTATGTGAGGAGACTGTGGATCACTCTTAAAAGATTAGTGGGGTTTATTTCAAATTGAACTGTCCTATAAAAAAGGAAGTGTTTCTGAACGTTCAGAAACACTTCCTTTTTTAGTGAGCCTCTTGTCGGATTCGAACCAACGACCCCGAGATTACAAATCACGTGCTCTGGCCAACTGAGCTAAAGAGGCATTGCTTTTTGTTTAGCGGGTGCAAAGGTAAGAATATCTTTTAAAAGAACAAATTTTTTCCTATGAAAAAATAGTTGGAAATTACCAAATGGTAATTTTTACTCCGAAATAACGTTCTATCTTTGCATCCGCTAAACAAAAAAGTGAAGTTTATGAAGGATAGTATTGATTTTGGTAGTATGGAAATTCCGAAATTGTTTCGGAAATTGCTGATACCTACTGTGCTGGGGATGGTATTTTCGGCTGTGTTTGTGATAACAGATGGTATTTTTGTAGGTCAAGGGATAGGTAGTGACGCATTGGCGGCAGTGAATATTACTGCTCCTTTGTTTTTGATAAGTACGGGTATCGGACTGATGTTTGGTGTTGGCGCATCGGTGGTGGCATCTATTCATTTATCTCAGGGAAAGTTGAAAACTGCTCGTATCAATGTGACGCAGGCTGTTGTGGTTTCTTCTTTGTTTTTGGCTGTGCTGTGGGGAGTGGTATGTTTGTTTGCTCCACAAGTAGCCGTGTGGTTGGGAAGTTCGGAACGTCTGTTGCCTTTGGCGGTGGAATATATGTATTGGTTCTTGCCTTTTCTGGTATTTAGTGCTTTGCTAAGTTCAGGGATGTTCTTTGTCCGTCTGGATGGTTCTCCTAATTATGCCATGTTGTGTAATGCTATTCCGGCAGTGGTGAACATTCTATTGGATTATGTATTTATTTTTATTTTCAAATGGGGAATGATGGGGGCGGCGCTGGCTACCAGTCTGGGCTATATTTTGGGAGCCGGAATGATTGTAGTTTATTTAAGTCGCAGAAAAAATGTGATTCATTTTTGCCGGGTGAAACTTAGCAAGAAGAGTATGCGGCTCACTTGGCGCAATGTGAGATATATGTGTCATTTAGGAGCTTCCACCTTTTTGTGCGAGGCGGCCATAGCCTGTATGATGTTTGCAGGTAATTATGTGTTCATTCATTATTTAGGCGAAGATGGAGTGGCTGCTTTCAGTATTGCCTGTTATTTCTTTCCCATTATATTTATGGTATATAATGCTATAGGACAATCGGCTCAACCCATTTTAAGCTATAACTTTGGAGCGGGCGATGCCATGCGGGTACGCTCCGCTTTCCGTCTGGCACTGGGAACGGCCGTGACCTGTGGACTTGTGTTTTTTGCGTTAACAGCTTTGTTCAATCATCAGATTGTGGCTATGTTTATTGATCGTTCCTATCCGGCATACGATATTGCTGTGGCGGGACTGCCTTTGTTTGCGTCTGGTTTTATTTTTTTTGCTGTAAACATTGTTTCCATTGGCTATTTTCAAAGTGTAGAGCGGGCACGTCCGGCTATGATGGTTACAGTTTTGCGTGGGTTTGTTTTTATGGTACTTTGTTTATTGGGCTTGCCGTTGCTATTGAAGATGCCAGGGATATGGCTGGCGGTTCCTTTGGCGGAAATACTTACTTTTTTAGTAATAATGGTAATTTATTATCGTAAACATCAATGGGTTCGCAGATGATTTTTTACTTTTGTAGTAATTAATCGGGTGGATATATGGATGCATTCATACAGAAGTTTTGTGAAAAATATAGTTTGCCGATAGCTTTGAGCTTGCAGTTGTTGGAATATGGAGAAGTTCACTTTTCATAAAGGGGATTTTCTTGTACAGGAAGGTGGGCGGAACTCAAACTTCTATATTGTAAGTAAAGGAATCTGGCGGGGGCATTACCTTAATGACGGGGTAGATGTTTCCGTCTGGTTTGCTTCTGAAGGGGAGGCCATCTTCTCGTCATGGGGATATGTGGAAAATACAGCTTCGTTGGTTTCTATCGAAGCGATGTGTGACAGTGAACTTTATGGTATTTCGAAGGCAAAACTCGAAGTATTATATGCCGAATCTGTTGAACTGGCTAATTTTGGAAGACGATTGTTCGAACAGCAGCTTTTAGGGCTTGAAAGTTGGATGATAACGGGAGGAAGCCCCCGGGCCAAAGAACGTTATCTTACTTTGTTGGAAGAGAATCCGGAACTGTTGCAGTATGTACCTCTGAAGCATATCGCTTCTTATTTATGGATTACCCCACAGTCGTTAAGCCGTATCCGTGCCGAACTGGGGAGAAGGAAAAAAGACCAATGACAATTTTAGCATTTACGGGGTTGGTTCTTTCGTATGGAAACGCATTGTTCTCTTTGCTTTTTCTTGTATGGTTCATCTTTGCCTTGATGGATGGTAGAAAAGTTGGCATCCGATAAATATTTATCTTAAAAGTGTCATCGTATTTTATTTTTGTGTAAGTTTGTAGTGAATCCTAAAAAAACTTATGGCAATGATAGATGATATTTTAGAGTTCAACAAGAAATTTGTTGAGAGCAAGGGATATGAGAAATATATTACCAACAAATATCCTGATAAAAAAATAGCTATTCTTTCTTGTATGGATACCCGATTGACGGAATTGTTACCTGCTGCTTTGGGCATCAAGAATGGTGATGTAAAAATTATCAAGAATGCAGGTGGGGTTATCTCGCATCCGTTTGGTAGTGTAATCCGTAGTCTGATGGTGGCTATTTATGAGTTAGGTGTAAAGGAAGTTATGGTTGTTGCTCATTCTGATTGTGGGGCCTGTCACATGAATAGTAATGAGATGATAGAACACATGAAAGCACGTGGCATCAAGCAGGAAACCATTGATATGATTCGTTTCTGTGGTGTAGATTTTGGAGCATGGCTGGATGGTTTTGAGGATACGGAGAAATCGGTGAAAGGAACTGTACGGGCTATTATGGAGCATCCATTAATACCTGAAGATATTATAGTGAGGGGATTTATAATTGATTCGGTGACGGGTGAACTGACAAAAGTATAAAATGTGAGTTTTTTTATACACAATAATGTTCATGTGATTTTGTGTATTATAAGAAAGGGAGGTATTTCTGCCTGATGCAGAATATACCTCTCTTTTTATTGAAGTCTGTATTTGTTTCAGTTTTTTATTGAGCGAAAGCATGATGATAACCATCCACTTTGTTCCAATTGCCACGGGTAAAGTCGGGTACGGCAACAGGTGCATTTCCGTTTTCTATAGAAAGACGGGTCAAGTCGGCCATACAGCACCATTCTGCTAAATCATAAACGTCCATGTCCAGAGGAAGTCCGTTGCGCAAGCAATATACCAAGCGATAATCCATAATGAAGTCCATCCCTCCATGTCCACCTATTTTCTTTGCTGTTTCTTCTAATTCTTGGTGGATAGGATGTTTGTATTGGCTCATCAAAGTTTCTTTTACTTTTTCGGGAACAGCCGAGTGCATACTCAGATTTTCGTGATCGGGTATGCTGGTGCTGTCAATTTGATCCGGGCGGAAACAATATTGCTCGATGGGATATTTGTTGGCAAAACCTTTGGTACCGGTCAGCTGATACATACGGCTATAGGGACGCGGATTCATTACATCATGTTGTATGTGGATGGTTTTGCCGTTTTCTGTGCGGATAAAAGTCATGGTATGGTCGCCGTTTTGGAAATCGGGTGCTTCTTCTTTCTGATATTGTTTTACCAGCTCGGGACCGGTTACAGCTTTGGTGTCCATGGCTACCAGTGTCTTCATGCGGTCACCGCGGTGAATGTTGAGCAATTGGCAGGCAGGACCTAGGCCGTGTGTGGCATAAACGTCTCCACGGAACTCTCGGTTGTAGTCCAAACGCCAGTTGTTCCAGTAATAAGGCCAGAATTCTTCCAGATTATGGATGTATGAACCTTCTACATGGAGCACTTCGCCGAAAAGACCTTTTTGTGCCATATTTAATGTCGTCAGTTCGAAGAAGTCATAAACACAGTTTTCAAGTTGCATACAGTGTTTACGGGTCTTTTCGGAAGTATTGATAAGTGCCCAAATTTCATCCAGTGACATGGCGGCAGGTACCTCGATGGCTGCATGTTTTCCATGTTCCATGGCATAGATACCCATTTCAGCATGGTGTTTCCAGTCTGTTGCAATGTATACTAAGTCGATATCGTTTCGCTCGCACAGTTGTTTCCATGCATCTTCGCTGCCAGAGTAGAGGGCAGGGGCTTCCATACCGGCGTTAGTTACAATTTTTTGTGCTTTTTCCGCATTTTCAGGCAATAAGTCGCAAAGAGCGACAATTTTAGTTCCCGGTATGTGCGTCCAACGTTCTACCGCACTGGGACCACGCATACCCAAACCGATGAAACCTACACGCACAGTGTCAAGTTTAGGAGTTATTAGTTCGATTACATCCTGTTGTCCCGCAGGACGTTCGGGAACTGGAACTTCAAGAGGTGCATACTCTTTTGTTGCAGTTGTTTCTTTGGGAATTGGGGTACAGCCGGCGAGGCATAATAACGCTATACCGACGAAGAAGGTAGATAGGTTTTTAATCATGGCTCTATTAATTGAAATTTATAGGTTAATAGTAGATGGTTGCAAAAATAGGAAATATCGTTGGAAAAACCTCATAAAATCGGCAGATTGCAGCAACTAAAATTGATTATTTCTATTTCTAACTTTTGAGTTTGGTGCAGATATTATTTTTAAAAATCGGTCAAGGACTTTTTGTCTTTCTTTGCCTTCCTTTTCGTCTACATCTTTTGTCCAAAGATTTACACCTGCTTTAAGTTCAATAACTCGTTTTACTTCATTTTAAAATTTCATCAGTCAGTTCTCCGATTTCCCCAAATGCCAAGGCGTAAGCTGTAACAAAAATTTCGTGATAAAAATCCGTTTCATCTCCATAATCTTCTTTTATGAATGGAATTTATTTCTTAATTATTTCACCACTTGCTCCACTATCATACAACTCCATTATATGTTCATAGGTGTCGTATGCTAAATCTCCATCAATTATTTTTACTCCGTCTGTTGCCATTTCAATTTTATGTTTTTACTATCCCGCTTGCCGATAAATACACGCAATGGATTATTTAAAATACGCAATACGTAAAAAGTATATTGCAAGTGCGAAGAGTTATCTCGTTCCAAAGGTACTAATTCTTTGGGATACAGACGTTGTTTTCCGTGTGAAACTAATATCAACTTACTTTGCTTTCCTTGATTATCTTGAAAAACATAACAAAATTTATGGAACTTCCCTTATGTGGAAAAGCTATTGCCGTTGATTGACTTCTGCCGGAACACATTGAGATTCTCGGAAAGGGTATTTTTAAATAGGTGTGAACGATGTTCCACTTGTGCAATGGTTTAGGTAGAAAGCGAATGAATGGAGAAACGGTTTGGAAACTGCATCTACTAAAGAGGATAAAGGACTGAAAATATAGGATGTACCCTAAATTCTATTCTAAAAGTAAATAAAAGCATTAGAAAATAAAAGATTATCAGAAAAATATCCGACTTTTGTAGTCGGATAAAGGCAATTATTTCCAAGACATACGAGAAAAGAGAAGCGTTATGTTCATCTTGTAGGTTGGAAACGTAGGAAATCTCGGACTTGGTACAAGAAATAGTATAGTGGTTCTCACGCTATAGCGTGGGCTGTTATTATCATATCTGTGCCAAAGGTTGTCTACGACCTCCAATTTAGACGCGGTAGCATTGCAGTTCCACGCTCTCGCATTTTATAACCGCCTATAAAGGGACTGATAGGCATCGAATAGAATACATATATGGAACAACAGTTTTGTCAAAGTTGTGGTATGCCCCTAACTGATGAAAACAGAGGGACAAATGCCAATGGGAGCAGTAGTGAGGATTATTGCGTGTATTGTTACAAAAAAGGTGAGTTTACCCAAGATTTCACAATGAGCCAAATGATTGAGTTCTGCCTGCAATTCTTAGACCAATGGGCTGTGCAGACCGAATGTAAGTTGAGTCCCGTACAAGCAAAGGAACAAATGCTTCAATACTTTCCCTACCTGAAACGGTGGAAAGAAAAAGATGAACGGACACTAACGGAAAAGGCAACCCACTTGCTTGCCCAATGCGAAAATGTGACCATCGCATCCATTGATGCCGACGGTTATCCGCGACCTGTGCAGATGTCCAAGATACATGCCAAAAGTTTTAACGAAGTCTGGATGGCGACAAGTGTCGGCTCCATGAAAGTGAATGATTTTAAGGCGAACAACAAGGCGGGGCTTTGCTATGACTATTACGGGGATGGCGTTGCCCTGCGTGGTACGGTAGAAATTATTACGGACGATACTATCCGCAAGGACATATGGCAGGACTGGTTCGTTCATCATTTTCCCGATGGACCAAGTGATCCCAATTATGTGCTTCTACATTTCATGGGTACGGAAGCCACCTTTTGGATAAATGGCGAATTTTCTCACTCCAACATCTGATATTTATGAGAACGATTGTACCTGATAATAAAAACATAGCCGCTTGCGGTCTTTATTGTGGAGCTTGCCGTAAGTTCTTGGCAGAGAAATGTCCCGGATGTAAACCAAATAAAAAGGCAACTTGGTGTAAAATCCGCTCATGTTGCCAAGAAAACAAGTTTAATACTTGTGCTGAATGCTCCCATGATGTCAGGGAATGCAAGTTGTTTTCCAATTGGATAAGCAAAGTATTTGCATTTTTGTTTAATTCTGACCGTTCTGCTTGCATTAGCTATATTAAGGAACAAGGTGAACAAGCCTTTGCCGAAGAGATGACAAAACGTAAATGTCAAACCATCAGAAGAAAATAAATATGAAGAACGAGGTGTTATATCTATTGTTAAATAACTATGCTGACCATGAAGCCGTGTTCCTAGCTTCGGCTATTGCGTGTGATGAACGTAGTATAAAAGAAAATCCCAAATACATGAACAAAGTCGTAGCTCCTACATTGGATGTTGTACGCTCATGCAGTGGTTTCTATACTTTACCCGACTATTCTTTTGAAACGATGCCTAATGATTATGCCGCTTTGGTGCTAATTGGTGGTTTCGGCTGGTTCGACGAACTGGAAGCAGATAAAGTCGTGCCAATCGTTCGCCGTGCCATAAAGAAGGGGATTATCGTAGGAGCTATCTGCAACGCTGCTTCTTTCCTTGCCAAACATGGTTTCTTAAATGAGATAAAACATACGGGAAATGGTTTGGAACAGCTACAATTATGGGGAGGAGGCAATTATACCAATAAGGCAGGTTATATGAATGAGCAAGCTGTATCGGACAAACGCATTGTTACGGCAAATGGCACAGGTTACTTGGAATTTGCTAAAGAGTTGTTGTTATTGCTGGAGAATGATACCCCTGAACAAATAGAAATGTTTTACTGCTTCAACAAAGAAGGATTGGTAAAGCTGTTCAGTCAATTACCTTGATAGTATGGATTTGTCAGATTGGTTCAAAGGTTTTGAGAAAGGTATCGCTCGACTCTCATCGGAACAACGAGCAGCCTTCTTTTCAGAATGTAGCAAGAATTGCGTGGATGGTGGTGTGCTTTCCATTTACAGGAAACTCTACAAGGATGCCAATGGAGATATGGATGTTTTCTTCCAGATGGCAAATGAATTGCCGGGAGTAAAAAGCGAGATTGTAGAGAAAGGTCGTGTCTATCATCTTATTGCCTGCCATATTTACATCCTTAAAAGTTACCCAAACCTGCAAAGTGATGCAGATCACGGTAATTAGGCCGGTTGCCACCTCATTATCCTAAAATGAGGTGAATTTTCTAACTCTTTGATTTCAAAGAGGTATATTCTTTTTGCAGAAATACAATATATTTTTAATATTAGTGTATTGCTTGTCGGATAAATTGATTTCACTTCTACTGTATTTATAATAAAAAAGCAGTCTTGAAAAGTCAAGACTGCTTTTTTATTATAATGGTAATTCAATTCCCTCAATCAAAAAGTACGGTTTTTATTTAGGTCTATAACCATACATTAATGCGGCATTAATTTCAATAGCCCTCATATATTCTTTGAAAATTTTTTTTACTCTTTTCATCCTGCTATCCTTTTTTAAAACATTAAAAACTAATCTTTTGTACCTTTTACTTTGTATCGTACCCCCAAGCACGGAGGGCGTCATTTCCCATATCTTTGAGACCTGCTTTGATGATCTCTTTCAATTTCTTCATAATGTTATCCTTTCTTTGATTAAAAAAATAGGGTTATTTTCTTACTTAATCCCTATACCCCAAGCTCTTACTTCGTTTTCACCCATTAGAGCAAGGGCTTTCTTAAAAATACTTTTTACCTTTTTCATAATCTCGTTATCCTTTCTTTTTATGTTTTACAACACAAAATTATACTGTTTTGTTCTAGATTGTACTCTGATAAAGATAAAATGTATGCGAAAATGGCAAATTCTTGACCTGCATCAAGAATTTGCCATTTTTGATTAAAAAACTATTTCAGAAGCCTAGCTTCTTAAATTCATTTTCAAAATTAGGTGTAAATATTTCTTTTCCAATATTGCTCCTGATCTCTTCTAGTGACCAAAAACGGCCGCCATCCAGTTCCTCGCTGGGAATAATGAGACCGTCATAAGTGGTTTTATGCGAGAATACCAATTCTTTTTCCCGGGTGGATTCGAATACATAGCTAGTCAGTAATTCGGGAGTAAAGTCGGTGATGCCCAGTTCTTCTTTTACTTCACGTTTCAAGGCTGTTTCCACACTTTCACCCAAATCTATGTGTCCGCCTACGGCTGTGTCCCATTTGCCTGGCTGAATATCTTTCCAGTCAGGACGCCTTTGCAAATAGAGTTCGCCTTTACTGTTGAATACATGCAAGTGGACTACCGGATGTAGCAATTTACTTCCATTATGACATTCTCCACGGGTTGCAGCTCCTGTTATGTTTCCTTGTTCATCTACTATAGGAAACATTTCTTCTTTATTATCGTAATTCATCTTCGCTATTTTTTTGTATATGCAAAGTTACTACAAAAAAGTGAAATGCGGAAAGATATAGTGATAGAATTGAGTTACAAGGGTTTTGGTTGAAGTGGCGATAATCCGTGAAGCCATTACAATCCCTGCCGAAGCCAAATCCTGACGCCGCTACGTTACTTGTTCGTAACCATGCCCGAAAATGCGACAAACGGGTACGAATAGCGAAACAAGGCTCTAAGGAATAGTGAGTTATCCATAACTCATGCGAAAAATCAGGTTACGGAAAAAGATTGCGCCGTTCCTCCCCGTTTTGCGTACCAACACCGGACTCTTCACCAACTAATTTTGAAACCCAAAAATTAAGGACAATGAAGAGTACATTTTCAGTAATCTACTACCTCAAGCGTCAGGTAGTGAAAAAGGACGGGACAGTTCCCGTCATGGGACGCATCACGGTGGACGGCAGCCAGACACAGTTCAGCTGCAAACTGACTGTCGATCCGAAACTGTGGGACACCAAAGGTGGACGTGTCACGGGCAGAAGCACGGCGGCACTCGAAACGAACCGTATGCTTGACAAGATGCGGGTACGCATCAACAGGCATTATCAGGAAATCATGGAGCGTGACAACTTCGTCACGGCGGAGAAGGTGAAGAACGCCTTTCTCGGACTGGAACACCGCTACCACACGCTGATGCAGGTGTTCCGCCAGCACAACGAGGACTACGAGAAGCAGGTGGAGGCAGGCATGAAAGCCAAAGGCACGCTGCTGAAGTACCGCACCGTTTACAAGCACATGCAAGAGTTCCTCGACATCCGCTACCATGTGAAGGACATCGCCCTAAAAGAGCTTACCCCGGCTTTCATCTCCGACTTCGAGATGTTCCTGCGCACGGACAAGCACTGCTGCACCAATACCGTGTGGCTGTACGTCTGCCCGTTACGGACGATGGTATTCATCGCCATCAACAACGAGTGGCTGACGCGCGACCCGTTCCGCGAGTATGAAATCAAGAAGGAGGAAACAACACGCAGTTTCCTGACCAAAGATGAGATCCGCCTGCTGATGGAGGGGAAACTGAAAAACGCCAAACAGGAATTGTACCGCGACCTCTACCTGTTCTGCGCCTTCACGGGGCTGTCGTTCGCGGATATGCGCAACCTTACGGAAGAGAATATCCGCACCTACTTCGACGAACACGAGTGGATAAACATCAACCGCCAGAAAACGGGCGTGGTGTCCAACATCCGCCTGCTCGACATCGCCAACCGCATAATCGGCAAATACCGGGGACTGTGCGGGGACGGCAGGATATTTCCCGTTCCGCATTATAACACGTGCCTTGCCGGTATCCGTGCCGTCGCCAAGCGTTGCGGCATCACCAAGCATATCACGTGGCATCAGAGCCGCCACACGGCAGCCACGACGATATTCCTCTCCAACGGTGTTCCCATCGAAACGGTCAGCTCCATGCTCGGACACAAGAGCATAAAGACGACGCAGATTTACGCAAAGATAACCAAAGAGAAGCTCAATCAGGACATGGAGAACCTTGCCGCAAGATTGAACGGCGTCGAGGAATTTGCAGGTTGCACCATCTAAAAAGAAAAGCCATGAAACGTGACACAATCATCATCGAGGACAAGGCAGTCAGCGTAACCGGTAACGACGTGTGGATGACCGCCACCGAAATAGCCGGATTGTTCCATACGACCGTCCCGGCAGTGAACGCCGCCATCAGAGCCGTCCGCAAGTCGGACGTGCTGAACGACTACGAGGTGTGCCGCTACATGCAGCTTGAAAACGGGCTGCACGCGGACGTGTACGCCCTTGAAATCATCATCCCGGTCGCTTTCAGGGTGAATACCTACAACACCCACCTGTTCCGCACATGGCTGGTGGGAAAGGCACTCTCACAAGAGAAACGGCAGACATACGTGATGTTCATACAGAACGGAAAAGCCGGGTATTGCTGATTGCACATACCCCATAAGACAAGTAAACGGGTAGCACCACAAAAGGTGTCACCCGTTTACTTTTTCATGAAACCGCCTCACTCCAGCGGCTTGCGGTAGTTCGCTTCCAGTACCCCGCGCAGCCCCGTTTCCGGGTAAAGCACCTTCCCTCCCAAAAGTATGAAGGGCAACACGCGGTTGTTGCGGTATTCCTGCAAGGTGCGCCGGCTCACACGGAGCAGTTCCGACACCTCGCCGTCCGTCAGGTAACGTTCCCCGTCCAGCGGAGGACGGTAGCTTTCCAGAAATGCGGACAGCCATTTCGAGCCTTTGCGCATATCCTGCACCACAGAGGCTATCGGCTCGTCTTCCATCGTAAAAACATCGTTGTTCTCGTTCATCATAACTTCGGATTCAGTGGGTGAATAAATCAAATCATCTGCCGTGCGGATAGAGCGTGCCGACAAGCGGTATCAGCCGCTTCACCTCCTCCGGCTTGTAATAGAACCTGCGGTTTATCTGCGAGTAGCCGATAAGCCGCCTGTCGCGCAGCGTCTGCAACGTGCGCGGGCTTATTCTCAACTGCCCGCAGACCTCCTCGCCCGTGAGCCATCTTTCCATGCGCCCCGTGTCGCTTTTGCGCCTCAGGGCGGCGACCTTCTCCGAGAGTGCGCCGAATGCCGCCACCATCATCTCGAAAGTCTTTTTCTCGATAGATACTATTTCCATATTCATGCAATTATCGGTTTGCCCGCAAAGGTAACGGTACGGTCCTGAACACGTGCCGTTTTCCGCTGAAAGGCTGCCTGTTGCGCCGTTTGACCGGGTTACGGAGCCATCTTCCGTAAAAATCTTACGTGAGTCACGTAGTGAGTTGTTAAAGCCCCTTTTGTTTATTGCCGAATTTTGTCGCAGAAACAAAAAGAAAGGACTGAACATGAAAGTGATAACAATGGAAAGTTCCGCCTACAAGGAGATGATGGCGCAGATTGCGAACATCGCAGGGTACATCCGCGAGGCAAGGGACGAGAAGAAACGGAAGCGGGAAACCGAAGACAAGCTGCTTGACACGGCACAGGCGGCGAAGATGCTCAACGTGAGCAAGCGCACCATGCAGCGTATGCGCACCGACCACCGTATCGAGTATGTGGTGGTACGCGGAAGCTGCCGCTACCGCCTTTCCGAGATACTGCGGCTATTGGAGGACAACACAGTAAGGAACGAGGAAGGGACAATAGACACCCTGTTCCACAACCACACGCTGCGCACGGGCGGCAAACCAAAAGGAAGGAGGACATAGGTCATGGAACTGCTCACACGAAACAACTTCGAGGGCTGGATGCAGAAGCTGATGGAACGGCTCGACCGTCAGGACGAACTGCTGCTGGCGATGAAGGCTGAGGGGAAACAGCCTACTATCACGGAAAGCATCCGCCTTTTCGACAATCAGGATTTGTGCATGCTGCTCCAGATAAGCAAGCGCACACTGCAACGCTACCGCAGTGTCGGCGCATTGCCCTACAAGACACTGGGCAAGAAAACCTATTACAGCGAGGAGGATGTGCTGACATTCCTTTCCAACCATATCAAGGACTTCAAAAAAGAAGATATAGCCTTCTACAAGGCTCGTATCCATAATTTCTTTCATAAATAACCCATTAAAACATTTTTCAGATGGCAAAGAAAAAAGACGAAAAGGACGTGCTGGTAGTCCGTGACGAGAAGACAGGCGAGATCAGCGTGGTAGCCGGGCTGAACGCGGACGGCACACCCAAGCGCACCCCCGCAAAAGCGGAGAACGCGCAGAGTTTCCTGCAATTCGACCGACATGGCGACGTGCTGGACAACTTCTTCAAGAACTTCTTCCGGCAGTGCAAGGAACCCAGCCGCTTCGGTTTCTACCGCATTGCGGCAGACCAAGCTGAAAATCTCTTAGAGGTGATGAAGCAACTGCTGAAAGACCCCGAAGCGAACAAGGAGCTGCTCGCCCCTCACAAGGTGGACACCTCCGACTATGAGAAGAAGGTGCAGGAAGAGATGGCAGCACAACAGACAGAGAAACAAGAACCTCAAAAACAGGAGAACATGGAACAACGGAAAGAACAGCAACAGGACAAATCCGAACAGATGCAGGGCAAACGTGGCTACCAGCCCATCGACGAGAGTAAAATCAACTGGCAGGAGCTGGAGGACAGATGGGGCGTAAAGCGGGACAACCTTGAAAAGTCCGGCGACCTTACGAAGATGCTCAACTATGGCAAGTCCGACTTGGTAAAGGTCAAACCGACCTTCGGCGGCGAATCATTCGAGCTGGACGCCCGCCTCTCCTTCAAGAAGGACGGTGAGGGAAA
>OATM01000342.1_pt1 | contig 14763 bp, 14 predicted proteins | sample 1476001 | NCBI WGS metagenome assembly OATM01 (sample SAMEA2579973, study PRJEB22360) | human gut metagenome | reverse complement strand
CAGAATTATAAAGATTAACATCGAAGAGGAAATGAAGTCGTCGTACATTGATTATTCTATGTCGGTAATCGTGGCACGCGCCCTCCCTGATGTACGAGATGGTTTGAAACCCGTTCACAGACGTATACTTTACGGAATGATGGAATTGGGGAACACCTCGGATAAAGCTTATAAGAAATCAGCAAGAATAGTAGGTGAAGTTTTAGGAAAGTATCACCCTCACGGTGATTCATCTGTATATGGCGCTCTCGTTAGAATGGCTCAAGATTGGGCAATGAGATATCCGTTGGTTGATGGTCAGGGTAACTTTGGTTCAGTGGACGGTGATAGTGCAGCTGCTATGCGTTATACTGAAGCAAGATTGAAAAAAGTAGGTGAGGAAATGATGCAGGACTTGTATAAAGAAACTGTTGATTTTCAAAATAACTTTGATGATACATTGCAAGAGCCTACTGTTATGCCGACTCGAATCCCGAATTTATTGGTAAACGGAGCGTCTGGTATTGCGGTAGGTATGGCAACTAATATGCCGACTCATAATCTTTCGGAAGTGATAGATGCTTGTATCGCCTATATTGATAATAATGATATTGATATTGAGGGATTAATGCAATATGTAAAGGCCCCGGATTTTCCTACAGGGGGTTATATATATGGCATAAGTGGTGTGCGTGATGCTTATGAAACAGGTCGCGGACGAGTAGTGATGCGTGCAAAGGCTGAAATAGAAACACATACTTCGCATGATAAGATTATCGTAAATGAGATTCCTTATAACGTAAATAAAAAAGAGCTGATTGAAAATATCGCTTCATTGGTCAATGAAAAGAAAATTGATGGTATCTCATATGTAAATGATGAGTCTGACCGTGAAGGTATGCGTATTGTTATTGATGTTAAGCGTGATGCTAATGCCAGTGTCGTGCTTAATAAGCTATTTAAGATGACAGCTCTGCAGACTTCTTTTGGCGTGAACAACATCGCATTGGTGCATGGACGTCCCCAAATGCTCAATCTAAAAGATTTGATTAAATATTTTGTGGAGCATCGTCATGACGTTGTGATTAGACGTACTCAATATGATTTACGCAAAGCCCAAGAACGTGCTCATATTTTGGAAGGTCTTATTATTGCATCGGACAATATTGATGAGGTGATTCGTATTATTCGTGCTGCCAAAACTCCAAATGATGCAATAGCTAATTTGATGGAACGTTTTAGCTTAAGTGAAATTCAGTCACGTGCTATTGTTGAGATGCGCTTGCGCCAACTTACCGGTCTGATGCAAGACCAACTTCATGCAGAATATGAAGAAGTTATGAAACAGATCGCTTACTATGAAGAAATTCTTTCTAATGATGAACTTTGTAAAAAAGTAATCAAAGATGAATTACTCGAAGTAAAAGCTAAATATGGTGATGTGCGTCGTTCGGAAATCGTTTATTCTTCAGAAGAGTTCAATCCGGAAGATTTTTACGCAGATGACCAAATGGTTATTACTATTTCACATATGGGATACATCAAGCGTACACCGTTATCTGAATTCCGTGCTCAAAATAGAGGAGGAGTAGGTTCTAAGGGAAGTGAAACACGTGATGAAGATTTTGTAGAGCATATTTACCCGGCTACGATGCATAATACGATGATGTTCTTTACTCAAAAAGGTAAATGCTATTGGCTGAAAGTGTATGAAATACCGGAAGGAACAAAGAATGCTAAAGGACGTGCTATCCAGAACTTGTTGAATATTGATTCAGATGATGTAGTAACGGCATATCTTCGTGTGAAGAGTTTAAATGATACCGAATTTATTAATAGCCACTATGTTTTGTTTTGTACAAAGAATGGTGTAATTAAGAAAACATTGCTTGAACAATATTCACGTCCTCGACAAAATGGTGTGAATGCGATTACTATTCGTGAAGATGATAAAGTTATTGAAGTACGCATGACAAATGGTAATAATGAGATTATCATTGCTAACCGTAATGGTCGTGCCATTCGTTTCCACGAAAGTGCGGTTCGTGTAATGGGACGTACCGCAACCGGAGTTCGCGGTATGACTTTAGACGAAGATGGAAGCGATGAAGTAATCGGAATGATATGCATAAAAGATCCTGAAACAGAATCTATTATGGTTGTGTCGGAACAAGGTTACGGTAAGCGTTCGGATATAGAAGACTATCGTAAGACCAATCGTGGTGGTAAAGGTGTCAAGACATTGAATATTACTGATAAGACAGGTAAATTGGTTGCTATAAAATCGGTTACGGATGAAAATGATTTGATGATTATCAATAAATCGGGTATCACAATTCGTTTGAAGGTAGCTGATGTACGCATTATGGGACGTGCTACTCAGGGAGTTCGTTTGATAAATCTTGAAAAGCGTAACGATCAAATCGGCTCTGTATGTAAAGTAACATCAGAATCGGAAGAAGAAATGGTCAACGAGGATGAAAATCTATTAGATACCGAAGCTCCAATTAATGGAGGAGATATTCAAGGTGAATCCTTTGCCGAAGAGAATAGCGAAGAATAAAAGAGAACATAAAAAGATTGTATTATTAAATCCACAAAATTATGAAAAAAGTATTATTTACAGTGGCTTTATTATTGGGTGCATGTTTTGCATCTGCACAGGTTAGTGCTGTTAAAGAAGCTAAATCTTTAAAAAGTAAACCTGAAGAAGCTGCAAAAGTTATTGAACCGGCTTTGACCAATCCCGAGACTGCAAATGATCCAGAAACTTGGAAATTAGCAGGTGACTTTCAGAAAGCTATGTATGATGACGAAAACATGAAACTTTATTTGCCAGGTGGTCAAGCTGATACAACTAGACTTTATAACAGTTTGGCAAAAATGTATGAGTATTATTTGAAATGTGATGAGATGGAGCAGGCTAAAGTCAAAAGTGGTGAGATGAAAAAGCCTAAATATAGAAAGAAGAATGCTAATGCTCTTAAAACATTACGTTTGAATTTAATTAATGGTGGTGGAGATGCTTATAATAAAGGCGATTACGCTGATGCCTTGAAATATTTTGGTCTATTTGTAGATGTTGTAAACGAACCTATATTTGCTGATGATGAATCTCTTAAGGCAGATACATTGAATGCTTTATATGCTTGTTATGCTACTTTGGCTGCTAATATGCTAAAAGATAAAGATGCAGTTATCAAATATGGTACGATAGGTAAAGAAGATAAGAGCGAAGGCTATAGAGCTTTGATGTGTTTGGCTGAGGCTTATGGTGATAAAGAAACTGGCGATTCAATAAAATGGCTGGAAGTAATTAAAGAAGGAACAGAAAAATTCCCTCAGCAGGAGTATTTTGTTGGTAATATCATGGATTATTATATCCAAAAAGGTATGGTTGATGAGGGTTTAGCTCAAATCAATAAGCTGCTTGCTACTAATGAAACTCCATATTTCTTATATGTGAAAGGTATTTTGCAATTCGAAAAGAAACAATATGATGATGCTATTGCTACTTTTAATAAAATTATCGCTAATGGTGGTGATTTGGTAGCTGAAGCTGACGCCAAGATTGGTGATTGCTATTTCTTCCCAGCACAGATTGTGGTAGAAGAGAATTCAGAATTAGCTATTGATAATCCTAAGTATAATGAAAATGAAAACCAGATTAAAGCTTTGTATGAGAAGGCTAAACCTTTTTACGAAAAGGCTAAAGAATTGAAACCGGACAATAATACATTATGGGGAAATTATTTACTGAATATCTATTGGAAATTGAACAGAGCAGAATATGATTCTTTAGAAAAAGAATTAGGGCTCTAATTCTTTTTCATAATAAAAACAAGAGGCTGTCTCAAAATGAACTTGAGATGGCCTCTGTTGTTTCATTTCAGATTGAAGTCATTTGGATTTGTAAGATTATGTGCTATGCCCAGCAAGGCCGAACTCAATTTCTACCTTTTAAGCCTACGAAGAGGAAGGCAGGCGGGCTCTGAATATCCCAATTATAATCATATTATAATCAAGATTATGTTTAATTATTGAGAAGCTCTATCCATTTACTCCTTTTTCAATGAATATTTTCCTGGGATGGACTAATTTAATACTTAAGACCCATCCTAAGAAAATATATTTTGGTCAATCCTATTTAATTACTAATATAGGCGTATTAGCATGGAATATCATTTTTCGGGCAATACTTGGGTTGAATAATCGAGCAAAGATATTTCTTTTGTAGTTTGTGATACAAATAACATCTATATTTTCTTCTTTTACATATTTATCTAGATTATTCAATATATTATCTTCTTTAATCACATTGTAATCTAATTCCAATTGTGGGTATTGTTTTTGAAAATAATCTTTGATTCCTGCAAGTTTAATTTCGTTCCAGGCATCATTTTCTGTGCTTAAGTGGATAAATGAAATAGCAAAATAGAAAGATTTGAAGGCAGTTATTAATGTGTCAAAAGCGATTAAATCTCTTTGATCAAAGTTGGTCACAAACGCTACCTTTTTGATATCATTGAAAGTCTTTAGTGGGGTATGTTCTGGTATTGCGTATACAAAAGTTTTGCTTCTTTCAATAACTTCTGCTGTTACACTTCCTATTAGGTCGATATCTTTTTGACTTCTACCCCGTGTACCCATAATGATAATCTGTGGTCTATACTCTTTGGCATAACGTAATATTTCTTCTTCAGGAATGCCATCACGCAAAATACAAGTATATTTTATATTGGGAAACTCGCCGTTTTCCACTTTCTTTTTAATCGTATCTGACAACTTATTCAGCTCTTTATGAACTGTTTCTATCATACTCTTTATAGAGTCTTCTCTTTCTATTTGAAAGTTGAAATTTTCTGTTCCATAAGGGATTGTGGGAACATAGATAGGACTGAAATAAGCATGTAGCAAAATAACTTCTGCATTTATAGATTTAGCAAATGAGAAACCAAATTGACAGGCTTTTAATGAGTAATCTGAGAAATCGACAGGAATAAGTACTTTCTTTTGCTTATTTCTCTCTTTATTACTCTCTTCTTGTTCTTTTACTATATCTTCGGCTAACCATGTAGAACTTTCTATGATTTGTAGAGCATGAGGTAAATCACTTTCCTTAATTCTTACTCTCACACCGGAAGATATGACAGGCTGAATTAAGTTTACGTTGTGAATATATGCTTCAATACCCTCTGCTTCAAGTACATTCTTAAGAATCTGAGCCTTAGCATAAGTGAGAATCGCTAGAGTTACTAATTTATCTTCCATAACAGTTCCTTTTTAGAGTTTTCTATATATACATCTTTAAAACAAAAAATCCCAATTGAATGTTGCCATTCAACTGGGATTTCTATTTTATGCTTCTTGCATTTCCTCCTTTTCTACTTCCCTTAAAATATCTATTGCTTTATCTAAAACTGTTGTATCATCCAGCATTACTAAACCACCATCCGGACCTGGTTCCAAGTGGATACCAACACTTTTTCCTGTTTTGAAATTATGACCTCCAAAAAAATTACGCACAGTTTCTACACTCATATTAAGTTCATCAGCTATTCTATGCATACTTCCACTGGGTAATGAATCTTTGATTTTACGCAGCTCGTTGAATGTTATCGTTCTGTTCATAGTGTCTTAAATTTTAGTTATACAAGTGATATTTAATTCACGCTATAAACTTAAGCAAAAAATAATATAAAACAAAGTATTTCCTTCTTTTTTTAAAGTGAAGAAATGAAATGCTATTTCCCTATAAGTTTAATGTATGAGCTGTAATAAACCCGAGAAGAATAATCATAAAATACGTCAATAATAGGACTGTAAATAGTAGATTAATATCGTTTATCAAATAACCACTAGCTGTATATTTATTGGAAATACAACGAGGTTGATGGAAGATGCGTTTGTGAATAAAGCTATATAACAAATACATCAGATATCCTATTAAACACCCAGCCAGTGTACCGAATAGAATATCCCCGGGATAGTGCACACCTAAATATATGCGTGAATATGAGTTGAGAGTAGCCCAAAAAATGAGCATGAAAGTGAGTGATTTGTTTTTGAATAACAACGAAAGAAATACAGTAAGTGCGAAAGTATTGGCAGCATGGCTTGAAATAAAACCGAATCGACCTCCCCTATATCCATTTACTATGTCTACTATATACATGATATCTGGGTCTTGCGTGGGGCGAAAACGATGAAAATAGGGTTTACAAACACCTGAAGCAATTTGATCTGCTAAAGTAATGACAAGGGCAATCATTGCAATAGTCAGTAAAGTTTCTTGTATCTTATTATTTTTAATAATGATATACAACAGTATAATAGCAGTGGGAATCCATATATACGTACTTGTTGCTACCCACATGAAGCCGTCCCAAAAAAGAGAATTGCTTCCATTCAGGTTCAATAAAAGTTCCTTGTCGAGTGCTATATACTGTTGTATATCCATTGTTTTTTAGATTATTTCTATTACATTAGTTGGTACCCATCCCACGTTGCCATCTTCCAATCTGATCTCTTTCCACTCTTTCATTGTGTTGTCTTTAATCATGACTTTTCTTCCTTCGTGAAGAATGAAAAGGTCTGTTCCACTTTGATTGGGAGTACTTTTGACCGTAACACTGGGAGCTATGATAATGGCACTGTCTCGGTTTAACAGTTCTGCCTTTTGTTTAGAAGCAAAAATGTTAGAGAATATACAGATTGCAAAAAAACATATGGCAGAAATGAAACCTATTTTTTTCCATACTACCCGCTTGCCAAAAATAAATAAGGCTAACATAAAAATAGTCAAAATAAAGGTAACAATACCTGTTTGAGCCCATCCTTTTTCACTCATTGAATTAATAAGTGATTGAATCCATGTAATAAAAAACATTTCACTAGGCAAAGTTACCTTATCGACAGTTTTACTACGTGCCAATTCTAGGTTGAAACGAATATCATTATTACCTGGATTCAGCAATAAAGCTCTTTCATAATTGAGCACAGCTTTTGCTATATTATTCATTTTATAGTAACTGTTTCCCAAATTATAATAGATATCTGCCGATTCTCCTTTATTCTTTAAAATACTTTCATATAACTCTGCAGCATTGGTAAAATCATTATTGATATAGGCACTATCAGCTTCTGCTTTTGTAACATGGGTAGAAACTGTAACTTGGGTACTGTCTGTCTGAGCACTCAAACTGAGGAAACCCATCAAAAGTATCAAAATGAAATATGTTTTTCTCATTGTTATATCTCCTATTAGTTAGTGTTTTATACTATTTTCCATCTTGCTGATGACCTCTATGGCAGAAGAATATACCTTATCCATTGCCTCGCTTTGGTCACCCGGTGCATAACGAGCAAATTCACATTCATTTAGTGTTTCGATAAATTCTTTGATACATTCGGGAGAAACTCCATATTTGGCTAAGTCTTCCTCGATATTATCTTTTGACAGTTTAGAAACCGGAATATTCAGTTTATCACTGATGTAGCCCCAAAGCGCTTTCAGAACTTCATCATAAAATGCTTCTTTCTTGTTTTCTGCTAACAATTTGCCTGCATTCTTCATTCGTTTGGTAGCCACTTTGTTTGCTTTTTTGGTACGTACTTTGGCAACATTAGCATTTTCCATTGCTTTTTTGCGATAAATGATAACAAATGTAATGAAGAGAGCTAATGGAATAATATACCATAGATAGTAAGCAACAGAACCAAAAAAGAAATCACCTTTCTTAGCTAGTTTACTTTCTCCCATTTTAATGTAACGCACATCCTTGCCTAGTACTTTCAGATCTTCTTTATTTGTGAAATCGGCGATTACTTGATCAGCATTTCCTTCTCCTTTTTCTACTTTCAGCGTATAAGGCTCTGTTTTCAGTGTTTTGTACGTTTGTGACTTCAGATCAAAGTAAGAAAACTCTACAGGAGGAATTGTGAAGTTTCCGGCATGTCTGGGAATCGCCAGATATTCAATTACTTTATTACCGGATAATCCCTCACGGGTCAAATTGAACTTATTATCAATCTTCGGATCATAAACCTCGAAATCTTTTGGAAAATCGACTTCGGGTGTGTTAATCAACTTCAGATTTCCTACACCTGAAATAATCAACTTGATGGTAACGGCATCGTTTGTTTTCAGTTCTTGTGTATTGATGGAAGAGCTGATTGTGAACTCACCTACTCCACCTGAGAAATTGGCTGGCTTTCCGGTTGGCAAGTCTTTTACATTGATAACCAATTTGGGAGTTACGATGTTTTTGTTTATCTCTATATAGTTACTTCCACCATTGAAGAAGGCATCGAATGGATCATCCGAAGCTACTCGCTGTGCGACTGTACCCTCAAATGTAATGGAGGGAATTTCTAATTTACCTGATTGCTGTGGAAACAGAATATATTGGCTCCACACAGTAGTATTATAGTTTCTTCCGTTATAGTGTTCTAAAGTGAAGACCTTTTTACCCGGAAGCTCTACTTCTTGTGTATGGAAACCTTTCAAGTCGGGCATACTTCCACGGAGTCCCCTTAAATCTACCAATGTGTAAACTTTGTAAGTCAGCAGAATAGCCTCTTGTTCGTAGACGGTAGTTTTACTGGCTGAAGCAGTAATGAATAAGTCTTTATTGGTTATCTTGCTACTTGCAGCTTGGCTTCGGGAAGAAGATGGATTACCAGCCTGATTTCCTCCAACTCCATTTGCTTGATCAGGTGGAAGTACTTTGATAGTCACCGTATTGGAAGAGAGGGAATGTCCATCGGCAACAATTGTTGCTGCCGGAATGGTATAGGTTCCTTCTTTATCGGCCATCAATATATAGGTATAAGTAACTGAGCTGGTTGAAGTTACATTACCATTAATGATTTGTGTACTGCTTTGTCGAGAAGCTGTTGGACCCATCAACACTTCAAACCCTTTTATACTTGGGACCCGGAAGTCTCTCACCTTCTGTGTGTTTACCGTATAAGTCAATCGGAATTGATCACCGCTTACTACCACATCAGGCGCTACAGCTGTCAGCGTTGGAGTCCCGTCCGCCCATGCTCTCAGCACCGTAGTTATTAATATGAATAAGAGAATTACTTTCCTCATTTTTCTATTTAGTTATTTTAGTCGTCAAAATTAAACAATTACCAGTCTTTATCCAATTTCTTTCCTCGAATTTGCATTTGTTTTTTCACTTTATCCTGCACATTCTTTTCATCTTGCATCACCGCATTCAACAATTGCTGAGCATTTTCTTTGGACATTTCATCCTTATTCTGCTGCTGTTGCTGATTTTGATTCTGTTGTTGATCTTTCTTATCTTGATTTTTCTGATCTTTGTTTTGCTCTTTCTGTTCGTCTTTCTGATCCTGTTTTTGGTCTTTATTCTGATTTTGATTTTGTTGGTTTTGTTGTTGGTCTTTCAGCAATTTCTGTGCTAAAGCAAGATTGTAACGTGTTTCGTTGTCTTTCGGGTTATTGCGTAAAGACTCCTTGTAAGCCTCGATGCATTGTGGATATTGTTTAGAAGCCTGAAGGATAACACCCATATTGTGATAAATCTGGGCTAGTTTATCTTTTTCTTTTTCTACCTTTGAAGCCGATTCAAATTGTTCCATTGCTTCTTTTGCTTTTTGCTGCATCAGAAGCGAATTGCCCAGGTTGAACATAGCATCTGTCGACTTCGGGTTCACTTCCAGTGCTTTGCGATAATCCACCTCTGCTTTGACAAACAAGCTGTCGTTATATAACTTGTTTCCGCTACGCAGATAATCTCTATCCGACTTTTGGGCAAAGGCACTCCCTCCTGCTACAAGCAAGAATAACAGGGTGATATAGGTTTTCTGTAACATAAGCATTTATTTAAATAGTCTCACATTTTTGAAAAGCGGATTCTTCCGTTCCAAAATAAGCATTTCTACAATCAGCAGGATGAGTATCAACCATGCCAATGCTTGGAATTGTTCATCAAATTCGGTATAAACCTGACTCTCCACATCAGCTTTCGACAGTTTGGCTATCTCGTTGTTCAGTATCTTCTCTGCTGAGTTGGAATTATCCACACGGATGTACATTCCATTGCCGGCTTTGGCTATTTCCTGACACATTTGTTCGTTCAAACGAGTTACAATGACGTTTCCATCTTTATCACGGCGATAATCGTTACTGCCTCTTTCCGAAGGAATCGGGGAACCGTCAGGGAGCCGATACCTAATACAAATACTTGCATACCTTTTTCGGCTGCTTCCTTTGCAGCTTCTACAGCACCGCCTTCGTGGTTTTCACCATCGGTAATGACTATGATGGCACGTCCTACACCTTCCTGTGGAGTGAAGCTTTTCATAGCCAAACGAATAGCTGCTCCAATATCTGTACCCTGTGTAGTTATCAGCGAAGGATTGATAGTCTCCAAGAACATTTTGGCAGATACGTAGTCGCTTGTGATAGGTAATTGTGTGAATGCATCTCCGGCAAATACGATTAAACCTACTTTATCATTGTTGAACGTATCTACTAATCTGGAAATAAGCTTTTTTGCTTTGTCCAAACGACTGGGAGTCACGTCTTCTGCTAACATTGAGTTGGAAATATCCAATGCAATGACTGCTTCTACCCCACTGCGTTTTACCGTTTCCATTTTGGAACCAAATTGTGGGCGTGCTAACATTAGGATTACTAATGTGAGTGCAGCAAAAATCAGCCAGAATTTAATGTCGGGGCGATATTTGGAAATAGTCGGCATTAATTGTTTGAGTAATGTCGGATCACCATACTTGCGAATGTTTTGTCGGCGGCGGTAATTAGAATATAAGTACAGCGCTACTACAAAGGGCAATATGATGAGTAAATATAAAAAGTTCGGGTCTGCAAATCGAAACATAACTTCTTGTTTTTAAGGTATTTTCTTTAACACTGAGTTGCGTAATAAAATTTCAAGCAGGATACAGAAGAAAGCAATCCAGGCAAATATTTGGTATTCTTCTTCTCGTTTGCTGAACTCTTTTACATTCAACTTCGTTTTTTCCAGTTTGTCAATTTCCTGATAAACTTCCTTTAATTTAGAATTACTGGTAGCGCGGAAATAGTTTCCATTTGTTGCTCCGGCAATTTCAGTCAAAGTTTTCTCGTCAATTTCCACAGGAGTATTTATATATTGTGTTCCTGCGTATGTTTGCACCGGATAAGGAGCTGTTCCGTTAGTACCCACTCCGATAGTGTAAACTCTGATACCAAATTTCTTGGCAATTTCAGCAGCGGTCATTGGGGAAATATCTCCACGATTGTTACTACCGTCTGTCAGCAGAATAATCACTTTAGACTTTGCCTTACTGTCTTTCAGTCGGGTTACCGCATTAGCGATACCCATGCCGATGGCGGTACCATCTTCTATCAGTCCACGTTGGGCAATGTCACCCTTAATGCCATTAAAAAGATTCAGTAACACACCATGGTCTACTGTCAACGGACATTGGGTGAAACTTTCACCGGCAAAGATGGTCAGACCGATATTGTCGTTCGGCCGACCGTTGATGAACTCAGATGCCACTTGCTTGGCAGCCTCCAATCGGCCAGCATACTGGTGGAAACGTCTACCGCCAGCATGATGTCGATACCTTCTATTTCGGTATTCTGCCAGTTGTCGGTGGTCTGCGGACGCGCCAAAATGAGAATTACCATGACGATGGCCACCGTTCGGAGCACAAACGGGGCATGCAGCAGGTAGATTTTCCAGCTTCGGGATACCTCCATATACATGCGGGTGGTAGAGACCTGAAGTGTGGGCTCAGTCTTTTGCCTCCTCATCACATACCATATTATATAAGGTATGAGCAATACCAGCAGAAATAGATATTCAATATTTGCAAAAATCATTGTTTCTAGTATTTATGAGTTAAAACCAAAGATTGTATATGCCGCGAAGCACTTGGTAGAGAATCACTGCGATAGCAATGACAATCACTCCTATGCTACCCAACAAAATAATCCTTCCTTGCTTTGAACGCTTTTCTTCTACGGTGATTTCCGTAGGTTCAGGCTTAGCATTCGGATCCGCTTCCACCTTGGTGTTATTAATAAATTCTACTGCATTGACCAAGTTCATATCGTTCTCATTCATCAGCGGTGAATGCTTGGCAAATTTCACAAGATCGGCAGTTTGGAACAGAAACATCAAATCTTTAATAGATTCTTTGTCGCTGATATCCTGTAACTTATCAATAATTTCAGAAGAAGTCATCTCCATTGCATTAAATCCGAAACGTTCTGCCATATAATTGCGAAGTACATCGGTCAGTTCGGTATAATACTCCTTCGGGTCGGTGTTGCGCAACGTTTTGTCACCCTTGATGCGCTCTATTTCCTGCAAGGCTTGTTGGTGGGGCGGTAATTTTGGTTCCACCTTAATCTTCTTGATAATAGGCTTGTTATCTTTATATCTTATATATAAATAATAACTCAATCCTGCCAATGCCAACATCAGTAGCGTGAGCCATACGATAGCAGAGACATCTTCCCAGGTAATAGGAACTTCGCGTACTGTTTTCGGTCCGAAGAATTGTTCCGGATGAAGCGTATCCACCGGGATGGAATAAACCTTCAATGCCAATGCCTTTGAACGGTAAGCCTGATTGTTAACCAATATTTCGAGAGGTGGAAGATAATAAAGTGCTGAATCGAAAGAAGTAATCGTATACTCTTGTTTGATGAGCATCCGCCGTCCATCGTTTAGCATTTGGGTGTCAGGCTTGGCGATATCAAGAATCTCCACTCCCCTTACGATAGTATCGCGCAAAGCTGGGAGTGTCAATTTTTGATTGGCATCCATACTGACTTCCAACTTTATTTTGGCCTGCTCGCCGATAAGAAGTTGCAGGGAGTCGATGCTTGCATCCACTGTAACCTGTTGCGCTTTTGCCTGATGTGCTGTCAGCAGTATCGTAGCACAAGCCAATATTTTCAAGAACTTTTTGCTAGTATGTATTATCTTCATGTTCATTAGTTTCGTTTAGCAAATAAGTTAAGCAACGCTTTTACATAATCCTGATCGGTGCGGATAGACACAGAGTCTACATTACTTTTCGTAAAGGTTTCGTTCAGCATGCCCTGACGTTGCAGCCACCATTCGTTGTGCGCGCGTCGTAAGGCGCGTGATGAGGTGTCAATCCACTGTTCGTGACCTGTTTCGGCATCGCGCACCTTCATCAACCCCACATTGGGGAGATCAGTGATACGGCGGTCGTACACCTGAATGGCAACAATGTCATGCTTGCGGTTGGCAATGGTCAACGCATTGCGGAAATCTTTTTCATCGATAAAGTCGCTCAGCATAAAGGCGGTGCAACGCTTTTTTATCACGTTAGTGAGATATTCCACTGCCATTTGAATGTCTGTACGCTTACTTTCGGGCTTGAAGTCAAGCAGTTCGCGGATAATATACAAGATATGTTTACGTCCTTTTTTGGGCGGAATGAATTTTTCAATCCGGTCCGAAAAGAAAATGACACCGATTTTATCGTTGTTTTGAATGGCGGAGAATGCAAGTGTGGAGGCAATCTCGGTCACCATATCCTTCTTCATCTGTTTCACCGTACCGAAATCCAAGCTGTTTGAGACATCAATCAAAAGCATAACCGTCAGTTCGCGTTCTTCTTCAAACACCTTTACAAAGGGTTTGTTGTAACGTGCGGTTACGTTCCAGTCTATATCTCGTACATCGTCACCATATTGATACTCACGTACTTCCGAAAACGACATTCCTTTGCCTTTGAAGGCTGAATGATACTGCCCGGCAAAGATGTTGTTTGAAAGGCCGCGTGTCTTGATTTCAATTTGGCGAACCCGTTTTAATAAATCACTTGTTTCCATACTGTTTCGTACTAAATTTATACTACTTATGCATCAGCGGGAGCGTATAAAGACTCTCGCCATTGGTGGATGGGGACGGTATAACGGCTGCACTATACAGATAGATTACGCCATATAGCCCGTACGGAAGTACCATAAGACGTGATTGAACTTCATCCACATTTCGTTTTCCCGACAGAAAAATTCGGGCAGAGGTGTTGCTTAAGGCACTTCTACCTTGTTCAGAATCTTACTGATAATTTCGTCAGAAGTCATGTTGCTGGCTTCCGCCTCATAAGTCAGACCAATGCGGTGGCGGAGTACATCATGTGCAACGGCACGCACATCTTCGGGAATCACGTAACCACGGCGCTTGATGAATGCATAGCTGCGTGCAGCCAAAGCCAAGTTGATGGAAGCACGTGGTGAACCACCGAAACCAATCATGTCTTTCAGTTCCTTCAAATCATATTTTTCAGGATAGCGGGTTGCGAATACGATATCGGCAATGTATTGCTCAATCTTTTCGTCCAAGTATACTTTCCGAACGACTTTGCGGGCTTCCATAATATCTTCCGACTTCAAAATAGGACGAACTTCAATCTTTTCACCGCTGATGTTTTGACGGATAATTTTCTTTTCTTCTTCCAATTTTGGATAGTCGATAATGACTTTCAGCATAAAACGGTCTACTTGCGCTTCGGGCAATGGATAAGTACCTTCTTGCTCAATCGGATTTTGGGTAGCCATTACTAAAAATGGTTCGGGCAACAGAAATGTTTCTTTGCTCAGTGTGACCTGACGTTCCTGCATGGCTTCCAGCAAAGCACTCTGTACCTTGGCTGGAGCACGGTTGATCTCATCGGCCAATACGAAATTGGCGAAAATCGGTCCTTTCTTAGCGATGAATTTCTCATCTTTCTGACTATAAATCATGGTACCGATAA
>OATM01000334.1_pt1 | contig 15075 bp, 8 predicted proteins | sample 1476001 | NCBI WGS metagenome assembly OATM01 (sample SAMEA2579973, study PRJEB22360) | human gut metagenome | reverse complement strand
TTATGAAGCAAACTGAGTGTGTTGTCCACATGCTCATACGAATCATAAACAGACGCCAACCGTTCCATATTGTAGCCTAAATCTTTTGACATCGTATAATGGTATTGAGAAAAGACTACACACGTCATCCCGACTAAGAATGCCGTACCTGCAAATTGCACAAAAAGTAACGGATACTTCCAGCGTTTCTTGTTTTCAGTGTATTGGCGGAAAACCTGGGTAACAGGAATTGAAGAAAAGAACCGTCCCGGCATGATACCTCCTATGAAGAACAGAAACAGCACCACCAAAGCAGGAGCCCAAATGTTTTGCAAGCTAAACAGTTCTCCGACAGGTGTCTGAATCAGTTCTTCTATTTTTTCATTGAAATTGAGAATGATAAAAGCAATCAAAGCTAAAGATATACATACGATTATGGCTGTTTCCCACAAAAACATTCCGAATATGCCTCCTGTACCTGCCCCATTGCATTTGTGTACGCCAATGGCTTTGGCACGGTAAGCCAGCGAAGAGAGAGAAATAAGCACGTAATTCAATGTTGCGGTGAACAGTAATGCTATTGCAAGTATACCCATAATATAAAGCATTTTCACTGTATTCCAATTGTCGAGATGCAGTCCGCGCAATGGAGAAACCATTACCTCAATACCTTTTACTCCAAACTTTCCATAGTGGTCCATGGGCATATATTGGCTCATGATGATAGACGTTATACCTTTATTGATAATTTCCGCATCTGCTTTTGAATGCTTCAGGCGGACAAAAGCCTGATAATTGCCACCGGTGTTCCATCCCAATCCGCCTTTGTAATATTTCGTGCGATTGGCAATAGAGATAACGGCTTTCGGGCGATATAATGTGGTATTCAGAGGGATATCGGCATAAATACCTTTGACTATAAAAGGCTGATAATCTCCACCAATATTGTATAACAATGTTTTTCCTACCGCGCCATCACTTCCGAAAACCTCTTTGGCAAAGGATTCGGACAAGAATATCATATCCGGGTTAGCTAAATCAAGCGCATTGCCTTTGTATAAAGGAAGCCCCATTGTTTGAAAAAAAGCAGAATCGACCATAAGAACAGTTTCCCTATAAGCTTTATTTCCATGAGACATCTTCCCATAAGCCTCTGTTACTGTCGTAAAACTTTCCACTTGAGCGGAAAAGTGCCGGGCAATCGCAGCAGCAGTGGGATAAATGTTATTGCCATGAAGCGGCTTTCCACCATCCCACCCTGTTTTTACCACATAGAGTTGTTCGTTGTCCCGGTAAAAGTTATCATAGCTCAATTCGTATGCTACTTTAGCAATCAAGATAACGGATACAAGCAAACCTAAAGTAATGGATACCACTTTGACTATATTTGAACCTTTTCCACGAATGACATTTTGGATAGCATATTTCAATTGTTTCATTGCATTATGGTGTTCTATTTATGACTACTCAATACTAATTACTAATTTATTCTGATTTGATACTCTTTACCGGATTTTCATTAGCAATGCGCCACGCTCTGATTACCACACAGGCCACGACAAGAAACATTACGAACAAAGCAACTCCAATAAAATATAAAACATTCAAATTTATCTGTTCCGGAAATTGTTCAAGCCATACTCGTCCGGTAGAATAAGCTATTAAAGTTCCTATACATACAGAAGGTATCGATACATTCAATATGTCACGAATCAATAAGCGAAGAATACCGATAGCTTCCGCACCATTCACTTTGCGAATGGCAATTTCTTTGGAACGGCGTTGAGTTTCGTCATTCACATAGCCTATCACACCCATAATAACAATAAGAAGAATGAATCCCGAAGTAATCCACACAGAATTACGGAAACGATAGACATCTTTATAAACCGTATCCAACATATTGCTTACCAATTGAAACTGCAAGGAAACATTCGGATAGGTCTTGGCTACAAATTCATCCAGTTTTTTCTTATTCTCCACATACGGTTGTTTCAGGCGGACGTTAAAGGTGTTGCTCGCATCTTTGACACAAAGTAAGGCAATAGGCGACTGTTCATGAAGAAAGGTAAAGTTACGCACATCACGAAACACACCGACAATGGTTCCTGCTTTAGAAAAATTATTCAATCTCTTTCCAACGGCTCCATCCGACCATTTCATCAAACGCACCACTTCCTCATTAACCAGCAAGTCTCCCGGATTCTTCATCGGACTTCCTTCTATTATCTTTATTCCCATTACATCCGTATAATCAGAAGTACACGAATTCCAATTCAAGTTTCCAATACGTTCTCCACTGTTACTAACTAGCGGACGTGTCCAATACTCACCGATTACATTGCAAGTGGAGCGTGCAACACTTTCCACCATAGGCTGACGGCGGATATTGTCGGCTATATTTTCAGCTTCTTCCGGTTGAAGAGAGACATTAGCCGCAACCAGTCCCGGAACTTTTATTCCCATATCGCGGTTCATCAAATGATTATATTGCAACAAGGTTACCAATAATAAACCTAATACAAAGGAGACTCCTGTAAACTGTACAAATAGCAAAGAACGTTTCCAGCCTTTTTTGGCATTCGTATATCGTCGGAACACCTGCGTGACGGGAATGCGTGCAAACAATCTTCCCGGCAATACTCCTGTCAGCACAAACAAGACAAGAATGGTTAATGCAGGTACCCATAAAGTTTCCCATGTGAAAAGGGCAGGCAAAGTAACTGACAGCAAATCTTCTATAACCTCTTGTGCATTGATTATTATGAATAAACTGATGACAACGGATAGAAGAACAATGATACCTGTCTCCATCATGAACATCCCGAAAACATTACCGGTACTTGCTCCGCTACACTTATGTACACCAACCATTTTAGCTCGACGACTCATGACAGCAATAGCAAGCAGCATATAGTTCATGATAGCAACAAAGATAATAGCAAACCCCAAGAAGCCGTATATAACAAGACGTTTGACTGTATCCAAACTTTCCAAATGGTAGTTAACCAGCGGAATAGCACTATACTCACAGATAAAATTATAAAAGCCGGTTGATGTATATTTCTCTATCACACTCTGAATCCTTTTATTCACAACTTCAATATCGGAAGCATTGCGCAAACGCAATAATGAAAGAAATACATCATTACCTTTCCATCCGTAACCTGCTATATAACCGTCTTTGTTATGGATAGAGATTACCAAATCACAATAAAAGATAGTGTTTTTCGGAATTTCCTTGTATACTCCCCGTATTGTCACTTCGATTTGCTTATCCAATGTAAGTGTTTTCCCTATCGGATCTTCATCGCCAAAGCATTTACGTGCAAAACGTTCGGACACATAACCCGAACCGGGTACAGCCATATCTTTCACATTACCTTTCAGCATCGGAATGCCCAAAGTCTGGAAAAAGCAAGTGTCTGCCAATAAGTATTTGACGTTATTCAGCAGTTTGTCTTCTTTATATAGATTCCAGGCATTATCGGGATAAATGCAAGTGGCACTTTCGATTTGTTCGGGTAGATTTTCAGCCAGCGCTGCTGCTACAGGAGCAAATAATGTATAATCATAATTATCTCCATCATCCCCCACTATTTTTCCCGATTTAGAATCAATAAACAGTTCACGAGCTAAAGCCAGACGTTCTGCATCGGGATAACACTTCTCATAGCTTAATTCAAAAGCGATTTGCGAGAATAACAATATGCCGATAGTCAGTCCGAGTGAAAGAGAGATGAGCTTCGTCACATTACTTCCACGCCCGTGAAGAATCGTCTGGATTGCATAATATAATTGTTTCATCTGTGTTGTCTTGGGCTGTTACTCTTTGACGTTTGCTACAATGCTACCATCAAACAAATGGATAATGCGATGCGCAAAACTTGCATCGTGTTGTGAGTGAGTCACCATAACAATGCTGGTACCCTCTTTATTCAGTTCTGTCAATAAATTCATAACTTCGCTTCCGTTCTTTGAGTCCAAATTACCGGTAGGTTCATCCGCCAAAATCAGTTTCGGATTAGTTATCACGGCACGTGCAATGGCAACACGCTGTTGCTGACCTCCCGATAACTGTTGAGGGAAATGCTTGGCACGATGACTGAGATTCATACGTTTCAATATTTCGAGGACACGCTCTTTGCGTTCACTCGCCTTAATACCCAAGTAAGTCAAAGGTAGCTCCACATTTTCAAACACATTCAGCTCATCTATCAGATTGAAGCTCTGAAAGACAAAACCTATTACTCCTTTGCGGAGTTGTGTACGCTCCTTCTCTTTCAATCCTGCCACTTCCTTGTCTATCAACTTGTAACTTCCTTCGGTTGGGTTATCCAGTAATCCCAAAATATTCAGCAGAGTAGATTTGCCGCAACCGGAAGGTCCCATGATAGCAACAAATTCTCCTTCTTTGACTTCCATACTTACGTGGTTCAATGCTATGGTCTCCACTTCTGAAGTGCGAAACACTTTACTCAAATTCTCAATCTGTATCATATTCGTTTCTATTGTTTAATTATTCACTTTTAATACTGTTCACCGGATTATCATTTGCTATTCTCCATGTCTTTATCACCACACAACCAATGATAAAAAGTAAAGAGACAAAAGCTATCAGGATATAATAGTATATCGGAAATTCAGCCGTTTCAGAAAACTGGTCCGTCCACAAAGCTCCCAAATACCAGGCCCCCAATGTTCCGATACACACCGCAGGCATTGAAGTCCAAAATATATCTTTCGAAAGCAAAAGCAAAATAGAAGATGCCTCTGCCCCATTTACCTTACGAATGGCTATTTCCTTACTGCGACGTTGCATCTCATCATTAATATAACCAATCAATCCCATCAAGGTAACAAAAAGGATGGTTATGGTGGCCATTAGCGCAACACTTCGAAAATCGACCACAGTGCTGATTTGTAGTTCTGTTGCCCGTGTTTCAGACACAAAATTCAAATCTCCATCCGGCCAAATATTCTTCACATCTTCATTGAGTTTCTTTAAGTTCTCATCAAACGGCTCTTTCAGCTTTACTTGAATACAGCCACCAAAATCAGAACGATATTGGAATACAACCGGTTCTTCCGGCACGAAAATAGGATTAGATGAACGAAAATCTTCCGTCACTCCCACAATAGTACCCAATATTTCATCATTGTTACGAACCTGGCGACCGATAGGATTCTCTTTCCAATGCATAACTTCCAGGAACTTCCGGTTAACCACAACTTCATCCTTCTGCTTCAGGTTACGTCCTTCTTTCAATTTTATTCCCAAAAACGGAAGATAGTCTTTATCAATCTCATTGTTTCGCATGCTATATTGTTTTCCGCTTTCCGTAGTGACATGGCAACCACTCATGCCTTCATATAGGGGCAGACTGCTGCTTGCAACAGCTTCTACATAGGGCAAATTCTGGAAGGTAGAGCGTGCATTTTCAGGATTGCTGAAATAGTAATAGGTAAAGGCCATGCGTTCTGTGGTGAAACCTCGGTCTATATTGGTCATGTGATTGGATTGCACCAATACAAGCGCCAACAATGCAAAGATAAACGCCGTACCGGTAAATTGGACGAAAAGCAACGGACGTTTCCAGCTTGTCTTGCCTTCCGTATACCGGCGAAAGACCTGTGTAACCGGTATTCTTGAGAATTGCAACCCCGGCAATACACCACCCACTATGAAGATAAATAAAACGGCACAAATTGGCGCCCATAGATTCTCGTATGTAAACAGGGCCCCAAACCTGCCATCCGCCATTCTTTCAAGAGGTTCTTTGAAATTGAACATCAGGAAAGCCATCAATAGGACGGAGAGAAAAACAAGAATTCCTGTTTCCCACAGAAACATTTTCAGGATTCCCCAGCCCGACGCCCCACTGCATTTGTGCACGCCAATGGTCTTGGCGCGACGGCTCAGCGAAGAAATGGAAATCAGCACATAGTTCAATGTAACAGTAAACAATAAGATACCTGCCAAGATAAGCAATACCCAAATAATGCCCATGCCATCATAATTTCTGGCCAGCCTTAAATCAGAAAAGGGAATCAGACGAAGCGACCAAGTTTGATTCTTATCCTTATCTTCCTGCGGAATATATTTTTCCAGCATTTGGTCTATACGATTATTTATCGTTTCTATGTCGGAAGGATGGCGTAAGCGAATATAAGCAAAATAACTGTCACCTCCATTCCACCCCCAATAGTCCCAGCCATATTTTCGTGTGGTAGCCATAGATATGATAACCCTCAAATCATAAAATGTAGAATTCTCAGGATAGTCTTCATAAACACCTTTTATGGTCATCGGCATGCTTTTATTCAAATTCACAACCTTGCCGACAGGATCAGTCCCGGCAAACATTTCTTGTGCCAAGCTCCGGCTGATAAACAGTATATCGGGATTATTCATTTCCGAAGCCTGCCCTTGCAATATCTTTGTTCTCATTGTCTTAAAGAAACAACTGTCGGCTATCAATACACCCGGACTGAAACGAACGTCATCCTTATAAAGAGAAGTTCCTCCCCACCAGAAATGCGTTGTTGTGGCACTTTCCACTTCTTTGGGAAAACTTTCGGCTATGGCACCGGCCATAGGGCCCATTGTCATAAAGCCGGTGTCTTTCTCTCCGTTATGATTCCATTCAATCTGCACTGCAGCCAGACATTCGGAATCCTCATAGCAAGTATCATAATTAAACTCGAAGGCTTCGCGCGCGAATATCAAGATACTGACCGTCAAACCCAGAGTCAGCGAGATAACCTTTATAAGATTAGCCCCACGCCCATGAATCAATGTCTGAATTACATAATAAAGTTCTTTCATATTTTATTTTTTGTTTCTATTCGTTCTCTTAAAGAATAATGCAGAAAACGTGCCAAAGTCACAGTCCTCTATAAATAAGAGCTTTAGTTATTTCATTCCGCCCCGATAGTGTCTAATAATTAGACAGCAGTGTATGATAATTAGACAGTAATGGTGTATTGCTATTCCAAAAAGCTTATGTCTAATAATTAGACACTGCTTAGGAGGTTAGGCGCCAAATACTTATCTTTGTTTCAAGAATAAACCAAAAGATTATAAATATGCAAGGAACCATAATTGTGGTAGACGATAATAAAGGGGTGCTTTCTGCCGTTAAGTTGCTGTTGAAGAATAGCTTTGAGCGTATCATTACCCTCACCTCACCTATCACACTGCCTGCCGTGCTGCGTGAAGAGAATGCACAGGTGGTATTGCTTGATATGAACTTCAGCAGTGGGCTTAATACCGGCAATGAAGGGCTTTACTGGTTGCACGAAATAAAAAAAATGCAACCGTCATTACCCGTCGTGCTATTTACTGCTTACGCTGATATCGATTTGGCTGTACGTGGTATAAAAGAAGGAGCCGCGGATTTTATCGTGAAACCTTGGGATAATACCCGATTGGTAGATACACTGTCAGCTACATGCCGAAACAGTTCTAAAGGAAAGAAAAAAGCAGAACTCCGCAGGGTGGTATCATCAATGTATTGGGGTGAAAGCAATGTCATGAAACAGTTGAGGACACTGATAGAGAAGGTAGCCCAAACAGATGCAAATATCCTGATTACCGGAGAGAATGGTACCGGGAAGGAAATGCTGGCACGCGAAATCCATGCGCTTTCCGAACGATGCCGGCGCAATATGGTAACGGTGGATATGGGTGCCGTTACTGAATCTTTGTTTGAAAGCGAATTGTTCGGGCATGTGAAAGGTTCGTTCACCGACGCCCATTCCGACCGGCAAGGAAAATTCGAAGCGGCTCATGAAGGTACTCTCTTTTTGGACGAAATAGGCAATTTGCCTTATCACCTGCAATCCAAGCTCCTTACTGCCATTCAACAGCGTAGTGTGGTGCGTGTGGGCAGCAATGATCCCATTCCTGTAGATATCCGTTTGATTTGCGCCACTAATTGCAATTTGGAAGAGATGGTACTCAAAGGCAGGTTTAGGGAGGATTTATTATACAGAATAAACACCATCCATATTGAAATTCCTCCTTTACGTGACAGAAAAGAAGATATTATCCCCCTTGCCGAACGGTTTATCGACCGTTTCTGTAAGCAGTATGACAAAGGAAATATCATTCTTTCCTCTTCTGCAAAGGACAAGCTGCGCGAGCATCCTTGGTATGGGAATATTCGGGAACTGGAGCACGCTATTGAGAAGGCTGTCATCATTAACGAAGATGGAATATTGAATAACGAACATTTTCACTTTCCCCGTAAAGCCGGCACGCCTCCTGCCGAAGCTGCCGTCTCCACATTGGAAGAAATGGAGTTGCAGATGATTCAAAGAGCCATGGAAAAATGTAACGGAAACCTTTCGGCCGTGGCTGCCCAACTGGGAATAACGCGTCAGACCTTATATAATAAAATGAAGAAATTCGGTTTATGATGAAAAAAGTGACTACCTCTTTTATCTTCCGCCTACTTGTTGTTGTCGCATTGGCGACATCCGGTTTATGGCTGTATATGCACCACAATTGGTTATGGTTATGCCTTGTCGTTCCCTTATTCTTCGTTTCAATATATTGGTTTCATCGTCTGTATACCTATAATACAAGAAAAGTGGCATTTTTGCTTGACGCCATTGAGAATGACGACCCGGCTGTGCGATTCTATGAACATAGCCCCGACAAAGAGAATTCATTGGTCAACATGATGCTGAACCGCATAGCGCGAATCTTATATAATGTAAAACAGGAAACAGCCCAACGTGAGAAGTATTACGAGCTGATTCTTGACTTCGTGGAAACAGGAATCGTTGTACTCAACAGTAAAGGTGCTGTCTATCAAAAAAATAAAAAAGCAACGCAACTATTGGGAATGGACGTCTTTACACATACCAAACAACTATCCCGCATTTCAGACGAACTGAAAAAAGTGATGGAAGAAGCTCTTCCGGGAGATAAATCACAAGTACAGGTCAGTACGGAGCGCGGTACAATCAATCTGGCGCTACGCGTGTCGGGCATAAATATCAAAGAGGAAGAACTACGTATTATCGCTCTCAGCGATATCAACCGTGAATTGGACGAACGGGAGATTGATTCATGGATTCGGCTTACCCGGGTTTTAACTCACGAAATCATGAACTCCCTTACTCCCGTCACTTCGTTGAGTGAAACCTTGCTGCAATTACCGGGAGCTGAAAACGAGGAGATGCGGCAAGGATTGGAAACGATTCACACGACAGGCAAAGGACTGATAAATTTCGTCATGTCTTATCGCAAACTGACACGTCTTCCTTCACCGGAACCTTCACTGTTCTATGTACGTCCCTTCCTCGAAAGAATGATAAAACTGGCGTGTCATCAGCATCCTTGTCCTCATATCAGCATTTCCCTGCATGAAGCGAAAGACGATTTGATTGTCTTTGCCGACGAGAACCTCATTGCTCAAGTGGTGACTAACCTGCTTAAAAACGCCATTCAAGCAATTGGTGATACACCGGACGGACTAATCACCCTGAGAGCATACTGTGACGAACAGGAAAGTGTACATATCGAGATTGCTAATAATGGTCCTGTGATCGACCCCGAAGCTGCCGAACAGATTTTTATTCCTTTCTTTACCACCAAAGAAGAAGGAAGCGGAATCGGTCTGAGCTTGAGCAAACAAATTATGAGACTTAGCGGTGGCACACTGACATTGTTGCCTTATAAAGAAGACAGGCAGACTACCACATTTGCATTGGTGTTCAGTTAAACTCTTCTCTTATCAGACATGCACCGGGACAGGATATAAAGAAGGCTGTGTTCGAAGATAAAATATCCGGAACACAGCCTTCTCTTTATTCAGCCAGCAATAGAGCCGACAAACTATCTCTTAAGCTACCCTATCCAATTTCTTCATAATACAGAACATGAACAATGCCGAAATCAGACACAGAATGATAAATACGCTCCATACCTGCCACAAAGGAAGTGTGGTACCCCACAACCATGAGCCTACGGCTGTCAACAACCCAGCCCCCCATCATCATACCTTTATATTTGGGAGGAGCCACTTTCGATACAAATGAAATACCCATCGGAGAAAGTAACAATTCACCAAAGGTAAGTACCAGATAAGTAGAAATTAACCAATTGGGAGAAACCAAAGTAGCAGTACCGTCAGCCATTGCCGTAGCTTGTTCGCCTGAACTGGGCAAACCGAAAGAACCTATAGCCATAATCAAGAAACCGACAGCAGCCACCAACATACCCAATGCAATCTTGCGTGGTGCAGAAGGTTCTTTTCCTTTTTTAGCTAAATAACTGAACAAAGCAATAGATACCGGAGTAAGAGCTACCACAAAACAGGGATTGAATTGCTGGAAAATAGGTGCGGCAACTGCTGTTGACTCAGGTAAAGTGCTGTATTTATAAATCAGTCCGCCAATGGCAGCTACAATAACCAATGCAGAAATAGCCTTTCCTTTTCCTGTCTTGCTCTGTACCAGACTGAAAAGAGCATAAACGATGAAGATACACAATAACAGGTTGGTTACATCAAAAGCCATACTTTCCAAACCGACAGAGCTTTTAGCTGTAAACTCATCAGCAAACATAGTCAATGTCAAACCATTCTGATGGAATGCCATCCAAAAGAAAATCACTACTGCAAATACCAGACAAAGTGCAATGATACGTTCCTTTGTCTCAGCTGCCGAGATTTCCTCACTACCTGTCTTCTGGCTACTCTTACCTGCATCCTTACTACCGCCTTCTACATGACGGAAAGTACTGCGGAATGTATAATAAATAGCGATGGAAAGAATCAGGGAAACGCATGCAACGGCAAAAGCGAAGTGATAAGAAGCTCCTTCACTGACTCCCAATGAATTTTGAGCATATTTCATAATTTCAACAGCAGCAGTCGGAGCAAAAAGAGCACCGATATTGATAGCCATATAGAAAATAGAAAAAGCAGAATCACGTTTAGATGCATATTCCGGAGTATCATACAGATTTCCGACCATTACCTGCAAGTTTCCTTTAAACAAACCTGTACCGCAACTGACAAGCAGCAAAGCGCCACCCATGCCTGCAACAGCCAATGTTCCGTTACCTAACGGCAAAGAGAGAAATAAATATCCCAAAAACATGATGATGATACCGATAGTCACCATTTTGCCATAACCGAAACGGTCGGCCATAATACCGCCCAAAAAAGGAAGGAAATAAACCAATCCCAGAAAGGTACCATAAATAGCTCCTGATACCTCCGGAGAAAATCCAAAATTCGCTTTCAGGAATAATACAAAAACTGCAAGCATTGTGTAATAACCAAAGCGTTCGCCGGTATTGGCGAGAGCTAACGCATATAAGCCTTTAGGCTGTCCTTCAAACATAAGTAATAAGATTTATAATTAATAGTTAATATTGATTTTTTGCAAAGATATAACTTTTAGTCAATCTGAAAAAAAAAGAACCACGAAAGTGGCTCTTTTTGCATGATTATTCGATGAAAAGGGATGTTACTTCCGCTTTAGCTTCTTTTATAAGGTCATTGGGAGCAATTTTAATTTGTAATCCCCGTATGCCGGCACTGATATAAATAAACGGATATTCAGTGCATGTTTCATGTATATAAGTGGGAAAGTGTTTCTTCATGCCAATGGGAGAACAGCCGCCACGGATATATCCCGTCAAAGGAAGCAGCTCTTTCATCGGAATCAAGTCACATTTCTTATTGCCCGATACTTTGGCAGCCAGTTTCAAGTCTACCTCGTGTTCTCCGGGGATAACACAGACAAAATGCCCTGTTTTATCTCCGTGAAGTACCAAGGTCTTAAATACCTGCTCTATATTTTCTCCCAAACTGGCAGCTACATGAATGGCACTCAAATCATTTTCATCCACCTCATAAGGAATCAGTTCATAAGAAACCTTAGCCTTATCAAGCAGACGCGCTGCATTTGTTTTTGCTATTTTCTCTTTCATACCGAATAATCTTAATTCTTTAATTCTTTAATTCTTCTTTGATAAATCGGGGTGTATAGCCTTTACTACTCTTAGCTACTTCTTCGGGAGTACCTGTGGATAGAAGTTGTCCTCCGCCGCGTCCTCCTTCCGGCCCCATATCTATAATATAATCCGCCAGTTTGATGACATCCAGGTTATGTTCGATAACGATAACCGTATTTCCTTTGTCCACTAATCTGTTGAGCACGGTCATCAGCACACGGATATCTTCAAAGTGCAAGCCGGTGGTAGGTTCATCCAATATATATAAAGTTTTTCCCGTATCGCGCTTGGAAAGCTCTGTCGCCAATTTCACACGCTGGCTTTCTCCACCGGACAAGGTGGTGGAAGGTTGTCCCAACTTGATATACCCCAGCCCTACTTCCTGCAAGACTTTTATTTTATTCAGAATCTGAGGTACGTTCTCAAAGAACTCCACAGCCCGGTTAATAGTCATATCCAGCACATCGGCTATGGATTTTCCCTTAAAACGCACTTCCAGCGTTTCACGGTTATAACGTTTGCCATGACATACTTCACATGGGACCAGGACATCAGGCAGGAAATTCATTTCAATTGTCTTGTAACCGTTACCGCCACAAGCTTCGCAACGTCCTCCGGTCACATTGAATGAAAAACGTCCCGGTTTATAGCCGCGTATCTTCGCTTCGGGCAGATTGACAAAGAGATTTCTTATATCCGAAAAGACTCCGGTATACGTTGCCGGATTGGAACGGGGTGTTCGTCCCAAAGGAGATTGGTCTACGTTCACCACCTTGTCTATATTTTCCAGTCCTTCTATGCTGTCGTATGCCAACGGGTCTTGCAGGGAGCGATAAAAATGCTGAGACAGGATAGGTTGCAGAGTATCATTGATCAAGGTGGATTTCCCACTGCCCGACACCCCTGTCACACAGATAAGTTTTCCCAATGGAAACTCCACATCCACATTTTTCAGGTTGTTTCCCCTCGCACCCTTCAGCCATAAGGATTTTCCGTTTCCTTCCCTTCGTTCAGATGGAATCTCCAGCTTCATCTTCCCGTTTAAATATTGCGAGGTAAGTGTCTCTGTATTAAGCATTTCCTGCGGAGTTCCGGCGAATACTACCTCACCCCCCAAACGGCCGGCTTTCGGTCCCATGTCCACTACATAATCTGCGGCCAACATCATATCCTTATCATGTTCCACCACAATGACAGAGTTGCCTGTATCCCGAAGTTTCTTCAATGAATTGATAAGTCGGAGATTGTCGCGCTGGTGAAGTCCGATACTCGGCTCATCCAATATATAGAGTACATTCACCAATTGTGAACCGATTTGAGTTGCCAAACGGATGCGCTGGCTTTCTCCTCCCGAAAGAGACACCGAGGTGCGGTTCAATGACAGATAGTCCAAGCCCACATCAAGCAAGAAACGCAAACGAGTACGAATTTCCTTTAATATCTCGCTCGCAATTCTGCGTTGTTTATCCTCTAAAAATTCATCTACCTTCATCAGCCAATCATACAACTCATTGATATCCATACTGGCCAATTCATAGATGTTCTTATCGTGTATGCGGAAATGCAATGCCTCCCTGTTCAATCTGGCTCCCTTACATTCGGGACAGACATCGGTCTTGGCAAACTGCTCCGCCCATTTCTGAGCTGTAGCGGAAGCATCTTTTTCCTGCATCATCTGTATGTACTTCACTATTCCTTCATACGTTACAAAATAGTCGGAAGAAGTATGGATGAGGCTGCTTTTTATCTTAATCCGCTCATCGGAACCATAAAGAATTTCATCAATGGCTTCGTCTGTCAAGTCCTTGACAGGTGTCTTAATGCTGAAATCATATTTTTCAAGCAATGCTTCTATCTGCCAGAATATCATTGCATTTTTATACTTGCCCAGAGGTGCTATGGCACCTTCATAAATAGACAATTCACGATCAGGAATCACTTTGTCTACATCAATAAGGTTGACATATCCCAATCCTTTACACCGCGGACAAGCTCCTTGCGGAGAATTAAATGAAAAATTGTGGGGAGCAGGTTCTTTATAGGACAATCCTGTAACCGGACACATCAGGCGTTTGCTGTAATGGCGTACCGTTTCTGTTTCCGCATCCAATATCATAATCAGTCCATCCCCTTGCTGCATGGCAGTTGCAACACTTTGCTTCAAGCGTTTCTCATCCTTTTCATTTACAACCAGTTTATCAATGACCACCTCTATATCATGGTTCTTATAACGGTCGAGTTTCATGCCGTGAACAATCTCACGCACTTCCCCATCCACACGCACATACAAATAACCTTTCTTCCTCACCTGTTCGAAAAGTTCTTTGTAATGACCTTTACGTGTACGCACCAACGGAGCCAGCATAAAAATCTTTTTGCCTTGATAATCTTTATGAATCAGTTCAAGAATCTGTTCTTCGGTGTATTTCACCATTTTTTCTCCCGACAGATAAGAATATGCAATACCTGCACGGGCAAACAACAAGCGAAGATAGTCATACACTTCGGTTGTTGTACCTACGGTAGAACGAGGATTCTTATTCGTTGTTTTCTGCTCTATAGAAATCACCGGACTCAATCCTGTTATCTTATCTACATCAGGACGTTCCATTCCACCCAGAAAATTACGGGCATATGCAGAGAATGTTTCTATGTATCTGCGTTGTCCCTCAGCAAAGATAGTATCAAATGCCAATGAAGATTTACCGCTACCGCTAAGTCCGGTTATCACAGTCAGGCTGTTACGTGGAATTTCTACATCTATATCTTTTAAATTATGCACACGGGCACCGTATACATTAATTAATTCTTTATCTTCAATCATATATTTATGCTTTCAGCTACTTTTGGCAGGCAAATTTAATGCTTCTGGACGAAATAATTAATTAAAAAGCCTAATATTATTTGCTATTCTTTCCATATAATGTGAATAAAACAGTTTTTTTTGTACTTTTGCCCCTTAGTATAATCAACACACTACAAATGAAATTTATTCAAGCATTATATCTGGTTGCAGCTTTGTCTGTTGCTCCAGTCGGAATGATGGCTCAGACGCATTCCTCTGACAGCTATTTTCTGCACACTATTACCAAAGGGCAGAGTTTGTATTCGATAGC
>OATM01000332.1_pt1 | contig 15213 bp, 6 predicted proteins | sample 1476001 | NCBI WGS metagenome assembly OATM01 (sample SAMEA2579973, study PRJEB22360) | human gut metagenome | reverse complement strand
TCTTGATTTCTTCCGGCATCATCTGCTGGTCATCATTAATCGGAGTACCCTTGATGCCCAATACCGCACGCTGAACGGTTCCATATTCTTTCAAGTCGGCTATAACTTTCGTCATAATACTGGTTGGAATAGCAAACCCATAACCCGAATAAGCTCCTGTAGGTGAATAAAGTACGGAATTGATACCTACCAGTTCACCCCTTGCATTCACCAATGCACCACCACTGTTGCCTTGGTTGATCGCAGCATCTGTCTGGATGAAAGATTCCACACCATTATTATATACCCCTAAAGAACGGGCTTTGGCACTCACAATACCGGCTGTTACCGTAGAAGTCATATTAAAGGGATTACCCACAGCCAATACCCACTCACCTACTTTCAAAGCCTCCGAATTGCCCACGGGAATCGTAGGAAGCTCATCCGCTTCAATTTTAACCAACGCTAAATCCGTGCTGGGGTCTGTGCCGATTACACGTCCCTTGTATTCACGTCCGTCATTCAGTTTGACACTGATCACATCAGCATTATCGATTACATGGTTATTCGTTACAATATATCCATCTTTCGAGATGATCACTCCGGAACCGAATCCCACTCTTTCAGGAGTCTGCACCTGACGCTGCTGACCGCCGCCTCTGCCATTCCCAAAAATATCACCAAAGAAATCATAGAACGGATCACGAACGGTAACTGTCTGAGTTTTTGATTCTTGAGTTGACTTTATATGAACTACTGCATGCACTGAATTTTCCGCTGCCTGAGTCAAATCCACCGGTTGCATTTGGGTGGCGTCCAGCGCGGCAAGTCTTGTATTCGGATTTTGTTGGAACACATCATTAAAGGCCACGCTTTTGTTTGGCTCGGGTTTCAACATAGAATAAGTCGTTACTCCTGCTACACCTGCGCTGACTGCTACAATTGCTGCTGCGCCTAGTACCATTTTAGTTGCTTGTTTCATAACTTAATATCTATTAATTTGTTAATTTCAAGTTTGGTTTAACATTTCTGACGCTAATGTAATGACAAATATTGTACGGTTGTACCGTTTGTCAGAGATTTTTTTCCTCTTTTAACACAGATAGATAAGCACTTAACAGGGGTTAACCGCAGAATCTGCCAAATTTGCATTCATTATCAATAGCTGACAGACAGCAAGATGACACAGGATGCAACTTGCCTCATAGATAGTTATGTCTTGCAGGAAATACTTGCCTCTCGCCGGAATGCATCCATATACCCCCCCTATAAAAGAGCATATCCGTGACCGGTCTTTCCAACTTTACTTTTTCAACTGGTTCAATACCCTTCCCGCACTATCCGAAAGAACGACAACAGCTCCTGCTAGAATAGCAATATCCTTAATGACCAGACGACCGGCGCCCGTCAGCAAAGGGAATCCCTGTTCGCCACTTCCCAAATCGGGGACCCACACCTCGGGCGTTGTTACAAGGAAAGACAAAGTGCCCAATGTCATGACAATAGCCAGTCCGGCCCCCACCAAACCGGTTTTCGGAGAGAAGATGCCTAAAAACGTCAAGATACCGATCCCCATAATCAAAATACCCAATCCATGAGAGAACCCATAAGTATTGTTCTCTTCATGCCACAGGTGCTTCGTTTCATCGAGTTCGCCTTCTTTCAGCTTATATTCTTTATATTCAGGAGCATCCTTAGTATAAAAGAAACTCATAAAGGGACTGTTCGCCACAAAAGGCACAATTCCTTCGGCTTCATAGTTCCAGAATTTCAGACCACCAATCCATACAAAAATTACAAGGATTGCCACACGGATAAGATTGATACCCAGTTTTTGGGCAGATGCTGCTATTGTTAAAAACGCAACAAACAGAGATTTTAATTTTGCCATCATTGCTTTCATTATTAAAAGATTTAACTTCCTGGTGCAAAGGTCGGTGGTTTTCCCCCTCCGGTAAATGGCAATTTCCCCATATAGGTTGGCAATTATTCCCGCTTCTCTCTTTTCCGGTATTCCGAAAGGCTCTCCTTGTTCATTTTCTTAAAGAAACGGCTGAACGTAGCCAAATCCTCAAATCCCAGAATCTCACTGATTTCTTTCGCACTCTTACCCGTATAAAGCAACAAGCGCTTGGCTTCCGCATCCACGCGTTCATGAATGACACGCAAAGGAGAAGAAAGTCCGTAAAGGGAAAAGAGATTAGAAATAGTCTTGGGAGAACGGCACAACATATCAGCATAATCCTGTACTTGCTTCTTCTCCTTAAAATGACTGTCAACCAGTACATAAAACTGACGAATCACATCAAACATGTTCTCACGTCCCGGGTCCACATCAAACTTTTCACGGGCTATGCGGGTACAAGTGATAATGAAACGTTTCAGAATAATACGCAACATTTCTTCCTGCAAGTTGTCTTGTATTTCACACTCCCCTCTGAAAATATCGACAATACTGTCAAGACGGGCCGACTGGGAAGGCGAAAGCTTCAAACGCATGACACGGGAAGAACCGTTAAACAGGAATCCGTTACAAGACACCTCGCTGTCATGCCTGTAAATACAATAAAAGTTACTATTGAATAAAAAAGTGAGGTATTCACCGTCCACTCCCCTTATCTGCACATGATGCAAAGGAGTGAGCGAAATCATTTCCTCTTTTTCCAGATGCATCACCACATGATCCACTTCCACATCCAGCGTTCCATGCCGCACCCATATAAATTTATAAAGACTCCCGTCACGTTGCAAAAAGGAGTTTTCATGGAAACAGGAAGTCATTGCTATATTTCCATTCAATTTAGTACGTAAGTGATATTCCATAACTACTTCTGATTAAGTGATGTTCCCCTACTTTTTCAAAAATAAGATGACGGGATAAATATAAGACTATTCCTTTATATAAAAAAGAAATAGAACAAAAGAATGACTTCCCCTCCCACTCCCTTTATCAGCATTCGCGCCCCACTGCCATATCTATCGGCCGGCAGGAATTCCCATCCAATCATCTCCCATTTGCCTATACGAAAACTTTCCATCCCGTCCTGTCTCTTTTAATATTTGTTAAACATTTCCATTTCTTCGTCCACTCATTAATTTAATAGTACATTTGTTGCATCACAAGCATCGTAGCTATATAATAAAAGAAGAGTAGGACATCAATAATGAACAGAAATCTTAAAAGAACGTGTGTAGCCCATATACAACGGTTACTGATATGTACCTGTATATTCACCCTCTTTGCAACCATCGGCAAAGCCTCCCATGTACAGGAAAACACCGAGACGGGGAACTATATTCTGATTCTGAACAGCTACAACGAATCCTCTCCCTGGAGCAACAGCATCACCACCCCCATTGTTCATAAAATAGCTGGAATAGAGAACATGGACGCTTACATAGAGCATCTGAATCTTTTTATGGTAGGCGACTCCACTAAAATCGAGAGATTCCCAGAAATTCTTTCCTCGAAATATGGTTCCACCCCTCCCCGCCTGCTGGTATTCATCGGGAGCATGAGCCTGATTTTCAGAGAAGAGATTCAATCTTTATGGGGTAAAGTACCTGCCATTGTATGCGGAGCCGACCCCTATGTGTACCATGAGAAATTCTACAGGCAGAGAGATACAGTCACCCCCGAAGAAAAGACACACATGAGCGAATTGGCAGAAGAGTTCAATTTCACCTACATGCACACCCCCATCTATCTGGAAGAAAACGTGCAACTGATGTGCAGGATGATTCCCGGTATGAAGAAACTGATTTTCCTGGGAGACGGCATCTACCCCAATCCGGAATATGACAAGCAACTGCGAGAGCTGATTAAAGACAAATACCCGCAAATGGATTACGAATACATCTCCTCGCGTACCAACAGTCTGCATCAGCTATATAATGCCGTACGTAAAACAGACAAGACCACAGGCATTCTGGTATCCACCTGGTTCACCGAATCGTTCACTTCAAGCAATTTTCTGATTAATGCCTACAGAAGTATCGCCAGCATCTCCGCCCCTTTGTTCACCATCCGCTATGCAGGTATGGATGACGGCGGCATGGTAGGAGGATACATGTATAATGACCAAATCTTTACCAGGCAATTACTGAAAACGATAGACGAGATACTACATGGGAAGAAAGCCAGCGACATACCTTTTTATGAACCCAACGAAGCACACCCCGCATTCAACTACACAAGACTGGTAAATAAAGGACTCGATCCCGACCTATGCCCTGGTGACACCGTTTTCTATGACAAACCGGCCAACTTTCTGAACAAATATAAATGGATCATCCTAAGTGTACTCATTGCTTTTATACTGATGGCCGTGGCACAGCAAAAACGCATCCAAATGCTGAAAGCGCTGAGACGCGCCCAGCAAAATGAAATAGACACGAACACACAATATACCAATCTGATAGACAATATGCCTATCCTTTACATGAAAGAACAGGTAATATGGGACAAAGAAGGGAATATCGCAGACAGCATTTATATGGATGTCAACCGCTATTTCGAACGATGTTTCTTGCCCAAATCCGAGGTGATAGGGAAAAGAGCCTCTGAAATTTTCCCGGAGTCCTTGCCGGAATTCACCCATTTCATGGAACTCACCTTAAAAGAAAAGAAATCGATCACCTTCCCATATTATTTTAAGACCGTCAACATCTTCTATGATGTTGTCCTGAATTGCTCTACCGAACCGGACACAGTGGATGTGTTCTGCATGGACAGCACCGAACTGCACAATGCGCAGCAAATGCTGAGCGCCACGAACCATAAACTTTCCATGGCACTGGAAGTAGCCAACATCGTACCTTGGAAATGGAATTTGAAAGACCATACCATTTTATGCGACCTCAACCGCCCCATTGTCATGGCGGCCATGCCGGGAAGCATCAGCGAAGATCAGTTGAGCGTTTCGGACGAGCAATACTTCGCTAAAATCATTAAAGAAGACCGCCCGCGCGTGATACAGGCCTACCGTGACCTGGCAGACGGGAAAATAGAGAAAGTAAAAGAGGAATACCGCGTGCTGGCCAATGACGGAACACAATGGAAAATAGACTGGATAGAGGCGCAGGCAGCAGTGGAAAGCAAAGACGAAAACGGAATGCCGCTCACTTTGGTAGGATCTTCCCTAGTCATAACTGAACGGAAGAAAATGGAAGACGAACTGCTTTCAGCCAAGGACCGCGCGGAAGAATCCAACCGGCTGAAGTCCGCTTTCCTTGCCAATATGAGCCACGAAATACGCACTCCGCTAAATGCTATCATCGGTTTCTCAAACATCCTTGCTACTGCAGAAGAGGAACAGGAAAAGCAGGAATATATCAATATCATTGAAAGTAACAACACGTTGCTGCTGCAATTAATCAGCGACATACTGGACTTATCGAAAATAGAGGCCGGTACATTAGAGTTCAGCTATTGCAACATAGAACTGAATGACATTATTTCCGAGATAGAAAGTGTCACCCGTTATCGGACAGAGAGCAACGGCATTCAACTGATTGTACAGAAAGGACTTCCCTCCTGCCTCATAAGAACGGAAAAGAACCGTCTGATGCAGGTACTGAACAATTTACTGAACAACGCCAGCAAATTTACCTCACAAGGAAGCATCACCTTCGGCTACAAACTATGCGACAAAGAACTTTATTTCTATGTTAAAGATACCGGTTGCGGCATTCCAGCCGACAAAGTGAACTCCATATTCGGACGTTTCGTCAAACTGAACTCTTTTGTACAGGGTACAGGACTGGGGCTATCCATTTGCCAGACAATTGTAGAGCACATGGGAGGACGCATCGGTGTTGAGTCCGAGGAAGGAAAAGGATCCACTTTCTGGTTCACCATTCCATACCAGCCTGCCGCTGCAGAGAACAAGAAAGAGGAAGAGCATCAACTCATTTCCGTGCAAAAAGACAAGCTGACCATTCTGATCGCCGAAGACAATGAGAGCAATTACCGGCTGTTCCAATCTATCTTGAAACGAGAATATAACCTGGTACATGCCTGGGATGGAAAAGAGGCGGTCAATTTGTATAAGCTCCATACCCCTCAGATAATTCTGATGGATATCAATATGCCGGTGATGGATGGCTATGAGGCCACCCGGGAAATACGAAAACTATCCTTGGATGTACCTATCATTGCTGTTACCGCTTTCGCCTATGCCAGTGATGAACAACGGGCCATGGAAAACGGCTTCGACGGCTATATGGCCAAGCCCATCAGCGCCCCACAACTGAGACAACAGATTGCTGCCATATTACAGAAACGCATTATCTTGTTATAATCTCCGTTTTTTCCATTATACTCAGCCGAAATCCGACGTAGAGACCGATCTGACTCCGCAACTATAAACAAGAAAACGACCGAAAGCGCCACAAGGATGGGAAACTAAAGCTGATTATAACGTAAATGCGAAGTTAATTCATCACTTCAGCTCCATTAAGTCTTTTTTTCAGTACCATTAAAGCATTTCTTACGGTCACCTTTTACAGACTGCGACAGCAGTCCGTATGTTTCACTGCGGCAGACCGTACAGTCCACTGTAACAGACTGTACGGTCCACTGCCGAAGACTATAGTAACAGTCCGCACAAAAAGACTTAACAGTCTGCATGACAAGGCCTGATATACCCGACAAAAAGTATTAATCCCCCATATCTAAAAAAAGTTCCCCCTTGCTCACCTTCACAGGCTATGCAAGAGGGAGATTCCATACTAACTCTTAACCTAATAAATAAACGACAAAATCATTCTTTATATCTCAAGGCTCCGGCAGGCAGTTTCTCACCTTTCTCACCAAAGCTCTTCAATGCGTCTTCCGGTTCAATGGTTACTTTACTTTCATCCAGCATGTTCCGGTCAAGGCCGAACACGTCTATAAAGAAATCATAAACCGCATTGCGCTTGTTCGGACCGAAATCATGGCGTTCTTGCGGCAAATGTACATTGCTCACCTTGTCCGTCGCACCGTAAAAACCGTAGATGCGTTGCAAGTAAGGATATTCCAAACGGGGAACCGTGGCTGTCCAGTCTCCTCCGTCGGAAACCACCAGCATGGGACGCGGGGCAAACAGGGCAGCCAGCTCCGCATTGCAAGTTCCTCCACCTGCCAACTGGATGGGCTTGCCACTTTCACACGGGCAACCGCCATCAAAATGAGAAGCCAGACTGACCACAGGGGCGGCAGCTGTAAAACGGTCGTCCAGGACGGTAAGCAACACCGTCTGCGTTCCTCCGCCGGAACCACCGTTCACGCCGATGCGTGCAGGGTCTATATCTTTACGGTTTGCCAGCATATCATCCAGTATAAGCAATCCGTTCATGGCCTGAATGGTGTGCGCGTCACTGGTATGGTGCGCTTCCGCACCTATCTGCAAGGCGGATTCCCCCCAACCATACAGGTCATAATCCACGCAGACAGCCCCCATACGTGCCAGTGTCGCCATGCGCTGCTGCTGGTCTTTGCGGTAGCGTCCCTGTCCAAAATGACCATTGGGGCAGATAATCAGTGCATGTTTGCCTTTGGTGCGGGGGGCATAGACTGAACCGCAGACATAAAGCCCCGGCAAGGTTTCCAATGCAAAGTTCTGCACGGTATAGCCATCAAATTTGCGTATTTTGGAAAGAACAAGCTTTGCATCCTTCACTGTTTTCCTCAGCATATCATCCAGTCCCAGACGTTGGCGCACCTCTTTGCGGAGAATCTCCCTGCGCTGTTCCCATTGACTTTTATCACTATATAAACCACTAAGGTATGCCAGCATTTTTTCTCCGTCGGCATCCGTGCGGCGGGCGTATTCGTAAGGTTTCAACTTATATACCTTGTCACTTTGCTTTACGAATTTATAATCGAAGGGGGAAAGCACATTGGTCAGCGTTTCCTCCAATGAATAAGGCCGGATACGGAAATCGGCATACGGAAGCACAAGCCCCACCGTATCCACGTCATATTTCAAGCGAACCTGGAAACGGGTGGCAACGTCATTCAGCACATCGGATAACGGACGTGCGAACCGGGTTTCATAAGTTTGTGCAGATGCAGCGGAAAAAGAGAGTACCGCCATGCACCATAATAGTTGTTTCTTCATCGGGAAGTCTATTTTATTTCTTTACCATCCACATACACATCATCCAGCACCAAGTCCTTGCAGTCTTCAAAAACACAGCGTTGCTTGGCATTCTGAATATACACATCACGCATCACAATACCGGTAATAGGTGCTTCGGGCAGGCCTACCACCATAATGGGGGTATTCACATCACGAACCGTCACACCCGACACATAGATATTGCGAAATTCCGGAGTACGGTCACTCTTCGGTTCGGCAGGCATCTTGCTATATTTCAGATTGAGGACGATAGCCTCTTTCTTGATATTACTCATCACAATATTGCTTACACGGATATCTTCTACAATGCCTCCGCGACCACGGGTGGATTTCAGACGAATCCCCCGGTCGGTTCCGTCAAAGACACAATTGCTGATGGTCACTTTCTTCACTCCCCCACTCATCTCGCTGCCGATAACCACACCACCGTGTCCGCTCAACATGGTGCAATTGGTTATTGTGATATTCTCGCAAGGGACGCCCAGTTTACGTGCTTGCAGGTCACGTCCGGATTTGATGGTGATGCAGTCGTCGCCTACCGAAATGTGGCAGTCGCTGATGTGTACGTTCTTACAAGACTCAGGGTTGATGCCGTCCGTATTGGGGGAAGGCACATTGTGGATGGTAATGCCCTTAATGGTCACATTATCGCAAAACTCAGGATTTACGGTCCAAAAGGGAGAGTTGATAATCTTCACGCCCTCTACCCGTACATTCTTGCAACGGATGGGATGTATGAAAGGGGGACGGAAGAAACGACGGTCCAATGTGCCGTGCCAGTCTTCGTTGGTTTCGGCGTAAAGGGCTTTCAGGTCGTTTTCCTTCTCGAACATGGGCTGGTACTTGTTGATGTTTCTCTTGCCGTTATCTCTAAGGTCTACCAGTACACGGAAAAATTCAGTCCACCATGCCTTACCCTGTCCATCCAGAGTTCCTTCTCCCTTGATGGTAATATTTTCTGCATCCACGGCGTAAATCAACGGTTGGAAACTTTTCATCATGATTCCCTCATGACGCACTTCCACATAAGGGAGGAAATCGTCAAAGTTCTCCGAGAATTTCAAGGTGGCTCCTGCTTCCAGTTCCAGAGTGATGTTACTTTTCATGTGGATGGAACCGGTGAGATAAGTTCCTGCGGGGAAAAAGAGGGTTCCTCCACCATGGGCGTTCAGGCGGTCGATGGTGGAATTAATCAATGCTGTGTTCAGCTTCCTGCCTTGCACATCGGCACCTGCCTGCTGCATATCCACACGCTCCGCATGCAGAAAAGACAGACAGCAAACACATAGTAACAGACTTAAAAAGGTACGTTTATTCATATTGTTCATTAGTTGATTTTAGTTTTACCAAATACCCTTAGGGGGCTTTTTCTATGAAAACCGCGTTTATTTCTTAAAAGAATAAGTTCCGCTTTCCACTATCTTCGGCTCTTTTTCATCGGGAAGGAATACGCGTGCCGTACACCCTACAGGTATCGTTACTTTCAATGTAAAGACTCCATTCTCGCGGGTCCAGTCTACCGCAACTTTTCCGTACAAGGTTTGGGTAGAGGCACGGACGTATGTCAAATCGCCTACCGGACGGGGACGTATTTCTATTTCCTTCATTCCCGGTTTTCCCTCAACGGTGCGGATACCCGCCAGCGAGTTGAAGAACCATTCATCAATCTGCCCCATCATAAAGTGATTCCACGAAGAACCTTGCCGCGGGTCCCATTGCTCGGTCAGCGTGGTAGCTCCGAATTTCAGCTGGAAACCATAGCCGGGTGCTTCTTCATGGTTGTGCATGGTGTACATCAGCTCATTCAACCCGTTACGCGCCAAAGTCTGGAACAGATAACGGTTACCCACATCACCGGTGGTCAGCCGGTTGCCGTGGCGTTTTATATCCGCTACCAGATTATCAAGCACCGCCTGTCTGTCATCGGCGGGAACCATTCCCAGGAACAAAGGCAAGGCATTGCTGCACTGGCTTCCCGTACCATACTGACGAGTGTCCTTGTGATAAAACTCCCGATGGAATGCTTTATTAATTTCTTCACCCAAATGAGTGTAATATGCTACATCATACCTATTATCCAGCATACGTGCCGCCTCCACCAAATAGCGAACAACCATATAATAATGGGCGGTAGCTACTAAAGGAACAGGCGTATTACGAGAAAATCCGGCCCGGAAATCTCCATAATCATACCAATCGCCCAGTCCGAAAGAAACGATTCCATCATTGGCACGAGTAGTCATATAATCAATGTAACGACGCATTCCGTTATAGTATTTTCTAATCAATGAATCATCCCCATACGTCTCATAATACATGAAAGGCAATACCACAAAGGTACATCCCCATTCGGGAGATTCGGCAAAAGCATCCATACCGGGGCCCTCGAACACCACATATTCCGGAGCAGTGGTAGGAACCGCGCCGTTGGCATGCTGTGCATCGGCTATGTTCTGAAGAGTCTGAGGAACAAAGCCCGTCAAATCATAATTGTACAGCAAACCGGGACCGCATAAATGATCCTGTTCCAGCCAGCCCAGTTTCTCCCGGTGCGGACAATCCGTAAACACAGACTGCATGTTGCTTCGCACCGCTTTCTCTATCAGCCGGTGGGCATCATTGAAGATGCGGTTGGAGCATTCGAAGGTGGATATTTTAGGAGCCGAGTTATAAACAAAGCACGACTGTATCTTCTGGATCACCGGAAGACGGAAGGGATTCTTCTGCCCTTTCAGCACAGCACCTTCCACCTGAATATACCGGAAGCCATAGTAGGAGAAACGAGGATGCCAAGTTTCCACTCCCTCCCCTTTCAAAGTATATTCATAATAATGTTGTCTGCCGGTCTGACGCTGATTGCAAGCTCCCTCGTCCGTCAGGGATTCGGATACAAGCAAGGTTATTTTCTGCCCTTTCTTTCCACGGACGGTAATTTCGGGGAAACCGGCCAGGTTCTGTCCCATATCCAGCACAAAGGCAGACGGATCTACTGTCCGTTTGGTTGACTTGCAGGCAGCTGTTATCTGTTCAGCGGTGAGCTTGGTTACTTTCCGGATATCATAACGCTCCATAATCTTCACCGGTTGCGCTATCTGCGGACGAAGCACCCCTTTGGGGGCTTCCTGAATCACGACAGGACGCCAATCCTGCTCTTTAAAACCGAACATGTTCCAGCCTTTCTGCTCACGGCGGGCGTCATAATCTTCTCCGCCATAGATGCAATTGAACAGTACGGGACTGAAATCGTACTTCCAGTCCTTTCCGGAAACAATCGTTTCACTGGTTCCGTCTTCATAATTCACCACCATCCGGAAACGAAGCGTGGGAGCGCCGAAACTGATTTGCAGTTTACGATAGCGGCCGCCTTGCACATTGTAAAATCCATTTCCCAGCAGGACTCCGATAGCGTTACCGCCTTTCTTCACTTGCGAGGTGACATCATAAGTATTATAATAGACACTTTTGTCATAGTCGCTCCAAAGGGGGGCAAATTCGCTGTCTCCCACTTTTTCTCCATTCAGCGAAAATTCATAAAAGCCCAAGCCACATACATACGCTGTGGCGTCTTTCACTTTCTTTGCCACATGGAACTCGCGACGCAGATAAATACTTTTCTTTGCCAAAGTATCCACAGCAGCCCAGGCGGCCTTTGCCTCAGGCTTTTTCAGTTCACTGCCATGATATTTCCGACCTTCGGGTATGCGGGCATCCTTACGGGTAATGGCCCCAATCCATTCACTGCCGGCGAAAGCTGCTTCGGAAGTCAGGATACTGAAATCAGAAGGCGCACTCCATGCCGAAGGCGTATCAGCCTCATCCCAGACACGGACACGCCAAGTATAATGCCTGTCCTTCTCCAAGGCCGCATCCGCACAGGAAACCAACTGGCTTCGAGCGGATTTTACTTTGCCGCTGTTCCAGACTACTTTTCCTGCCCATACATCCCGAACCTCTATCTCATAAGCAGTCTGCCGCGTGCCATTTTCCGGCGAACTCATCTGCCATCCCAAACGAGGGGCATCAGAGATGGTCACTCTTCCTTCGCGCATCTCACACGTCAGGCGGGTAATAGTTATGTCTTTCGCCTGCACGGAGAAAGACATAACTAACAAAGCGGCTATTAAGAATTTTCTGTAATTCATTTTTCTTTCAACAGTCTATTTATTATCTTAAGACATCCCCTTTATTCAAAATTATAGCACATTCTCACAAAGAACACGGGTCAATGTATCGGCATGTCCTACTTCCTTTCCATCCACATAGATATGCAGACCTTTTCCACGCTGGTAACGGCTGCCGTCTTTATCCCACAAAATAGTGAGGTTACGGCCATGATACAACACATTATCCAAACAGAAATAATCCCATTTTCCTTCGGGAATCAACGGATTCACCTCCACTGTGTTATCCATGCGCGGACGGAGTCCTATCAAACCGGTAATCATCAAATCATTAAAAGTAGAATGATTGTAATAACGGCTGCGTTCCTGATCCCCTTTCAACCAATAACCGGTTACCTCATCCAAATACTCGCCGATGTAGGGACGCCCACGATGATGTTGCGACTCCACATAGCGTTCCATTTGATGGAAATACACGCTGTCTGTCAATACAGTCTGAGGATAATTATTCATGAAATTGGCCATTGCAGTCAAAGTCTGTGCAGATGCAAACGGCCAGATAGCCCCATCCCATTCACACTTACCTACGCCATGTGTACGGAACTCAGGATGACGGCGCTCGGCAGTGGTAAGTCCGTAAGGTGCGGAAAAACCTTTCTCGTCCATCACTTCCTTCCATGCCATATCGTATTGGGAAGAAGCATCCGGCAAATTGAAATACCAAGGGATATAGCCGATAGCCTCGCGTACCTCGGCGGACGCATCTCCACGCATCGTTTCAAAGAAATGGTGGTCTGTGTTCCACAACTTATCCTGTACCAACGTTTTAATGGAGTCGGCTTTCAATCCATATTTCATGGCCATGCCCTCATCTCCTGTCATGATGCCGATAAGAGAGAGCGCTTTGGCGTTGCCATACATATAACTGTTGATAGTAGGACGGGCATATTGCTTACGACGACCTCCACTGATAGATTCCTCCATGCCATCCTGCACATCTCCCTGCCAGTAAAGTCCATTGGACAGGCGGTTTGTCTTTTCCCAACGGGCATATTCCGCTTCCAAATCCTTTACCATATCCAACAAGAATTCCTTGTTTCCATCGACCATGTAACGTCCCAGTACCGCATCCGCATTCCACGAGCTAAACTTGGTCATTTTGGCCATCGGGCCTCCTTCGTTACCCCGATACCAAGTATGGATAATCTGATTCAAGTATTCCGGGTTACGCAACCAGCGGCTCTCATAAATATGATGACCGATGGCACAAGCTATCAGATTGTATTTATCGGCATACGAACGGTTTACCAAGAATTCGGTCATACCATAGCCCACCGGAGTTTCCTTGATGTGCTTGCGCAGCGTCCACCAACGATAATAATACATTTCCTCGAAGTTCTTTTGAGAGCACTCGAAAAGAGGTATGTTTTCTTCCATCCATTGAGATGCGCGGGCATTGGGAACAGCCTGGGCTATATTCTCATCCTCCATGCTGTTGAAATAATCCACGTAGGGCTTGAAATCCTTATATTTCAAGAAAGCCGCACCGGCATCCTTATCAGCAGAAGTCGTCTTGAAATTGGCTATACGGTAGGTGCACAAAGGTTCTTGCTCACCTGCATTCGGCAGAATGCCATACCAGTCTGCCGGGGTATCCACCGTAGGATAAGTCCGTTGCGCTCCGGTGCGGAACATCACTCTTTCAATGGCCGGAACGGGAGCAAAGAACATACGTTGTCCTGCTTTCTTTCCATCCACGTAAACGGTTACCATACGGTTAGCAACAGAAAGTTCCACTTCTACCTTATACGTCTTGCCCGGTTCATACTTCAACAAATTACCAAACCGCGCACCTCCTTTGGCACGGAAAAGTCCATCGGGAGTCAGTTCCAGACGGGAACAGGCAATGCCGTTTTCATCCAGAAATTCTATCTGCAAAAGTCCTTTATCGTTCTGTTCCGCCATCAGTTCGAAAGATACTTTCAGTTCTTTTGTAGCAGGTATCTTACGCTCCACACGGGCATAATCGAATAAGTCCTTGTCTTGCAGCACCAGCCATTTTCCATCCAGTGATACGGGAGCCCACTGCAAGGAATACAAATTCCAGTCGGTCAGTTCGCTCAAATCTTTGTAGCCGGCAAAATCGTCGTCAGCATGCTCGCTGGCGTGTGCGCGGACAGGCACAGGAATATGAGACACCCACATATCCTCTTTATTCATACTGTAAGTCACCCATAAATCACCATCGGGAGGAGTCCCGTTACCTTCCTGAATACCCCGTACATACTGAGGACCGAATGATTTATAATTACCTCCGTAACGCATCGGTGTAATCTCGCCGTGCACCAGATTCAAGGTCGTATATTCCAGCCCGTCCTTACTGAGCGAGATAGCCAGCGGCCAACGGAACTCGGAAGGATTATACACCGTGGCGTATGTACCGTCACTCAAACGCTGCCCCCAAATCTTCGCATTACTGTTTACAAAACCTTTCGCACGTTCCACCGGTTGCGCCCATGTGTTCCCGCCATCCTCGCTGATGGAAGTCAGGGCATGTTTCCACAGGCTTACCAAACGGCCGTCGGGCAAGGTATAGTCACAATACGCTTTGTATTCTTTGTGTAAAGGAATCAACGGGTCATTGCGGTCGGCTTCCTCCACCCACTGCATACGGTAGCGGGGATTATCCAGAATCTCCTGACAGGCTTTTACAAACTCCTTGTCTTTACTCCGTTTAAAATAAGGATAAGAGGTATTCTTTTCATTGAACGCATGGTTATAATAAATGAAATAAATGGGGCCGAAGGAACCGTCCTTTTTAATTTCGCGAACCACACGGCCTATTCCGTTCCCGTCATTCGGGTCATCTTTCTTGTCCAGTGCCACACCATAGTTTCCCATGGCTATCAGTCTGCCGCTCTTTGACACATAAAAGCCTACACGCTGATGCATGATGGCATCCAGATCTTTCGCCTTGTCTGTGCGTC
>OATM01000269.1_pt1 | contig 17265 bp, 9 predicted proteins | sample 1476001 | NCBI WGS metagenome assembly OATM01 (sample SAMEA2579973, study PRJEB22360) | human gut metagenome | reverse complement strand
GTGGTTAATGACAGTACCGGATGCTTCCGGTTCAACCGGCAACCGGCACAATATCGGTTGATATTCCAACACATTCTATACACCACCCGCCAACAAGAAGGAACGGGTAGTGATACAGGCACGATTGTCCTGTCAGGCAAAGACTATACACTGGACGAAGTGGTGATAAAAGGAGAGCAACCGCTTGTGAAGGTAGAAGAAGGAAAACTCTCTTATGATTTGTCACGACTGATCGAACATAAGGTGGTGAACAATGCTTACGAAAGTCTGCAACAACTTCCCGGTGTGCAGGAAATCAACGGTAATCTTTCACTGGCAGGAACACCCGGACTCAGCATTATCCTAAACGGTAAACCAACTACGATGAGCTATGAACAACTGGTCAATCTGTTGAAAAACACACCGGCCTCGCGTGTGGAAAAAGCCGAAGTGATGTATAGCGCTCCTCCTCAATACCATGTCAGAGGAGCAGCCATCAATCTGATTCTGAAAGGATACCGTACCGGAGAAAGCGGACTGAAAGGAGAAGTAAAAGCCGGATACCTGCACGACTACAAGAATGGTGCACAGGGTGGTCTCAACCTGTTATATACCCATCCGAAATGGAATATAGACCTTCTGTATAACACTCAATACCGCCGGCACAGACAAAAGACGAACACCTATTCCCGCCATACCCTGAACAACAAGATATATGATATCCACCAACAAGGAATCATTGACAATAAAGGAATGACGCACCATATTCGCGTAGGGGCCGAATATAAGACCAATAAAGAAAGTAACATCAGTCTGGCCTATACAAGTGCCTTTACTCCCGACCAAAGAGGTCATACAGTTTCTGATGGAAACTTTGCCACATCTGACAATCGCACCAAAGCTAACAAGCAAATGCATAATCTGGCACTAGACTATGCGTCGCCTGCCGGACTGAAAGCCGGAGTGAACTATACTTCTTACCGGTCGGAAAGCAATCAGGATTTTACTAATAAGAACAGAGAAGAAAACACCAGCCGTTTCCAAACCACGAGCGGCCAAAACATAGACCGCTGGAAAATATACATGGACCGGGAGCATGCCATAAACAATATGGGCACGCTGAGCTACGGAGCTTCATTGACCTATGCCAACGACCACAACACCCAGTTTTATCACCCTGCCGGCACTACCGGCATGGACCAACTAAATACGGACAGCCGTTACAAGGAATACACCTGTGACCTATACGCCGGATTCAGTAAAAGCATGGGAGAACGATTTTCATTCAATGCTTCCGTAACCGGAGAGTATTATAAGATGAGCAATTATCATGCCTGGTCGATTTATCCAACAGCAGCAGTGACTTATGTGGTAGAGCCCGCACATATCCTGCAACTCTCGTTTACTTCGGACAAGACTTATCCCGATTACTGGGATTTAAGCGAAAGCACCGGATATATCAGTGGCTACGAAGAAGTTCAGGGTAATCCGATGCTGAAGCCATCAACAGATTATTCGCTCAACCTGAATTATATCCTGAAGAATAAATATATTTTCAGCATGGCCTACGACCATGAACTCCACAGGTTCGACCAACTGGCCTATCAAAGTACCGAACGGCTGGCCTTGATTTATAAAACATTGAATTGGGATTATCAGCAGAGCTTCTCAGCAACAGCTATCATCCCATTCAAAATAGGCAATCGAGCAGAGGGACGCGCTACTCTTCAAGCCGAATATCATCAAGCCAAATGTGACAATTTTTTCGATATTTCTTTTAACCACAGCAAATGGACCTGCCTAGGGATACTGCAAAACAATGTCACTCTCTCTAATCATCCCGATATCCGTATGGAGTTGACCGGCCTCTATCTGAGTCCCTCCATTCAAGGAAGCTATGCACTGAGTCATGTATGGGCTGTCAATGCCGGAATACGTTGGAACTCTGCCAATCAAAAAGCCGGTTTAGTGCTAAAAGCTGATGATATATTCAATTCGATGCAAGGAAATATAGATATCAAATTGAGAAACCGAGGACAGTATATGGATATGCACAATAATAGCTATTCCCGTCATATTATGCTGACTTTCAGCTATAAGTTCGGAAGTTACAAAGAAAAAAAACATGAAGCGGTAGATACTTCACGATTCAAGTAAAAAGTTCCCAAAAAGAAGGAAGTCTTTTTAAAAAACACTTCCTTCTTTTCCGAAAATTCCAAGGTCTTTTCGGAAAAGGTGAAAGTGTTTTTTTGAAAGAAAGTTGTCACAAACCTCTGCCCGACTGAAGTTTGTGAAATCTGCTTTCACACATAAAACGCTCGTCTTTCACAATAAACAGCTGGCAGACAACACATTACATTCCAATTCGTGTGAAAGCAGTTTAAAACGACACTCACTCTACAGGCCGAAATGCTCGTTCTTGTTCTCGTAGGCTTCCGTACCTCTGTTCTTCTCGCCGGAATAGTTCCATTCTATTTCATCCGTATACTCTTTGCCATCGCGGGACACAACAGCCTTCAGCCTATTCTTTCCGTCACCCAGCGTTACATGGTCGAAAACATAGTGCACATCGGTATAGCCTTTACGGACGCCTTGCAGCTCCCGACCGTTCAGAAAGACCTTCGGCATGCCGATATTGGAGTAGACCGTTACCGAAGTTTCCTGCTTTTCACGATCCACATTGCGCCGTTGGGTCAGGTGCAGGACAGGCTCCTTACTCCAATTCGCCTTATACCAGAAGTAGGAATCCTTCCTCGTCTTACGGTCGAAAGTCATCAGCCCTTTCATGTTACGTCCGGGGATGCCCCCACGGTCAGCCATGGGCGTAGCAAAATCAAACATATTCCATAAATAGGAAGCAATGATATAAGGATGCCTGGCTATTACACTCCACTGATATTCGTGAGTCTTTGTTTGGAAAGTCTCAGGATAATAAGGCTTGGTCCAGTTAAGGGACTGTCCCAGATATTCAGTTTGATGATAAATATTGGCATCGGCGCCATATTCGCTCAGCATCAGTTTCTCGTACGGATATTTCTCTTCCAGGCCTTCCACCCATGCATCAATATCCTGAATTTTCTTTTCGTACCATCCGAAGTACCGGTTCATACCCTGAATATCGGCATTCAGGTTCACCGGATGTTCCATGTGTCCGTAACCATTCACCGAAACCGTATAGCGGTCGGGGTCTTCCGTCTTGGCAAGGTCATGAAGAGCGGCTGTCAACTGCGATGTATATTCGTGAGGATGATATACCTCATTGTGCAACCCCCATACGTAGATGGAAGGATGATTGAAATTCTGACGGATCAATTCGCGAAGCTGACTTTGCGCATTCTCTGCCTCATAACCGGTGACACGGTTCACAAAAGGAATCTCGGCCCAGACAATCAGCCCCAGGGAGTCGCAACGGGAATACAAGTAATCCGACTGCTGATAATGGGCAAAACGGACGGTGGTGGCACCCACATCCATGATCTGTGCCAGGTCGAAGTCGTGGTTCTCATTCTTCAAGGCACTTCCCAGGCCCCACCAGTCCTGGTGACGGCAGACTCCATACATCGGATATTTCTCTCCGTTCAGATAAAAACCTTTACCGGCTATAATCTCATACTTACGGACCCCCAAAGGCTGGACCACTTCGTCAATCACATGCCCATCCTGCATCAGGCGCGAAACCACCTTATAAAGATAAGGGTCTTCCCGCCCCTGCCACAAATGGGGATGGTTCAGCTTGAAGTTAGCCACACAAGCCTGTATGCCGTGGGGAGTCAGCTCGATATTCTGTTTTTGGGAAGCAACCTTCCTGCCTTCCTGAGTGTAAATCGTGTTTTCGAGAACCACGGGAACAGGATGCAACGCGGCGTTATCCAATTTGACTTTTACGGCAATGTCGGCCGAACGCTTCGATACATTCTTCTGAGTGATATAAACGCCCGTAGAAGCACAATCATTAACGGCGATGCTGCTCTTTCCGGTCACGACCAGCCACACCGGACGATAGATGCCTCCATAAACGCCAAACAGGACATGGTTCACCGGAATGACGTCGGGACGGGACTGGTTGTCGGCCTTCACCACAATTTCATTATCCGAGCCGGGTTTCAGCGAAGGGCCGATTTCAACCACAAAAGCTGAATAGCCGCCCTTGTGCGTCCCTGCCAACCTGCCGTTTACATACACTTCCGAACAGGCCCCTACCCCTTCAAAACGCAAAAACACACGCTTGTCTTTCAAGTCTCCGGGACAGAAAAAGTTTTTCTTGTAGTAGCCCACCCCTTCATAGAAATTATTATACCGAATCTGCATATCCCGGGCATTCCATGTATGCGGGATTTCCACTGTTTCCCATTTACCCTCCCATTGGGAAGCCGCCTTCATCGCATCGGCTGAAAAAGGGCCTTTCTTGAATTGCCAGCCCGTGTTGAAAGAGGTGACATCGCGAGCAACGCCACTACCGCAAACAAACAGACCGGCAAGCAACAGACTTACTAATTTATTCATCTATACCAAAATATTCGTTTAAACTTTGAGAATTCAATCATTGTGCCATCTTATAAATCTGGTTCCCGGCCAGCAGGAAAGCGCCTACGCCGTACACCTCTGTCATCTCGCGGGTCACTTTGCGAGGGTCGGCCCCGATGGGCTGCACATAGCCCAGCTTACCTTCCGCAGAAACAGCATCAAGCATAGCCTGCCAGCCTTTCACCACAACGGGAGTAAACTTATCCTTATCCAACAAGCCCTCGTTTATGCCGTATGCCAGTGCATAAACAATGAAACCGGTCGCACTGGTTTCGGGAGAAGGATAAGATTCGGGGTCGAGCAGGCTGGCATGCCAGTAGCCGTCCTTGCTCTGCAACTCGGCCACGCGCGCAGACAAAGTGACAAACAGGTCCTCATAGAAACGGCGGTGCTTGTCCTTTGCAGGCAAGGCCTGCAAGATTTCACTCAGTCCGCCCAATACCCAGCCATTGCCACGGCCCCAAAACACTTTCTTGCCGTTGGCTTCTTTTTTATTAAAATAGCGGGAATCGCGGTAGAAGAGATGCTCTTCCTTATCGAACAGGAAATCGTATGTGGCCCGGTACTCACGATTTAGAAAATCAACATATTTCTTATCACCGGTCATCGCATAAAGCTTGGCATACACCGGAGGGGCCATGAACAGGGCGTCACACCATGACCAACGGTCCAGGCTCTCGATACGGCTATAGTCCAGCTCCAAATTCCCTTTTGCAGGATGCCCGATCACCCAATCGGTACGGGCCAGCGTGTGCCAGATCATCCTTTCCTGACCGTATTTATTATATAAATCGAGGTACACCTGCGCCACTGCGATAAAATCGGCATGATACATCCATGACCCAAGGCTGATCCTGGTTGCGGCTGCCTATACGAAGCAGCCAGCGGTAATAGAAATCATAACCGTCTTCCTTTTCACTCAGTTCGGCCCAGTCAGCCATTCCCGCATAAAGGACGGCGTGGGTCCATGACACGTCATCATGTTCATGGCCGGTATTGGGATGGGCTATCTGCCAATCCGCCACTTTACGCATCATATTCTTCGTTTCCACCTTAGTAAAAGGAATCTGGGAGGAAACGGAAACGGAGAACAGCACGGCAAGTGCTGTTCCACACAACTTATACATATAATTCATCTTTTTCATCAGGTTAAAGCATCACGATATTTATCCACGACACCGGCTGCTTCTTTTATCTGCAGTTTGATGACAAACGGTTCGCCGGGTTCCTGTGCAGGCATATCCACATTATACTCATTCCGTGCCGTCTCAACCACCTTCACCGATTTTCCATTCAGCAATGCGGCTTTCACTACCCGGGTGCCCTTCGGTGTCTTCACCGTCAGATGCTTTGAATAAGGACAATTAAAGACAACCATGTAAACATCCGACCCCTTGCGGGTGTAATATCCCCAAGGCTGTTTCTCCCAACCGGCATAGTCGCAACCATAAATGCATTGGCCATTCTTCTTCATCCAAGCACCGATGGATTTAGCCAGTTCCTTTTCTTCCGAACGGAAATCCCCATCCGCCTGAGGACCGAAGTTGACAACCATATTGCCACCCATGGACACGGCATGAACGATACGTTCGAGCACCTCCACCGGAGTCTTGACATAACTGAGAGACCAGTCTTTATGGTATCCCCATTGGTTTTCGGGTACCGTCATACAGGCTTCCCAGTCCCAGAGGGTCACTTTCAAGTCCTTCACCGGGTCGGGCAAACGGCGTTCGTAACCGGATTCATAATCTCCCATCAAATGACCGTTGCTGTCAAAATGACGTTTCCCGTAGTCATCGGCACGCAAACGGCTGTTGATGGTCACGCCCGGAAGCATCTCCTTCAGCATACGCTCCACATGGGCCGTCCACCAACCGTTCTTCTTGATGCTGGCATCCCAGGTGCCGTCAAACCAGAAGTCCTTTACCGTCGGATAAAGGGTTGCAAGCTCCTTCAGCTGATTATCCGTAAACGTCAGAAAACGGCTGAAAGCAGCGCTGTCCTCGGGCGTCTTCACATCATAACGCCAGTCCGGGTGGCTCCAGTCCATCACAGAGAAATAGAAATGTACGTCAATGCCCTCATCGTTATACGCCTTTACCATTTCCCCCAAAAGGTCTTTCTTGTATGGGGTATTGGCCACTGTGTTTTCTGTATACTTACTGGGCCAGAGGCAAAAGCCTTCATGGTGCTTGGTGGTGATCTTCACATAACGAACTCCCATCTCCTTGGCCATCTTTGCCCACTTCCTGGCATCAAACTTCGTCGGATTCCACTGTTTCATCAACTCCAGCCACTCGCCCGACGGAACTTTTGCCCATGATTTCAACCATTCCGCAGCACCCGGATAGACTTTCCCGTTCCATTCACCACCGGGAATGGCATAAAGCCCCCAATGGATAAAAGCACCCAAACGGTTGTCCCGAAATTTCTGCATATCCGCGTCATAACGTTTACCCAAACGATCGGCACCATAGTTCAAAGGAATTTCCTGTTCGGCAGGTAATAATTTATGACCGGGCTGAGCGGAAACCCCTGCCGACAATAAAGAAAAGAAAATAAAAGTCTTTAAGAATTTGTTTTTCATATTTAAATAATAGGGTTATTAATGCAGTCTTCATATTAATAATAAACATGGCAAAAATAACAAAAACGGTAGAATGACACCAACCAATATTGTTGTTATTACCTACACAAATTGTCTATATAAGCTATAAAATTATAAGATTATGTTCTAATGACAGGTTTATAAGTTATATAAAAAAGTCCCTTGATTAAACAGCATTAAAATACAGAATTTAACAAGGGACTTTTATTCTTCAATAGAAAAAATTAGTCATTAGGTCTATCCATAGGTTCAATGTTATTTTCCCAACCATCGTATCCTGGAGTCTGATTAATATGCCCCTCTACATTTGTTGAAGTGGCTTTTAATGCAATAGGCCACAATACATGATATGGCTGCATAGTATAAGTTAACCCATAGGCATTTTTCACTCCTTTATTATAAAACTCCGTCAGTGACATAATTCTATCATAGAAATAATTTTCCGTCGAGAATTTATCTAATGAATAAGTCTTTCCATTATCCGCAGGTATGCCAGTTTTAGCATAAATATAAGCAATACGAGTCAGTTCACACTTACGAGGTTCTTCATAGAATAACTCACGAGCACGTTCATCCAAGACCTGTGATATAGATACTTCGCTAGCCGTAATAGGACGGGCACCTGCACGTTCACGTACCTTATTAATGTCAGCAGCAGCCAAGTTTTTCTCACCTTTCCAGACATAAGCTTCTGCTCTCAACAAATATGTTTCAGCTAAACGAAAGACATACCAATCAGCCCAACCTCCACGCCACCAATTTGCCTTTTGATCAGCTACATTAGTCTTATAATGAGGCCAATCCACCCAACAGCGGATTGTATCAGCAATCAAACATTCTCCTTTATCATTATACATTTGTAAAGGTTTTCCATACCATTCGGATGTACCTTTTAGAGCAGGATTATTATATTTCAAATCTGTCATTTTCATCCAATTTCCTGGAGCGTGACGTAAATCCGTATCATCCAAAGTCCATATCATATGTGTAGCATACCATGTTTGACGCAACGAACATACTCCACGACCATATTCCAACAAATAAGGGTTCTTTGTTTCATTATTATCTACAAAAGCGCTCTTTCCATCAGGGGTACTAACCTTCCCTGAAGCCGTAAACCAAGGCAAAATCTGACGTTTAATTTCCAGGCCGGCAGCAGAACGAGCATCAGTTTGAGCATAATCATCTAACACAATATACAGAACTTCCTTATTTTCAGGCAAATGTTTATTTTCAGATTGATGTAAATCCCAAATAACATTTTTAGTAGGATCATTTTTATCTACTCCAAAACGATCAGTCATCAAATAATGTACACCATCATTAATTACTTTATTTGCTGCCTCTATCGCTGCATCAAAATCACCCAAAGCCAAATTTATCTTAGCTAATAAATGATAAGCAGCCGCCTGACTTACTTGTCCAACATATACACTGTTTGAAAGGTAAGCTGCAGAATTCTCCAAATCTTCTTTCAGTTGTTTTAAGATTACCTCGCGTTTCGTTGTATAAAAATCATAGCGTGGCGAAGTTACCTCGTTCACGATAAAAGGAACATCTCCATATTGATGTACCAAACGATAGTAACGATAAGCCCGATGAAAATAAGCCAAAGCTTCCACCTCTTTCCGTTGCTCCTCGTTCTCATACTGTGCAGTAGTTGCTCTATTCAACAAAGTATTGGCGTCTTTAATACCTTTATATAAATATGTCCAATAGTTATTAATCTGAGACGCATTTCCACTCAGGCTTGCACTCGGTGTTATCAAAGCTGTCAAGTCAACCGGTACATTATTAGCATCAGTACGCCCATTTACTGCCATTTCCGAAAACCAATATTCAGAAAGAATACAAGGTTCGGCCGAACCTGAAGTCGGGTAAAAGTCAAAGTAACGAACATCGCGGTTTAACATATCTGTTGCCGACTTTAAACCCGCATAAGTATCAAATGTATTTTCTGGTGTAAAAAAAGACAATGGTTTTGGATCCAGCCAATCCGAACAACTAGCCAACATCACTAACCCTAACGCACCAGCACAAAATGTTTTCACTTTTATTGATTTCATATTTCTTCTATTTTACAATGTCATATTAAGTCCAAACAATAAAGTTCTAGGAGTATTAGCATCACTATTTTCCGGATCACCTGCTGACCATCCCGAGATTACTCCTACATTCTTTAATGTCAAATTCACACTCAAAGCCTGTATTTTCAGTGGTTGAATCATTGTTTTAGGGAAAGTATAACCAACCGAAATATTGTCAAAGCGCAAGAATGATGCATTCTGATAAATATTATAAGATACACCACCGGGAGAAGTTGCTTTTAAACGAGGATAATCATTTATCGGATTATCAGGAGTCCAATACTCACGTACTATAGAATTAGTTATATTCAACAAAGCATTCGAATTAGTAAAACGAGACATCGTTTTTTTATGCCCTAAATAAGAATACATACTGAATGATACATTCCAATTTTTAAATAAAGTAAATTCATTACGCATATTCCAACGTACTTTTGGAGTCGTATTACCTTGGAATACCTTATCGTCATTATTGAACTTATAATTATTGTCTACATCCAATAATTTGGGATCACCAGGCTGTTGCTTATATTTAGCAGCCTCCTCCGCTTCATTTTCTTGCCATACTCCAATAAATTTATATCCCCATATTTCATCTAAAGCATGTCCTATGAAATAACCATTAGTAATATCATCTGCTTCTTTTTGTCCAATCACATTACCTTCATCATCCTTAATATCCTCCATAATACCATACAAATGTTTAATGGTATTCTTATTGTATGATAGATTTAAAGTTGTTCTCCAAGTTAAGTTCGGCTTATTAATATTAGTGGAATGCAATGAAAGCTCTATACCTTTATTATTAATTTCACCAATATTTGACGTTACGGAACTATAACCAATTAAACTAGGCAATTGACGATTATTTAAAAGGTCATTTGTTTTTTTATTATATAGATCAATACTACCACCTAAACGGCCACCAAGTACCGTAAAATCCAACCCAAGATTCCAAGATTCCGTATTTTCCCATTTCAATCCGGCATTTGCCATATTATAACAATAAAACGTATTAATAGGAATTAACTCACCTGTATTGGGATCATAATAAAAATATTTACGAGGAGATAACTGCATCAATGCTGCATATTCACCGATAGACCGATTACCATTTTTACCCCATGACACACGTAATTTCGCATATTCCAACCACTCAATCTTATCCATAAACGATTCTTCTGAAAACACCCAACCTAATGCAACAGAAGGAAAAACAGCATATGGGTTGGCTTGTCCAAAAGCTGAATACCCATCACGACGAACTGTCCCGGTTATCATATAACGATTATCATAAGAATAATGCAAACGTCCCATCAAAGCAGCTCCTGTCCTATATGTATCATTAGCTTCAACTACAGGAGAAGTACCAAATCCAATACCGGATGAACCTAAATTATCACTTGGCTGAAAAGCAGAGTTTTCACTGGTATTTGACCAATATCTCCGTTTTTCCCAATTTAACAAACCTGTAAAATCAAATGCATGCTTTCCAAAATCCTTTTTCCACTTCAACATATTATCCCATTGCCAATAAAACAATGTTGTATTTTGGCGCTGCACATAACCTCCTTCATCTTTATAAGCCGGATGATCCGCAGAACGATGATAAGCATAGTTTGTCCACTCAAAACGAGGAGAGTAAGTTGTCTGTAATGAAAATCCCAATGGCAAATCTGCTTTCATGAAAACAGATGCATTCAAATTATAAATATCATTGCGCTTATCTGTATAGGTTTGAGAGATCAATGGATTAGTCGCATTATTATTATCATTTGGATAATATTTAGGAGTAACCCCATCCTCTTCATATACACTTCCAAACGGAGACAATGAAGTATATGAATTATCACGTCCTATATAGCCTTCATTCCTTACAGTAAACTGTGTATTCAGCCCATATGTCAAAAAGCCAGCAACTTTATTTTCCACATTCACGCGAGCACGAATAGCACTATATCCGCCGCCTTTAATATTACTTTCATTTTTTACATAATTCAAAGAAGAGTAATAAGACATTTCTTCTTTCTTACCAGCAATGCTTACTGTATAATCTTGGCGGAAAGCAGCATTTTGATAAATCCAATCCTTCCAATTTACCTCATTACCAGACATATAGTTTTGAATCTCAATATCATTATATTCCAGGCGTTGCATCCAAACCTCAGTAGGATCACCTGTCGCGCCATCCATCCATGCCTCCAGTTCTGCTCCCGACAAATTTTCAGGACTATCATAACGACCACTTGCAGCATCCGCACTATTGATACTCTTAATTACATCTCTACGAAAATTTAAATAATCCTTTCCCTTATAAACATCAGGTAATGAAGCAACAAAAGAAGCACCTACCGTTGCATTGAAATTAATTACCGGTTTCTTTGAAGAAGTTCCTTTTTTTGTTGTTATCAAGACGACACCATTAGCAGCTTGTGCACCATATACCGCAGCCGAACTAGCATCCTTCAAAACATCAATTCGCTCAACATCATTAGGATTAATATCTGTCATTTGTCCCGGATAAATCACGCCATCCAATACAAGCAAGGGAGATGTGCTCGCAGAAATTGTACTTTTACCACGAATCATCATACTTGTATTCCCTTTTGCATCGGTCTCCATACCAACAGCCAAACCCGCAACACCGGAGCGCAACATATCTTGAATAGTCTGACGCTGTTCTTTCTCCATGTCTGTTGCTTTCAAAGAATTAACGGCACCTGTCAAATCCTGCTTTTTCATCGTACCATAACCTACAACAACAACTTCACTCAACATTTGAGAGTCTTCTTTCAGTTTAATAACAGCTGACTTATTGCCTGCTTTCACTGTTTGTGATGTATAGCCTATATAAGAAATCTGCAAATTTGCACCTTCTGGCGCCTCCAACGAATATTCACCATTAAAGTCTGTAATCACACCTGTAGTAGTACCTTCAACCACCACATTGGCTCCAATAACAGGCTCATTATTTTCATCCAAAACTGTTCCTCTGACTACAATAGGCTTTCCTGTCGTTTTTTTAGTCTTCTTACCAATTAATGCAATCTGAGTATTAGTAATTTCAAACTGAATTCCCGTATGCTTCAGCATCGTTTTCACAGCTTCTGCTATACTTGAATTACTAACGTTCAAACTTACTTTTTGATTACTATTCACCTGAGTGGCGTCATAAAAGAAAGTATAACCACTCTCCTTCTCAATACGCGCCATAGCCTCTGAAAGAGGAATATTTTTGAAGCTAATCGTAACAAGCTTATCTTTCACTTGTGCATAAATTGAGCTTCCGCAGAAATATAAAAGCATTAAAGTTGCTAGATATTTTTTTAAATTCATATATTTGTGAGTTAAAGTTAACTATGGAATATTCGCTGTAACCTTTTCAGTAAGAAAACCTAGACCGTTTTCTTTTTACAGACTCATATTCCTGTTAATAATAAAGTTATTAAACTAGGGGGAGGGGGACTTTACACACAGTTTCCCCTCTTTTCTTTGGACTTATTTTTTGTCGTGTTTCATAGGCTTACAATTAAAGGTTTATACTTAAATATTCTTTCACTACAATCTTCAATTCATTTTTTTGGAGGATATGAACAATCGATTTTTTTCATCAAATGTATATTCTATCGGATTTATCCGAGACATGATTCGTAAAATCTCCTCAAGAGATTCGTTACGTAATGTAAATGTGTAATGATATGAATCTTTCAATAAAGGATCTATAACTATCTGTATTTGATACCACTTAGCCAAGAAGCGACAGATATCCCCTAGAGACTTTTGTGAAAATACAATTTGGTCTTCAGCCCAAGAACTCATAAAAAAGACATCACCTTCTGTTACAGACAGTTGGCAATCTCTTTTATTAAAAGTAGCTAATTCTCCGGGACGTAGCATCTTACTTTCTTTTTCTGTCTCCAATTCAACAGAACCTTCCAACAAACTTACTACCGTTATATTGGAATGCGAAAAAGACTCCACATTAAATTTTGTTCCATGAACTATAACTTTCATACCCTCCGTTTGCACAATAAATGGCTTAGCTGGATCATGAACAACATCAAAATATGCTTCTCCTTCAACATTCACAACCCTATTAGCTAATTTATAATCGGTATCATAAGTCAAAGAAGTATTTGTATGCAACCAAACTTCCGTACCATCCGGCAATGCAATTTTAGATTTTCCACTCAAATTAGTATAGTGCTGAGTACTTAATTCCGGGCGACCCAAATTTATACCTATATATAATGTACAAGAGAGAGCTATAAGCAAAAAAACAGAAGCAACAGCAGCATAGCGTTTGAAAGATACAGAACGAGTCTTATGAACAGAAGGTTCAGCTTTTACCTCTGTAGTCTTCATTCGTTTCGATAATTCTTTCCAATAATAATTTGTATCGGGAGTGTAATTAATAGCATTTTCCTGTACCTTTTGCCACAAAGTTTGTAACTCCTCAAAAATTACCCTATGGTTATCCTCAGCCAACCACACGGTCAAGTCGTGTTCTTCTTCAGCTGTAATATCGTGTTTCAGCTTTTGAATAATTAGATTCCAGGGTATTTCTTTTTTCATTTCGTATGTCTTTTTAGCTTTTTACAACCGTATGACACATCAAAATGAAATAACCCTTATTCAAAAAAGAGTTTTTTTTAAAAAAGATAGATATATTTTTCGTCCAAGAAGTTCTTTATTAACTTTAAAGCTTTAGTTATCTGAGCTTCTACCGTTTTTATTGAGATTTGCATTTTTTCTGCTATTTCTCTATTTGAGAGGTTTTCATGCCGACTATATTGAAAAACCTCCCGACATTTATCGGGTAATGCACAAATAGCCTCCATAATAAGATGTTGCAATTCCTCCATTTCAAGAGCCGAGATATCTTCATCTCTTATTTCCTCTTCCACTTCTTCAAGACGAAGCATTGAACGATTGTCACGCAGATAATTTAAGCACCGGTTGCGGGCTGCCTGAAAAAGGTATGCTTTAAACGAAAGAGTAATATTTATTTCATTTCTATGTTCCCAAATATGAACGAAAAGCTCTAATATAAGCTCTTCAGCATCTTGGGTATCTGATACATAGACATGCGCAAAACGACATAACGACGCAAAATAAGTATCAAATAAATACTTAAACGCTTGCTCATTACCGCTTTGAATGAGTTTCAATAACAATATATCGTCATTAATGCTCATAAAATAATTATTGAACGCAAAGATAGGAATTAAATAAGGGAAAGCCGCCTGAAAGATAATACTTATCTCACAAACGGCTCTTATTATTATACTTTAAACTAGATTACAACCGAATTGCTCTCATAATCTTCTCCAAGGCTCCGGAATTATTCTTCACATAATCTCCGGCTGCATTTCCCGCCTGCTGCAAATAGCTGTTATCAGTCAGGAATCTATCCATCAAACGTTTAAATTCCTCATAATCATTGATTTCAAACCCACCCTTCTTTTCTAAAAGATGCTGAGCCTCACGGAATTTCTTATTGTTCGGACCAAAAATAACCGGAATGCCGTACACTGCTGCCTCAAGCACATTATGAATACCAACTCCAAATCCTCCACCGATATACGAAATTTCCCCATAACGGTAAATGGATGAAAGCAACCCATAACAATCAATAATCAGGCAATCGGCTTTCGATACATTTTCTGCTGTTGCCTCTGTATAACGGACACAAGGACGCTTTACCTTCTCCATGATTTCTTTCAAATGGCTGTCACTCACCACATGAGGGGCTATGACCAACTTCATTTCGGGGTGTTCATTAAAGTACCTGATAAAAATATCTTCATCAGGTCCCCACGAACTACCGGCAACAAAAGTCTTCGAATTTCCTTTAAATGCTTTTACCAAAGGGAGATCCTTGGCAACAGTGCAAATATCCAATACCCGATCAAAACGAGTATCACCTACAATCGTTACATCAGTAACACCGATACTTGCCAACAGTTTTTCAGAGACTTCATTCTGCACAAATAAATGTGAAAAAGTCTTCAGCACTTTACGGTAATCCTTACCATACCAACGGAAAAAAATCTGATTCGGGCGGAATATAGACGAAACACTATAAACCGGAATACCTTTCTTATAAAGTGTATTCAAATAATTCTGCCAAAATTCATACTTTATAAAGAATACCATACAGGGATTCACCATCTCGATAAAACGCCTCACATTACGAGGTGTATCAAAGGGCAGATAACACACAATATCAGCCCCTTGATAGTTTTTTCTCACTTCATACCCTGAAGGAGAAAAAAAAGTCTGCAATATTCTATACTCAGGGTGCTCCTTACGAATACGCTCAATTAATGGACGTCCTTGTTCAAACTCGCCCAAAGATGCTGCATGAAACCAGATATAACGGGCATTCCGGTCAATCTTGTCACGCAGGATATCAAATACCTCCCGATGACCTTTCACCATCTTGGCAGGCTTGGAACTGAACAATGCGGCCAGCTTAACCCCGAATAGATAAATATAGATGACTAGATTATAAATCATGATTCACGGTATTACTTGAGCACTTCCACAGCCCGGCGAATGCGTCTCAATGTTTCTTCTTTTCCTAAAACAGCAGAGATATCAAACATGTGCGGCCCTTTGCCCTCGCCTACCAATGTCAAACGGAAGGCATTCATGATATTGCCCAAATGATAACCTTTATCTTCTATCCATTTCATTACTACCTTTTCCTGATTCTCCAATGAGAAATCATCCAATGCTTCCAATACATCGGCAAGCTCCAACATACGCTCGGGAGAGTCTTCTTTCCAGCGTTTCTTGGTAGTCTTCTCATCGTACTCCATCGGAGCGACAAAGAAGAACTTGCAGGTTCCCCACAAATCTTTAATGAAACTAACGCGGTCTTTCATCAATCCCACCACTGTTATCACTTTATCCATAGGAGCCTCTATGCCGTTTTCTTTCAGGACAGGCATAAACAAAGCCGCTATTTCAGCATTGTCTTTCTTCAATATATATTCGTGATTAAACCACTTTCCTTTTTCAAAATCAAATTTTGCACCGGCCTTACTGCAATGGCTTAAGTTAAACAATTGCACCAATTCATCCAATGACATGATTTCTTGGTCATTACCCGGATTCCATCCCAACAAAGCAAGGAAATTGATAACAGCTTCAGGCAAATATCCCGACTCGCGATATCCGGATGATACTTCTCCGGTTTTAGGATCATGCCATTCCAATGGGAATACGGGGAAACCAAGACGGTCACCGTCACGCTTACTCAGCTTTCCATTTCCATCCGGCTTCAACAATAACGGCAGGTGAGCGAATTCAGGCATCGTATCTTCCCAACCGAAAGCACGGTATAACAATACATGTAAAGGAGCAGAAGGCAACCATTCCTCTCCACGAATAACGTGAGAGACTTCCATTAAATGATCATCCACGATATTTGCCAAATGATAAGTAGGCAACTCATCTGCAGATTTATATAATACTTTATCATCAAGAATGGACGAATTTATCACCACTTCACCACGAATAATATCATGCACATGAACATCTTCATTAGGTTCTATCTTAAAACGTACCACATACTGTTTTCCTTCTGCTACCAATGCATCAACTTCTTCTTTCGACATTGTCAAAGAGTTGCGCATGGTCATACGGGTTGAAGCATCATACTGAAAGTTAGGAATCTCCTTACGTTTCGCATCCAACTCTTCAGGAGTATCAAAAGCAATATAAGCTTTGTCGTTATCCAACAAGACTTGCACATATTTTTTATAAATATCGCGACGTTCAGACTGACGATACGGCCCGAAATTACCACCAAAACTTACGCCTTCATCAAACGTAATCCCCAACCACTTGAACGATTCGATAATGTATTCTTCCGCTCCCGGAACAAAACGATTTGAATCGGTATCTTCTATACGGAAAATTAAATCTCCACCGTGCTGACGAGCAAACAGGTAGTTATACAAAGCAGTGCGCACACCACCAATATGCAACGCTCCCGTTGGACTCGGAGCAAAACGAACTCTTACTTTTCTTTCTGACATTGTTGTTTTATATAAA
>OATM01000268.1_pt1 | contig 17266 bp, 15 predicted proteins | sample 1476001 | NCBI WGS metagenome assembly OATM01 (sample SAMEA2579973, study PRJEB22360) | human gut metagenome | reverse complement strand
GTTTTATAGCATGTCTTCTGACCATAAAAAAAAGAACTAATCAAGCCAATACCTTGTTCGGCTTTCTTCGCTTCTTTTGCTGCTTTAAAGCGCATAGCACGATTCCGTAGTTGTTTCATAAGTTGTTTTTTTAACGTAAAGTCTTTTGGTGTGCGCTGAAACCCACGTCCTCTTGAAAAGTTAAATAAGCGATTCCCCAATCCATACGTATCTTTTGCAGTTTTCACCGAAAGATTCTTAACCGTTTTTCCTGTTTTCAAAGCTGTACGCATGTTAAATTTAGCTTGTTGTGTTTTTTCATAAAGGGTCATTGCTTCATTCAGTGTATCTTCCTGCGTTAACGTGGTTCGTACTTTTTGCGTCGCTTCTCTTTTCAACCCTTCCTTGGTTTCCCTTTTCACTTGGTTAACGACACGCGTTTCATCTACTTTTTTCGTTCGTTTGTAAGCAATTTTCTGTGCTTTTTTGCGTTTCTTTTGCTCTACAAATTTCTTTTTATCCAGTAAATGGTTAATACTTAAGGGTTCCTTCCCTGTTTTCAAGGTAAGTTTATGTTTTTTTAGGGATTGCTTGTAATTTTTCTTAGAAAGTTTAAACTCCTTTTTAGTCGTCTTTAACGCTTTTTTTTGCAACTTCGTCGCTTCTCTTGATTTTAAGGTCAAATTTTTTCTAAGACGCTCTTCTACTTGAGTTTCAACATGTACTTTTTCTTTCCAAGTACGCTTATTTTCTACCATATCCTCACATCCTAAGCGTCGGTGTTCATAATTTCAAATAGATGTGTTTCTTTTGGAATAGGATTTTCAAACGGAACAACTACCCCACCTGCAGAAATTAGCCCCGTTCCTTGTGGGGCTCGATCATTGATATACTTCTTCAATGCAGGTGTCAGACTTAAAATTTCTACTAATCGTTGTGAATCAATTGGTTTTTGCCGTAATAAAATCAAAAATTCACTATTGGCAATCATTTTTTGCCCCGCTTTACTGTCTAATAACGTCGTAGGGTTTTGCGTGATACCTGTTGTCACGGCGCCATACTTACGAATACGCGCCCATAAATTTAAGAACCACTCTGCTTCTTCTTCCGTTGTGAAATTGACTTGTAATTCATCAAAATACAAACGTGACGTTACTTTTCCTTGTCCGGATACTACTTGTTTCCACAACTGATCTAAAATCACTTTCATGGCAAACTTTTTCAAGCGATCATCTAATTTTTTTGTATTAAAGACAATAAAGGGTGCCGTTAAGTCGATATTCGTTTGGTGCGCAAAGATATCTTGTGAACCCACACAATAGGTTTCCACTTTATTCGCTAATTCTTTGGCACCTTCATCCGTTTGTTCTTTTAAGATTCTAAACCAATCGACTAATGTTGGCTCTGTCTCTTTGTTTTCAAAGCGTTCATACGTCAACAACGTCACACGGTCAACAAGTCCCGCATCCACGTCCGTATAGCTTTTTAGTAGCGATTCAAACATAGTGGATAACAAATTAGATTTTTCTTTAACTAAATCAAGTTCCTGGTCCTCTTCATCCAATAACTGCTTGTCTACCATTCCTAAAATATTCAAGTGGTTTTTTGTACCAGTTGAGATATCGAGTATTTCTGCATCCAATTCTTTCCCAATCGGTAAGTATTCACTTTCTGGATCAACAATTAAAAAGCGGTCCTTCGGAAATTTTAAACGCGTTGAAAGAATTTCCCATTTGGTCGCCATTCCTTTACCAGAACCAGACGTTCCGAAAATAAGCCCACTTGGTGTAATTAAATCTTTTTTTCGGTCAATAGTAATCATGTTCTTCGTCAACTGATTCCGGCCATAAAACTGACCTGTTGGGCTTTGTAATTCCACATTGGTAAAAGGTACTTGTGTAGCAATATTTGTTGTTGTTAGATCACGCATATAACTCATTTCAACGTCTAAGTAAGGTTTTCCAATCGGTAAGATTGTATTGAGTGCTTCTTCTTTGTAATTGTCTACTGTATCAAACACAACTTGCCAGGTTGCTCCTACGTTTTTCACCGATTCAACAGCTTCTAAAAGTTCCTTTTCTGTTTCTGCAATTAAGAAAACTGAAAATAGGCCATTAAATAACTTTTGGCCATTATTTTTTATTTCATCCATTAACGCATTCGTTGTTTCTTGGATTTCCTTTGCTTCTCCTGAAATCGCATCCTCTGAAACACCACTTCTGAAGTTTTGCTTCTGTTGCTTTTGAATGGCAACATCATTTAATGTCTTGGTTCCCTGTATTGCCTTTCTGGCTTCCATCATGTCATAAGGTCTGGCATGAATGCTAATCGCTAGCTCTCTTCCTGTAGCGCATAATTCTTTGATTAACTTATCTTCTAGGTATTTTGGGTATTGTTGAATGGTTAAAACAGCTGCGTAGTTTTCTCCTAACCGAAAATAAGCTTTATTGTTTGGAAACTTGATTTTACTTGGAACAATAAACGCTTTAGACGTTAGCCCTGATACGGCAATATCTTGATAGCTTGTGCCGAAATATTGTCCGTGGCGCAAAAAATAGCTGAACAAAGACAATCGCTCTAAGCCAGTCATTGGGGTTACCTCTAATTTAATTTGGTTGGCTTCAAAACGATTAGCAAAGTTCTGCATGATTCCTTCTAACTCTTTGTTAGCTTGTTTCATGGACGAACTTTTTGTGGTGAAAATAGCATATTTTTCAATCTTAAAGTTTCGCTCGTCTTGTTCATACTGCTTCGTAATAATTTCATTGATTTCTTGACGGTAGTTATCTAAGTGATCTCCCTGATACGCCAATAAAACGTCTTCCATCAACGACTCTTCTTCTCTTTTATTAACAACCAGCAGCTGATACCGAGAGTTTTTATCTAGTGTATTTAACCCTTCTGCATACCCCATTACCGTGTTTAATTGATCTTCTTCTACAGCAATTTCGTAGTCCACTTCTCCAAGTTTATAGCACTTAGAAAACTCATCCTCTACAATGTGCATGAGCCCTTCTTCAAACTGACTCGTATAAAAGATACTATCTTGTACGGTAGGATTTGCTTGTTGCTGTACACGTTTTTTTACTTTTTTATCTACTTTTTCAACGTTACTAGATAACGTCTGTTTCTTTGATTGTTTCTTTTTGAACAAATTCATCCTTTTGATACCTCCTTATTTTTCCAGCCTGAAAGGTTCGCTCCTCATAATAAAAGCGTAAGTAAAAAGCTCTTTTTACTTCTTTCCACTTATTCATCATTAATAAAACGGGATACCATCCTAACGCAAACGAGGTGACTAACGCACAAACCATAAATAAAAGATCCGGCAAAAAAAATACTTCTAACAGAAGAAGTATCCCTATAAAAACAAAGCAAACATACGCTTTAAATTCTCTGACTGTAATTCCCCAGATTTTTTTCTCTACTTTTGACAAATCTTTATAGAATTCTGAACTAATCGCCATTTTACATCGCTCCTACTAATCGTTTGGCAAATCCTTGTGAACCAACCAGAAGAATAATCACTGCCACATATTTTAAAATTAAATTAAAGTACGTCATAACATTAATGATGATCGCTCCAGCACCTGCCAAAATGCCACCTTCAAGAGATTCAAAGGATAGATAATCGTTTGCTGTTAATATCGGAATTAACCCAAGTAATAGAACCAACAGAACGCCTTGAAGCGCATAGGCCATGATTTGTTTCATGTACCCCATGGCAATCGAACGTAATTCATCATGAACAAAAAACGCCACAAACAACGGTGCAAGAGCTTTAATCATATACAATTGTATCCCTCGTAAGAAAATAAGAATATTTGCAATAATACTGGATAATACTAACGCAATATATGCAAATATTTGAAAGAAAAATACAATTGGTTTTGCCCACCAAGAAACTTTTTCCATTTGTGGGATCGCTTCACTTGTTCCTGTCGCTGTTACAATGGAATTAATCCATTTGGCTGCTTGAATTGTAAACCAAACAATGCCATCAATAATGTAGCCAGAACCCATAATACAGACGTACGCGATTACATACTTCAATGCAATGTTAGTTAATAGCTCGATTGTCAAACCACCGTCTTCTGATTGAAATTTCTTTTGGGTATTCGCCAATTCAATCATAAAAAGAATGCCTAAAATAGCGATTCCTAAAGGGACTAGGACTTTCGCTATTTTAGACATGGCTTCATTCGTTGTTGGATTGTATTCAGCTAAACTTTTAAATAGCTGATCGGTCGTTCCTTTTGGATTTCTCATTGCTTCCCCTCCGCTCAGTTAGCTATTTCTTGCGAGTTTTCAAACGTTAGAGGATCTATCCCTAGCTTTTCTAATTTTTTGTGATAAAATCTATGGATTTCTGCTTCCTTAACAGTGAAATCCAATAAGTTAGTCTCGCAAACCTCAAACACGCCTGTATAACTTATTTCATCATCATTGACAATGAGCTCTCCATTCTCATCAAATGAAAAGCCTCCTCGACTCTGAATAATTGCCTGTGGCGCATTTTCTTCTTCTACAACTTCCCATTCAGTTTGACCGTTGACTATCATTTCTACTAATAGCTTCATTTTTTTCCTCCTTTTAAAAACGAATAGCTCCTACCTGTGTAATAACATAGGCGACTACCCCACCAATTGCTAAAATAACAGCCCCACCAACAACTACTTTTTCTATTCCTTTATCAAGCGTACGTGGATCATCATTCGACATACCTGAACGAATTTCTTTCACGCCAAACATAATACTAACTGCTGAAACAAGTCCAATGATTCCTCCAATTAGTGTAATAATTTTTGTGACTATATCCATAGTTTTGTCTCTCCTTCAGTTTTTATATTCTAAGAAATGGCTTATTTTACCAATCTTCTTCAGTATTGCTTTCTGAAAACTCCATTTCTTCGCTTTCTTCAAATTCATCCTGAGTTAAAAAATTTGTTACCGCATGTTTAACTTTCCCTTTATACTCTTGTTCTTCAACCTGAATATAGACATCTTTACCTTTCAGAAATTCAAAAGTTTCTCGATTATAGCCAAAGTCAACGTCTGGAATCTCTACACCGTTGTCTTGGATACTGGCTAAAATATAGCGTAAATTATCTTCAGTATAATCATTCCCGAAGGTAAGAAAATAAACCCCTTTTTCGTTACTTTTTCCCAAAAGAGAGAGTAAAAACATATCATTCCCTTTTTGAGACCGTTTCTTTTGAACTTTTTCAATTACTGCCGCGTGCGTGCCTAACTCAAACTCCTTGATTTGTGACTCTCTTTTTAATGGACGTTCATATTTCATAGAATTGCCTCCTCAATTATTATTCATTAATAGTAAATTCTTTTTCTTCTGGAAGTTCTGTTACTTGATAATTATTGTTTTTCTTTTCCATAGCTACTTTCATTTGACGAATTTCAGTTTCTTCTTTAGCCACTTTCAAGGTAACAACGTACGTAAGGAGCCATTGGTTGCCTTCTTTTTTTGATTCCCAAAGAAATAACGTTCTTATTTGTTCTTTAGACCCCTTAATCTCTTTGAGTACACCTTCAGAAACATACTTTTTAACTTGCTTTTGCGTGGCTTTGTCACTCTCTTCACCAGAGTACAGACTGGATAAGAAAAACCGAGCAACAACATCAACTTGTGGTTGCTCATACACTTGTTCTTGTAAATGTGTTAATCGTTCCTCTAACTTAGAATCATTTTGGCTCGTTGGTTTACTTTGAGAACCAAATGACGCACCTGTAAAAACACCTACTGCTAAAAATATAAGTAAAGCCACTGAGAAATAGCTATAGCGAGAAATTGTTGTAAACACAGTTGATTTTTGTTGCTTTTCTGCTTTCTTTTTTAAAGAACCTGTTGAACGGCCTATTCTCTTCGACTTATTACTCACATTTCTTTTGAACAGGTAAAGAAACGCTTCTAAATCTTCTTGTCTTACTTCTTCATTGGTTTCTACAGTCTGTACCATGTTTTGGAGGACAGTTTCCTCAACTACCGGCAAAGTCATTGTTTCTCTTACAAAAGCTTTCTCGTCTGTCACGTTGTAATAAATCTCATACGTAATTAGAATTCGATCCGTCGATTTTTTTAAATCCGCATTGATTTTTGTTAACTGTTCAATACCTTGTACCAGGTCAATTTTTCTATTAAACCCTAATTCATTTAGTAATACATGACTTTGCTTTGTAGTAAATAAAATAAACAAGCAAAGCACCTCCTTTCCTCACAGAAATTTATCGAAATTACTCTTTCTGATTAAGCTTTTTTCTTATTCTTTTTAAAGAAAAAGAATCCTGAAATTAATACAAAGAAGCTTCCCAATACAGAGAAAAGGAGTGTGAATTTCTCTCCTGTATGTGGCAATACTTTCATTTTTCCATCACTTGCTTTTACCTCAACGTTTCCGCTAGGTAAAACCTTATACGAGCTGCTAATTGGTTTTAATCCTTCTGGTGTTTTGGTTAACGGAACACCTTTATCTACTGCTACAATTTCTTCCCCAGCTTCTGTTGTAATTGGAGTAGTTTCACTTGGTACATGTGTTACCTCCGCTAAGTTGCTTGTTTCAATAGGAATACTTGGTTGTGTTCCTGCCGATTGATTCGTTTTATCAATTTCTCCACTAGGTGTAACGACTACGTCTATTGGTTTAGTGGGCTGTTCAGGAGTTTTTGGTGTTTCTGGTTCTGCTGGTTTTTCTGGAATCACTGGTTGAGTTGGTTCTTTCGGTGGTTCTGGAGTAACAGGTTTTTCTGGTTCGCTTGGTGTTGTAGGCTCGGTTGGTTGACTAGGTTCTGTTGGCTCGCTTGGTTCAGTCGGTTCAACCGGCGTTCCAGGATCAATTGGCGTTGTTGGTTCTGTTGGCTTTTCTGGCTCACTCGGTGTTGTAGGCTCGGTTGGCTTGCTTGGTTCTGTTGGATCAGTTGGTATTACTGGCGGTTCTGCAGGATCCACCGGCTCAGTAGGATTCGTAGGTTCACTAGAATCAGTTGGTTCGGTAATTGGTGGAGTTGCTGGATCTGTTGGTCCTAAATCGTCAGCGAATGCTGTTATACTTCCGCCACCGAATACTAGTACTGCACTAAACAAGCTTGATAAAATAATTTTTTTCATTGTAATTTCCTCCAAATAATTTTTTATTTATGATTTTAAAGTTTCGCCGAAGATCTCTTCAAAAATCCCTCTATTAATAGGTGTTTTGATAAAAAAGACAGGCACATTGATTCTGCCTAAATTTGGTTTCACATAGATACTTTTTTCTGGATATACTTCTAATGCCAGAGATTTTCCGTTTTTAATGATATTCAACGTGGTGATCTCTTGAATGTTTTCTTCGGTAATTTGTTTGTTGTACCACATTTCCATTGCACGTGTATTCTTTAATCGAACTTTAACTAACTTACCTGTGTTTCCTCTCCACTGTAAGGTCAAATCTTTTTCTTGGATGGCAATTTCTTTCATCCCCTTTGCCTCTCTTTCTGCTACTACTGCTTCCAATTTTTCCCCTCCATAACTAAAAAAAGAAGGACAAGCAATTCGTCCTTCTTTTCGTCTTCAATTATTTTGTTTCTTTTCTACGTTTAAAGCCTAAGCCTGCTAAGCCAAGCATTGCGGCTAAACTACCAACTACCGTTAATAAGACATTTTGTTTTTCGCCTGTTTTCGGCAATTCTGGCACTACACTTGCCTTTTCTACCACTAATGGCTCTACTGGTGCTTGCGGTGTTTTTGGTGTTGGTGGTACAATCACTGTTTTTTCTGGTGGTGTTTGTGGTTTTTCTGGCGTATGTGTCACTACCGTATTCGTTTTAATCTTCTCATTGTTGAAAGATTCTTCGATTGTGTTGTAAACGTCTCCTGCCGCAATTCGTTCTACACCAATGAACGCTTTCCATGAGTGTGCAACGTTTTTGTTTTCTTTTAGATTCATCGCATCCAAAAAGGCTTGACTGGCCGTGATTTTCACTACCCCTTTGTCAAAGGTCATCGTGAATAGTTTCGAAATGTCGTCCCCTTTATTCACTTTGGTTCCATCTGCTAAAACAAAATTAGAATTGGCAAACACAGACCATTGTCCACTAAATTTGTCATGTTTGACGTCTAGTTTATCGCTAATCGACCATTCTTCCACAACTCCAGCGTATTCTGCAGGAATGTCACTACTTGTAAATTCATAGAAGAACTTCTCCCCTAATTTGATTGTGGCACCATTTTGACTTTGTTTGTCACCAACTTTAATGACCACATCCTTTTTAGGATTCACTTTTGGAATATGGTTGACAACAGTATTGGTTTTAATTCGTTGGCCAAATGTATTTTGTTCCGCTGAATTATAAACATCCCCAGAAACATCAGCTTTGACTTTTGTAGGGAGTGTTACACGCAATTCTTGCCCACCATACGCTAGAATAAAGGCTTGTGGGTCTTTGGCAGAAATCGTCACCGTGCCTTTGGCATCGTCCCATGAGATCGTGAACTGGTTCGTAATGTCTACCCCTTTAGAATCTTTGACACGAAGTAAGTCTTTAATTGGTGTCACTTTCGTTTCATCGTAATCATCGAAGAAAGAAACGCCTGTCGCAAGATCGACTGTATCAAAGGCAAAGTCTTTATCGTACCCTTTTAAGTCCCAAGTCATTTCATAAGAAAGAACATCACCACGAGCCACTTTTCCATGATTAATGTCTTCCCCTTTCTTGTTATGAACGGCTTTGGTTGGTTTTGGATCATCAGGTGTATGCGTCACCACCGTATTAGAACGAACAAGCTCTTTGTTGTAGTTTTCTGTTTGCGTGTTTTCTACGTCACCTGTTTTAATCCGTTCGACTTCCAGATACACAGACCAAGCTTGTTTGCCTACTTTATTGCTTCCTTCATTTAAGGCGGCCAATAATGCTTGATTCATCGTAAACGTCAAGTCTTTATTGTCTTTATTTTCTAAAAGAATGTAGGCAGAAATATCTGTTCCTGCTTTTAGCGTTTTGTCCCCTACTTTAAGGTCATAATTCGTAATAGCGTGCCATTTCCCTGTGAAACGATCATGGGTCGTGTCCAACACATCATTCATGCCCCATTCTTCTGTGATTCCGCCATAGTTGGCTGGACGTTCGGAAGATTTCACTTCATAATAAATTTTTGTTTGTAACGGAATATCTTTATCATGTAGAGAGACACTGCCAACTGTACCGTTTTTATCTGCTTTTACGTCTTTGGAAGGGTTGCTACTTGGCACATGATTGATAACTGTGTTTGTTACCGTTTCCCCATCATTTGTCAGCTGAACAGCTGTATTTTCAAAATCGCCTTCTACATTTTTCACTACAAACGGCAAGACAAGTAAATATTTATACCCCATTGCTAAAACAACAGAGCCGTCCGCGTTGGTTTTCATCATTGCTGTGACGGTGTTTTGATCTAAATTGAGGTCATAAGAAGCAGTCACGTCTTTCGCTTTTCCTGAATTAATCGCTGCAGCAACTGCTTTTAAGTCTTTTTCGTTCAGACTTGCGTCTGCTTGATAAACTTTCACTTTGGATAAATCAATCGTCACTTTTTCTGCATCAAATGTATCTCGAATCCCTTGTTTTGTTACTGTTTTTGGATCTACTTTAGCAAGTTCTGTTGTATCCCCTGTCACAATGTATTGTAAAGAGTCGCCACGTTTCACATTTAAATCATTGATATTTTTCTGACCATCAGTGACTTCTTTGTTCGGAACAAGAACAGGAACGACATTGGCTTTGTATCCATTAAATTCAATCGTTGCTTTTTCTGGTTCTTTTGGATTCCCATAATTGAAAATAGGCTTCACTGATTGCGCATTTAAGTTAGTGCTAAAGGCAAACCATTGCGCACTAGATACAGGCACATTACTTTTTCCTTTTGTTGTCATACCAAAAGAAAAGGAAATACGTCCATTAGCTAGACCTACACCTGAACCAAAGTACGCATTCTTGTGCCCTACAGCGTCCCAATCACTATTTTTCAATCCAGAAGGTCCTGTGCCATAGTCAATATCTTCCGGTGAGTAAAATTTTCCATCCGCTTGTTTTTTCACATATGAGCCATTAATGTATTTGAACGCATTGTTGGCCCCAAAATCAGAAACAAATTCCGCATGGCCACCTTTATTCGTTAAACTTGAATTTAAAGAAGACAGCGCATACGCAAATGGACTATCTTTATCTGGTAGTACTTCTTTACCTGACGCATCAAAGAACTTAATCGTTAAGCGTGTTTTAACATCCTTACCATTGACTCTGTTTGTACCAATAAAAGCTGTGATAATCGGATCGTTTGAAAATACTGCATTTAACGTTCCACTTTGGCTTGGTGAGGATTGTAGTTCATAAACAAATTCTGCTTTTGTAATTTTACGTCCTAAATAACTAGCGTTTAGTCCTGTATAGGTCACTGTCACTGGTTTATTTTTTTCTAAAAGAACCGCATACCCACCATTAGACCCAAGATTTGCCTCTTTTACAAAGGAATTCTGGAAGTTGCCAGTAGCTTTCCCACCCATATCTTTCCGTAATTTTGTAAAGATATCTTTTGAATCCCCTGCATTTACTTTATTAAAATCAGTTGCTTTGATAAATTTTCCGCCTTTAATCGACGAAATTTTAGTGTCTTTCGTCACGACAGATTGATCGAACACTAGGTTTTTACTAATCGCTTCATTGACATAGCTGTTTTCGTTCTTATGCTTGTTGTATTCCGCGACTTCTTTCTCGTAGCGCTCTTTTTCCGCTTTGTTTTTTGCCGCAATTTCTGCATTTTCTTTGGCAATTTTTTCATTTTTGGCTTTTAATTCAGCTGCTTGTTGGGCAATCTTTTTCGCTTGTTCTTTTTGTAGTTGGTCTACTTCTTTTTCTTTTGCAGCTAAATCTTTAGAAGAAACGTTGCCTAAGTCTTCTGCTGGTTTTTCAACAACGGTAATGTTTGGATCTTTTTTTGCTTCATCAACTGCTTTATCAACGTCTGGTGTTTCAAATTCTTTAAGAATGGACGTTGATTTATTCGCTTCATTTTCAGCTGGTGCAACTTCTGTTGGCTGCCCTAGAGGTTCATTGGTTGTTTCAGGGCTTACTACTGGTTGTTCTTGTGCTGATTTTTCAGCTCCTACTGTTGGTTGTTGGACGTTTGTGGTATCATTTGGGGTAGCTGAACTCTGTTCAGCTCCATTTTTTTCAGACGCTACTTCTTCTGCTTTGGTCGGTTGAGAAGTAGTGTCTTTTTGTACTGCAGATTCTTCAGATACTGCCGTATTAGGCGTTGCACTACCTAACTGCGGATCGGGGTTATCGGGGTGCACTGTCGTTGATCCTGGTTGCGTATCTAATTCCGCTGCTTGTACATTATCAGTAGCTAATCCTACAACTCCTAACACGCCTAGAAAAAGAATAGGAGCTACGATCCAATGCTTCTTTGCCTTATACATTTTAAAACGTTTTTTTACTTCAGTCTGTTGATTCATGTATCATTCTCCTCGATTTTTTATTTTTTTGTTTGTAAAATAACTCACGCAACACAAGGCGCTCGTTGCTTTTTCATTGTCATTTCCCTCCTTACTAAAAAAAGAGAACCGAAAGTATCTTCGATTCTCTTAGTTATTTTATATTCTTATAAAACACGATATATATCTTTGTTTTGCTATATCAAACAATTATTAACTATTTTTTTTACGTTTTTTGTTCTTGAAATTGATCGTACCTGCTGCCATCAATAATCCAATAATAGTCAACCAAATACTTTGTTGTTCTCCCGTTTGTGGTAAGGATTCTGGTGCTTTTGCTACTTGTTTCGTCTTACGAGGTTCTGAATGTGTTAATGCTTGTGCTTTTGGTTGTTCTTTTTGTTTAGAAAAAGATAACTGTTGGAGACCAGGTGTTTTGTCTGCTGAAGTAGCACTTGCTACTAACGTTTGGTTTTGTTTTGCTTCTCGTTCAAGGCGTTGTTGCTCTTTTGCTACTTGCTCTTGCAACGCTTCTTGTCGGCGCTGTTCGGCTTGTTGTGCCTCTAAGTCTCTTAATACACCTTGGTACTGCTGTAGCTCTAACTTCGCATTAGAAAGGTCTTCTTGTGCTTGTGCATAAGCAAGTGTAGCAACGGCTTGTTGTTCTTTAAGTTCCTCCAATGATTTCATAGAATTTTCATAGGCTTCTTGTGCTTGAACCACTGCCGCTTCTGCTTTGTTTAACTCGTTTAATGCTTTTTCGTATGTTGGTTGAGCATTTTCTAAACGAGACAATGAACGTGTACTTGTTTTAAGCGCTACTTGTTTTTGATTTAAGTTTTCTTTTGCTAAATCCAATACTTCCTTCAAGCTATTCAATGTGTTTTCTTCTGCTTTTTGTGCTTCTTGTTTTTCTTTCAGCACTTTAGCAGACGTTTGTTCAATCGCTTGTGCTTCCGCAACGTTTGTTTTCGCTTTTTCTAAAACAGCAGCTCGATTCTGAATTAACTCATTGATTGTTGCCAATTGATCTTTTGTTTGTTGAAGGCTTTTTTCTGCCGTTGCAGTTTGTCGTACTTTTTCTTCATAGTTTGTCGTACTTTTAGTCGCAACTGCTTGAAGATTAGCCAATGTCGCTTTATGAACAGATAGTTCTTTTTCTGCTGTTGCTTGTGTTGTTTTGGCTGTATTTAAGGCTTGCTGACTTGCACTTCTTGCTTGTTGTGCGTCTGATTCTGCTTGTTGTGCGGTAGCTAATTTTTCTTGGTTGCTAGCTATCTCTTGTTGTAATTCTTCTTTAGATTTCATGCTTGCCACTTCGCCGTTTTGGTATTGACTACTATCCTCCAGTTTTTCTTTACCATAAGAAATAATATGAATCTTAGGAGAAATAGAATTTTTTTCACCAGATAGTGAAACGCCTAATGCTGTTTTTCCGTCTTGTAATAAAGAATGTAAATGGCTATAACCTAAGCGGCCATCATCAAACAACATATTGACAAGCATTTTGCGGATACTTTCTTGGAGAGTATATTTAGAAACTTTACCATTTTCAGTTTCGTAATACCCCCCACCTAGGTTTTCATAGTAATTCATTCCAGGATATTCTTTAAAGCCATTTTCCTTAGCTGCTTTATTAATGGCTATCACATCATGCATGTATTCTCCGGTATCAGAATATTTCGCAATATCCCAAGCAAATTTGATTGATTGGTCCGATACACTTAATTGAGAAAGACCCAATTTTTTTCGCACATCATTTAATAATTCTGTTGTGTATACACTTAATTCTTTTTTCTGATCTGCACTTAAATGTTGAATATCCCACATCACGTCTTTATTTTTTTCATCTTCTTTGCTCGTTGGAAAATTCTTGTTCATTTCTAGTGCCGTTTTTTCAAGAGTAGCTATTTCTTCAGCACTTAATTTTGTATCGTAATCTGCACTAAACTTAGGTGGCAAGTTAATCCCTTTATGCCCTTTCAACTCTTCTTTTGAGTTATCTAAAGTATTTTGCGCTTGCTTTGTTGCTGCTTGCTTGTCTTTCAAAGCATTTTCTTTCGCAGTTAAATCTGCCTGTTTCGCAGCTGTATCTGCTTTTGCGTCTGTTACTTTCTCTTGACTAGTTGTCACAACGGTTTGTTGGTCTGCAACTGCTTGATCGTCCTTCGTCTTTTGATCTTTAGCTTTTGCTTCTTCTTTCTGTTTGTTAGCCAGTTCAGCTTCTTTTGCTGCTTGTTCTTTTTCGCTTCCGCATTTTTCGCTAATTCTTCAAGCTTGGCTTGTTCTTGTTTTGCAGCTGTTACTGCTTGTTGATCTTTTTCATTTTGCACTTTAGCAGCATTCGTTTCTTTTGCTTTTTCATCGACAACAGCTTGTTGTTGGTTAACGTCTGTTTGAGCTTGATCCACTACTTTTTGTTGTTCATCAACAGCCTGTGTATCCGTAGCCACTTGCTCTTTAGCTTTTTCAATGGCTGAAGGTGTTGCTTCATCCACGACTTTTTTAGCTTCGTCTACAACTGCTTGTTGGTCAGTCACTGCTTGTTGACTTTGATCCAATGCGTCTTTGTTTTGATCGACCACTGCTTGTTGGTCTTTAACAGATTGATCAATGGCGTCTTTTTCTTTTTTCGCAGTGTCAGCGACTTGTTGTTTTTGATCGACAATTGCTTGTTTCTCTGTTACTTGTTGCTGTTTTTCAGTAATAGCTTGCTCCGTTGTTTGTGTAGCTTTCACTGTTGGTTGTTCTGTAGAACTGTTTTCAGGTGTTTTTGGTTGCGCTTGTTCTGCTGCCTGTACTTCATTTCCCCCAATACCTGCTACCCCTGTTGCGACTAAAATACTTAACCCTGTACTTGCAATCTTTTTCATTTTATTTTCCTCACTTCCGATTATTTTTGTTGTAAATGGGATACCCATTGTCTTTATGCCATTGTTGTAACGCTGTAGTTGTTATATGGAACTCTTCCGCTATCTCTTTAAACTGTAAGCCCATTCTTTAATAGGCTTCAAATCTTTCCTTGCTAATATGAGAAGAAAATTGTCTGGTGCTTGCTGTTTCTATCTTTTTTGCAAGTTCTTGTATTCGTTTAAAACGCTCGGTATCTTCATTCCTATACCAGTCTGCGTCTTCATTCATCAATGCCAACATCTCTTTACGCCAAATACTTTGCTCTTTTTTTGTCATACCCCTCTCACCTCAAATTAATAGTAACAAAGCCTTCATTATTAAAAAAATACTATCCTTGGAACCCTTAGAAAAACACTCCTATGTCTTCATGTTCACTTTCCTCCTATTGGTTTTATGGTAAATATCCTCGTTTTACTTGATCCTTTTGTTTGCTAGCTTTTTAGCAATTTTTCTACAGATTTTACTGATCGCAGGGTTTGTAGCGGTAGCAACCCCAAACTCTAAAAAAGTATCTGGCTCCCTTTAAAACAAAAGATCATCGCACGAAATCTTTTTAGTTACTGTGTCACACCCATAATCACGTACCGCCTTTGTTCTGACCGTACTCTTTAGGTAGTTTATCCTTACCTAGCCCTTTAAAGACACGCTGATTGACTAGATAAGTCCTGTAGTATTCATTTTTTAAGGATCTCCCAAATTTTGCAAAAAAGTTGACGTGTAGCCAGTTTGCACCTTCGTGTCCGTGTGCTTTTCTGCATCCTTTTTCGATAGCTAACCTAGCTATTGGTAAATTGCGCATGTTAGTTAAAACTAACAAACAAAAAGACCAAGTATAAAAAAACAAATTCACTACTTATAGCTTCTCATTTTTTCACACCATTCCCTAAATTCATTTTCTTCAAAAACCTTATAGTTGAATGGTGCATTAAGTAACATCTTTTGTCGTTTAACCATTTTTTTGAACGTTCTACATTCAAGTTTTAACGGAAGTTCCGAGCAGCCACGATAACCGACCACTTTTCCATCAAAATAAATCAGTTTTACTTGTCTGAATAAACGTTCCATGTCTTGTTCCGTTTCAAAACTCACAGGATTGATCAACAGATTTCTTCCTGAAAAATCATATACAATGCGTTCTGTTGTGCCGTTGTATAATTTAAATCTTTGTCGATTAAACAAGGTCAATTGACACGTAATACGTTGCAAATCAGTTGCTTTCAGTTCAATCATTGATTCACCTACTTTCTGAACCAAGTAGAAAAAGAGCCATGCAACACGTTGTTTGCACGGCTCTTACGAGTAGTTCCAGTACAAACAATGCGTGAAAGCATTGACTTATTCCACAAGCGGGTCATTTTTAGAAAATGAGCGTGCTTGTTACTTGGTTTTTTTATTTTTTCAACAAGTTAACAGACAACAAAAAAAGCGGGGAACATATACATGAACTGTATACATTCCCCGCTGCTCCAACATTTATACAACTAATAAAAACAATTCACTGTAAAAACTTTTCCTAGACAAATAAAGGAGTTTAAAAAAGTCTAGAATTTTACATAAAAAATTGTTATACTATACGTTGTAACTAATGTTGCAACAAACGAGAACCGAGTAGAGTTCATGTCATACCATGAATTGTTTAACTGCCCCCTAGGATTGCCGTCCTATGGCAGTCGGTTCTTAATTTGTTTAATTGTTACTATGATTTTTTCTATCAGATAAATATTAAGGTTATTGCAATTACAACAGCTATATATCTTGATAGTTTTTTTAGAGTGGTTTTCATTTACACCCCTCCTATAAAAACATCTTAACATCTAAGTATTATATTTTCAACTAAAATATGTATTTTTTTTTAAAAAAAAGGGATATAGCTTAATAAACACATCTTCGAGTGTCGTATTCAATACCTAAAATTAAAATATTAACAAATTTTTGTAGTTTATCGAATTTTAGGTCTACTTTTTGATACTTTACATATTAGGAGGAAGAAAATGTTTAAGATAGGTTCTGTCCTGAAACAAATAAGGCAAGAGTTAAATTACCATCAGATTGATTTATATTCTGGAATAATGTCCAAATCTGTTTACATAAAAGTTGAAGCTGACTCTCGACCGATTTCTGTAGAAGAGTTAAGCAAGTTCTCAGAACGTTTAGGTGTAAATTTTTTTGAAATTTTAAATAGAGCTGGCATGAATACAAAAAGCGTAAATGAAACAGGAAAAGAAAAACTTCTTATTTCAAAAATATTTACAAACCCTGACTTATTTGACAAAAATTTTCAAAGGATTGAGCCAAAGCGCTTAACTAGTCTTCAGTACTTTAGTATTTATCTTGGATATATTTCTATTGCACATCATTATAACATTGAAGTTCCTACTTTTAATAAAACAATTACTTCAGATTTAAAACATTTATATGATAAAAGAACAACATTTTTTGGAATTGATTATGAAATTGTTTCAAATCTTTTAAATGTCTTACCGTATGAAGAAGTTTCAAGTATCATTAAGCCTATGTATCCAATCGTGGATTCCTTTGGTAAAGATTACGATTTAACTATTCAGACTGTTCTAAAAAATGCTTTAACAATATCAATTATGAATAGAAATCTAAAAGAAGCGCAGTATTATATTAATCAATTTGAACACTTAAAAACAATTAAAAATATTAGCATAAATGGATATTACGACTTAGAAATAAACTATTTAAAACAAATATATCAATTTTTAACTGACAAAAATATTGATTCTTATTTAAATGCGGTAAATATTATCAACATCTTTAAAATCATTGGAAAAGAAGATATTCACAGATCTTTAGTTGAGGAACTTACAAAAATATCTGCAAAAGAAAAATTTACGCCCCCTAAAGAAGTAACCATGTATTATGAAAATTACGTTGCAATAGAAAAT
>OATM01000266.1_pt1 | contig 17376 bp, 6 predicted proteins | sample 1476001 | NCBI WGS metagenome assembly OATM01 (sample SAMEA2579973, study PRJEB22360) | human gut metagenome | reverse complement strand
CAGATTTTAAAATGATGCTAACATTCTGTTTGATAGAAACCTCTTGACTAGCCATTCCGATAAAGGAAACTACCAAAGTCTTTGCGGAACTAATTATTTATGTAAAGAACTGACAATCAACACAAAAGTATTTCTTCGCTTTGCCTGCTTTTCTACTATATAAATTGTTTGAGAAGTATAAAAAAAATAATTTTCTACCTTTATTCTACTGAAATAAGTAAACCAATTTATATAAATTCGCTAAATTTGCCATTGTTCTATTTATTTATGAAATGAAATTCCATATTATTTTAATCAAATAAACATTACAATAGTCATATCACAATATTTATTACTGGAATAAAACGAATGCTTGAAACAAAAACTAATTGTAAGAAAAGCTTTTTATTATCATGAAAAAGACACTATCAAAGGTATTTCTTTAAACTTTATAGTGAAATATAATTGTAGCTATAATTATAAAGGGACGTTCCTACAATTAAGAACATCCCTTTTATAGAAAAGTTAATATGAGAATTATTAAATATTAGGCATTGGATTATTATCCTCTTCGCCAATACCATTATTATCTTGAATTTCTTTTCTTGGAATCAAAATTCTAAAGATATCATCTTCAGCCGGAAAATCGTATTGTGCATCCAAATTGTGATTGGTTCCTTCATATTTACGAATAATAGGCTTCTTTAAGCGTTTCAAATCGAACCATGCAATGCCTTCACCCCAAAATTCGATACGACGCTGTAACCAACAGGCATCTTGTATTCCTTTTGCATCTGTTGCATCACATACATAATCCGGTTGACGGGTTTTCACAAATTCTTCTAATAATGATTTACCACCGGCAATATTACCTCCCATAGCCAAAGCTTCTGCTTCAATCAACCACATCTCTTCAGCACGCATATAACACAGATCGTTGCAATTATTACCTTCCAAATCATACCACATATACTTCAAATTAGCATATTTAGGTAAAGCTACACTTCCCATCGGTCCTCCTTCATAAGTAAAGTCCTTATCCGCAAACCATCCTTTACGAATATCATTGTCAGCTATTTTACTGTATAATTCAGAACTAATATTCTTGAACATTCCTCCAGCCGTGACATAACCATAAGCGGTAGAACTGATGTGGGAGATAAAGTTAACAATACCTGTCTGAACAATCTCCGCATCCGTTGTAATATGTGAGGTAAACATCCAAGTATGATGTTTGTTCATATCGATATAACCCTCATCTATCAATTCAGCCTTATCGGCAGGTGCTCCATAAGAAGCACGAGCCTCTTTAGCATATTTGGCAGCATTAGTCCAATCTTCTTTTAACAGATACATACGTGCCAATAAACCAGAAATCACAGTTTGGTCGATATAAGTGCTGTTCAAACGTTGGTATGAAGATAAATCACTGTGTGCCTGCACTAAATCTTTTTCAATCAAATCATAAACCTCCTTTACACTTGCACGAGGATTATTGCTCAATACATCTGGCTCGGTAGTTTCTAGGACAATAGGTACCGCAGGAGCATTTTCATGACCTGCATAAGTATGCTGATACATCTGTACCAAAGTCAAATAAGCAAAAGCACGCATACCTAAAGCCTGTCCACGATCTTCTTTTTTAGAATCATCTGTAGTTGTTTTCAATACGTCATTAGCCGATTTTATTAATTTATACAAATAGTTCCAAAAATAGAACGTAGAAATATATTGGTATGCTCTAGAATTCTGATTAAATTGATAATCAGTATAATACCATCCATATTTAGAACTATACTGAATCATGTCCTGCCCCCACAAATCCGAACATAACAAAATATGATGATAACCATAATCGTAATGTTGAGCTTCATCACCATATCCCATTGTATCAAATTTATACAAATAGGCATACATACCGTTCAAACCTGCCACCGGATCAACTTCATCCATCTGATCACTAGTAATGATATCACCAGATTCAGCCTCAAAAAAACTATCAGAACAACTGCTAAACAATCCTACCATGGCTGCAAAAGCCGTATATTTTAAAATTTTTTTCATGCTTTCTTGTTTTATCAATTAAAATTTCATTGTTATACCACCAGAAATACTACGCAATGCCGAATAATTATAATTTGATTCGCCATTCCAATTTGTACGAGGGTCATAACCTTTACGAGCAGAAAGTAGTGCTACATTGTCTGCCACAAAATATACTCTTAAGCTCTCGCAACCCAATTTTGCAATCCAATTCTTCGGCAATGTATAACCTACAGAAATATTTTGCAAACTTAAATACGAAGTTGAAGTCAAAAAACGGGTAGAAGTAGAATTGTTATTACTTTCTTTTGCATTTAATTTTGGCACATCAGTATATTTATTTTCCGGTGTCCAAGCATTTAAAATATCATTATGATAATTTGTTCCTGCACCCTGAGCGCTATTCATCAAAGTTGCATAGGTATAATCATAGCCTTGTCCTCCTAATTGATAAGTAAGTGCAATACTAAAATCGAATCCATAAGCATTTAATGAAGTACTAATACCACCATACAAATCAGGCAAGGCACAACCTGCTTTATAATCCGTCGCCTCGCTATATGTCTTAGTTGTTTCTTTAGTCGTATTTCCATTCTTATCAGTAACATCTTTATACCACATAGCCTTTCCGTCTTCCGGATCTACACCAGCCCATTCTTTTATATAATAGTCGTAGTACGAACCTCCTTCAACCATTTTGAAAATACCATTCCAAATACCGGACTCTCTTTTTTCTTCCGGTAAAGTCAAAATTTTGTTTTTATAGGTAGTTGCATTAACAGAAATATTCCAATTAATCTTACTTGTGCGAATAATGTCCCCACTTAATTCTACTTCAAATCCGGTATTGCGCATATCACCAATATTATCCGGATAAGAATTAGAACCGGTACTAGCTGCTAAAGGACGGTTAAACAACAAATCTTTTGCATAGCGGGAGAAAAATTCAAAGCCTCCACTCAAACGTCCGTTTAATACGCTAAATTCAATACCTGTATTAAAATTATAGTTAGTTTCCCACTTTAATTTATCATTACCCTTATATGTTTGAGTAATTGCGGGTTGTCCGTTATTGTTGCTCACACTGAATTGATCCATATAAGCATAACGGTTACGCACCCCATTCAACAACAAGTAGTCATTACCTTGCGAACCATAGCTAACTTTAAACTTTAAGTTATCTAACCATTCAACGTCCTTCAAAAAATTTTCCTCTTTCAGTCTCCAACTAGCACCTACAGACCAAAAATTCCCCCAACGATAATCTGGATGAAATACTGAAGAAGCATCACGACGATAACTTCCCGAGAAGTAATATCTATCCTTATAATTATATTCCACACGTCCCAAGAAACCTTCAGTAGTATATTCTGTCACATAAGAACCAGCTTGCGGATTACTCACTGCATGATTCAATGAAGTTGACCCCCACAAAGCAAAGTTATTTTTTGATCCGTATAAATAATCATACTTATTCTGATAAGTTTCATGTCCAAGCAGTACATTTACCGAATGCTCTCCAAAAGTACGTTCCCATGTAAGCAATTCCTGCAAATTAATAGTCATATTGCGAGTGCTATAATGAGTTGCAATACCGTTTTGTGCAGTAAACTGTCCGTATTCACCATTTTGAAATACCATTTGACGAGTATTATCGTTTTCTATTCCGGCACGGAAAGTAAATTTAAAATCTTTCAAAAAGGAAATTTCGGCAAACATGTTTCCGCTGAAATAATCTTTTCCATTTTTACGATCATCCAAACTCTGACTACCTAATGCGTTTGAATTTCCTGATACAGGACGCTGCATACCCGGAGTATCTCCATAATCATACACTATGCGACCATGACTATCATACATAAAATTACCATTTTCATCACGTTTGTAGATAGGATAAATGGGAGCCATGGTACGTGATACGTAGAACATATTGGTGCCAGCAGTTTGGTCTTGTTCTTCTGTAGCTGAAGTGGCTACAGTAGAAGTATTGACATAAGCAAAATTACCACCCATCTTAATATTCTTGTTAAACTGGTGTTCCAAACGCAAACGGGCAGAGTAACGTGTAAAACCGGATTTTACAATATAACCTTCATCATCCAAATAACCAAATGACAAATAATAACTAGTCTTTTCATTAGCCCCGTTCATGTTTACGTTATATTCTTGTCGTAAACCGCTGTGAAACATTTCCTTTTCCCAATTATCCGCATATTTAATTCTAGCATTAGGATTAAATGTTCCATCCGGTAATACCACTTCGTTATTACCTACAGTCGTAACATTGTAACTCAAGCCACTACCACTGTCGGTAATCAAAGCGTTCGAAGCTAATTGTCCGGGATTAGCCTCGCCATTAGCCTCATACATTCCTTTCAACTCTCGCCAATATGTAGTATAATAAGTAGCAGGATCTCTCATTACATCATACTCAGGTACACCACGACTATTAGATCCCCATTTAGCATCAACGGTTATAGTAGCTTTACCTATTTTACCTCTTTTAGTAGTAATCAAGACAACACCATTAGCACCACGTGCACCATATAATGCATTGGCAGCAGCATCTTTTAATACAGTCATAGATTCAACATCTTGACTATTAATCATACTCAAATCTCCATCAAAAGGAGAACCGTCCACAACAATAAGAGGTTCACTGGAAGCGTTAATAGAACCAAGGCCACGTACACGAATACTTGTACCAGAACCAGGGGCACCTGAAGCTGTGGTAATTTGGACTCCCGACACTGCACCCGCTAATGCTTTGGTCACATCAGACGTTTGCATTTTTTCTATTTTGTCATTTTTAACAACAGCAGCAGATCCCGTAAACGAAGACTTTTTGGCAGTACCGTACGCCACAACCATTACTTCCTCAAGCTGTTCTGTATCAGACTTTAATACAATATTCAAATTCGCTTTAATATTCACTTCTTGTGTAGCCATTCCGATAAAGGAAACCACCAAAGTCTTTGCGGAACTAAAATATACAAAAAAACATCTAGTAATCAAATATTTAGCATTCTGCTCTCTTGTAGATATACAATATTACATCTATTATAACAAACTATAAATCAACTATATATTATAACATAAAAAAATAATTTGATTTTATGTCTACTTTTATTCTACCTTAAACATAAAAAAGATGCCTAGTAATCTAAGCATCTTTTTTATTATAGACCTATTATTAGCTATTCGTTTTTATCAGTAATCTCACTATTGGCATTTAACTCCTTATCGGGGATTTGATAAATGAATAATTTACTACCTGCAGGGACTTCCTTTGGAGCAATCGCACTATGATTAATTGCATGTGTCCTATCCAAACTTTCATTACGACGTTTCATATCAAATAAACGACGACCTTCACCCCACATTTCAATACGCTTTTGAAGTTCAATTTCTTGTAAAAGTGCATCACTTGTTGCGGATGTTTCATATTTTGGATTACGAGTTTTCATAATCGTAGTCAGCATTGTTTTGGCTTCACTTTCTTTCCCTGCCCTATATAATGCTTCTGCAGCTACAAAATACATTTCACCAGTACGCAAATAAATATAGTCAGAGCAAAAAGTATCACCTGTAGGAGTAAAACCAGGCGCGGTAGAACCTACATCAATAAATTTGCGCTGCACATATTGTCTTACTTTATAATGAGTATTTGCTTCTCCCAAATCAACTCCAAACCATTTTTTACGAATGTCATTATCTGAAATTTTTTCATACAAATCACTGGAAATCATTTTGTAATTTCCTAAATTACCACCATATCCCGGACCGTAAGGATCAACTTGACTCATGAATGAAGCGTAGAATGTATTCGTTTCACCATTAATATCAGCCCCCCACAACACTTCGCTCAAAGAAAGGTCATTAAAGCCGGAAAGTAATTCTTTTTCACTCATCAGTGAGCCACCTTCAATAGCCAATTTTGCGTATTTAGCAACTTCATTCCATTGATCGGGATAATCATTAACAAATGAAAGAATGTTTGCATAAATAGCAGCTGCTGCATATTCATTTAATTCATCTTTCTTGGATATTCCTTTTCCTTTCAAATAATTATATCCTTTATCTATATCACTTAATATCTGTTCATAGACCTCACCTACAGGAACACGATTCAATTTGGTTTCAGATTCAGTATAAATAGGAATACCTAATTTATCTTTATTCCATTCATAAGGTTGTTGGTACATGTTTATTAACCAAAAATAGCAGTAAGCACGTATAGTGTAACTTTGTCCCAGCATCTTCTCAACACTCTCATCACCGCTGTCCGCTTGTTCTTTCAGACCGCTGATTACTTCATTTGCACCACTGATTACAGCATATAATTCTTGCCAGTAAGTGGTAGTACGACGATAACTTGAAGCACGGTTGTCAAGCAGATAATCATATACGAAGAAGTGTGAAGTCATATACGCCATATCATCTCCCATCAAGTCTGTGGCCAATTCAAATGCCTTTAACCCGAAATCATCATGACTTTGCTGTGCTTCCGGAGAAAACATATTTTTGTAATATCCTGTAATGTATGCTTGAATAGCTGTAGGATCTTTATCAAGCAAATCTTTAATTTGGTCCTCTGATGCATTTTCTGAAGGTTCCTTGTCCAAAAAGTCATCGCTACAAGATCCCATCATAAACGCTGCAGCCAATATTGCTAAATATTTTGTATATTTCATAATTCTATTCTTTTAAAAGTTCAAATTAATGCCGAATGATAAAGTACGAATCGCAGAATAATTAGCAGCCGAATATCCATAAGCATATTGGCGTGGGTCCATACCTTTACGTTTAGAGAATAAAGCTACATTATCGGCAGATACGTAAATACGTGCACTGCTTGCTGATATTGCTTTCATCCATTCTTTCGGGAAAGTATATCCTAATGAAATGTTACGGATGTTAAAGAATGATGCATTTATCAAGAAACGTGAGGATTGGCTATTACTATTTTGCGCACCATCCATTATAGGCACATTTGTATTTTTGTTTTCCGGAGTCCAAGCATTCAAGATATCCTTATGCCAGTTGCTGCCAATATTGCTTCCCGCATGCATGAAAGAAGAATACATGCTGTCATATATCTTTCCACCAATTTGAAAGTTTGTAGCTATAGAAAGATCGATTCCTTTGTATGCAAAATCAGTTGAAAAACCTCCTTGGAAATCGGGCAAAGTAGAACCTAATTCATATTTGCTTGCCTGAGTATAGTCTTCAGTTACGGTCCTTCCGGTCACCTTGCCATTAGCATCTTTCTCATCCATATACCATTGTGCCGCTCCTGTCTCTGGATTAACACCTGCATATTCATACGTATAAAGATCATAAATAGACCCTCCTTCCATTAAGCGGAACAAAGAAGCGGTACCATGAATAATTCCATTCTCTCTTTTGTCTTCTGGAAGATTCAAAATCTTATTGCTATAGTGTGTACCGTTAAAAGATAAATTCCATATAAAATCTTTTGTTTGAATTGGGGTGGCAGAAATGGTAAATTCAATCCCCTTGTTCTGCATATCCAACAGGTTCATTGGAACGTAAGAAATTCCAGAAGAAATGGGATAAGGCATATTGTACAACATATCCGAAGTCTTCTTCAAGAAATATTCAGTTTCTAGTTTCAAACGGTTATTAAGAAAAGCAGCTTCCAAACCGATATTTAAATTTTTGCTTTTTTCCCAAGTCAAATCTTTATTTCCACGATAAGTTTCGACTACAGAGAAATCTCCGTTATTATTGGTTACAGAATATTGCTTCAAATATGGTTGATAGACTACATAACCATTTATATCAAGAATTCCATCATTACCTTGTGTTCCATAACTTGCTTTTAGTTTAAGATTAGACAACCATTCCACATCTTTCAAAAACTCTTCCTGTGTTAATCTCCAAGAACCTCCGACAGACCAAAAAGTACCACGCCGGTGATCAGGATGGAATTTGGAAGATTCATCTGAACGAATACTTGCAGATAGATAATACTTGTTATCAAAATCATAGTTTACACGACCAAAGAAACTTTCCATACTATGTTCTTGTGTATATGAATTCATATCACTCATAGTTATGGCATTGTTGAACTCAGGATTTCCAATAGTATAAAAATTGTATTTATGAGTATACTGATATTTCAGTGTATATGAATAAGATTCGTGACCAGCCATTATGTCAATATTATGATGGCCAAATGCTTTACTATAAGTTAAAAGTTGATTTGCTGTAAACGATTCAATACGTTGATTATATTTATAAGTACGACCATTCACATTAGCAGCATCCCCATATAACTGATTCATATGGTCTGTACGGATTTGATTCATTAAATCATAACCAATGTTAGCAGTCGCTTTTAAACCATCAATAATATTAATGTTGATAGTACCACGGCCATTAAAATTGTCATTCAAAGTCTGATGCACATCCAACCCAGAGTTAGCTGCAACATTTTGATTACTGAAACCGCCCATACGTGTACTATATGTACCATCACCAAAATCATAAACAGTGTTGCCTTCTTCGTCATATATGCGATTTCCGTTTTCGTCATACGCATATACAGGATAAATAGGAGCGATTTGCTGAGTGAACATAAAGGCATTAGAGTAATTAGACAAACTAGCATTTTGTGACTGGCCTGCATTTTTTTCCGCTCTTGCGTAAGCCAAATTACCATTGATGTCAATAAACTTATTTACAGTATGATTAATATTGGCACGTGCTGAAATACGTTCGAAGTCAGTATGCCTTAAAATTCCTTCATCTTTCAAATATCCCAATGATAAAAAATGAGTTGTCTTAGCGTTACCACCTTGCAGACTCAAATTATATTCCTGACGCATACCATTATGTAATGCGGCATCAGCCCAATCGTCATTATGGCGGAGAGCCGCAGAACTAACTACACCATCTGCTGAAACCATGGCATTATTAGCTACACCGATGAATGGATTGTACCCAATGCTACCTATTAATCCTTCGGAAGCTTCTGCACCTGTAGATTGATTTTTCAAAGTATTCCAAGCTGTTAGTACGTATTCTCTTTGATCTTTCATGATATCATATTCTGGAACACCACGAGTATTTACTCCCCAGCGTGCATCAAGAGTTACTTTGGATTTATCTACCATACCTTTTTTGGTAGTGATCATCACAACACCATTTGCCGCACGTGAACCATAAAGAGATGCAGATGCAGCATCTTTTAATATAGACATGCTTTCAATGTCGGCAGGATTCAATGCATTAACAGACTCTTCATCATAAGGCATACCATCAACTACGTATAAAGGAGCCGACGATGCACTAAAAGAGCCAATACCACGGATTCTTATTTTAGCATTTTCTCCAGGCTGCCCACTGGTATTGATTACTTGTACACCTGCTGCTGCACCTTCCAAGGCTTTAGATACTGAAGAAACCTGCATTTTTGCTATTTTTTCTCCACTAACAGCAGTCGCTGATCCTGTAAAAGATGACTTTTTCGCAGTACCATAAGCTACAACCACTACATCGTCAAGCATCTCTGTATCAGATTTTAAAATGATGCTAACATTCTGTTTAATAGAAACCTCTTGACTAGCCATTCCGATAAAGGAAACTACCAAAGTCTTTGCGGAACTAATTATTTATGTAAATAATTGATAACCAGTATATGTATTACTGAATCTCTTATTCGTTTTCCTTGATTTAAGCCGTTTAAAGAGTATGATAATAATAATTTTCTACCTTTCTTCTACTGAAAAAAGAATTGACTTGCAGCATTCCTGTTCGTTGTTACTCTGTTCATAAAATACCTGAAATACTAAGATTGATATTTTTCAACTTTTTAAATATTTCAAAACTTCCAAAGATTGTTTGCACTTTAGATTACAAAAGAAGATAGTAGGACATGAAGTAAATTAGCAAACTATTATTATCATTTTCTGATATAGAATTTTATATGCGCATATTATATGATATACATATATGAATTTTGCAGAAATTCAATAACCTTGATACTTATTTTCTACCCGGTTAGGCTGAGATGGAAATATTGTCACATTTTATTTCTTTTAGTTTATCGTATTGCAATCACAACAAAAAATTATCATGTTCACAAAACGATAAACTTTATTAAGAAGATAAGGCTATATTCACTTTTGAAAATGATTCTTCTTCATCTTTATAAGAGATAATGTATAGACAATAGAGTTAATTATCTTTTTTGACATTTTTTCAAGTCTCGTATAATTGTACTTCCCATAACTTCTCCATAAATTTGTGTTGTAGCAAGGTTTTTATGCCCTAATAATTTTTGCACGGTTGTTATATTAGCACCTTTATATATCAATAAAGTAGCATTAGTATGCCTTGCAGAATGGAATGAAAAGTGTTTGCTTATTTTTGCCAATTTGCCAATTCGTATCAGCTCTTTATTTACACTTGAGTTATTTTTAATTGAAAAAAATGAGCTCCATTTTCCCTGGTATTTTTGTAATAAAGTTAAAGCCTTGCCTTCAAACAGCAAGTTTAAAGGCAATTTCACTTCTGTACCTGTTTTGACAGAGTCAAAGATTAGCCATAATTTTCCATCCATTTTTACGATATTTTTCTCATTCAAATTCACAAAATCAGAATACCGCAATCCCGTATAGCAGCAAAATAAAAATGCATCAAGAGTATGTTCCAGACAACTATTTCTTCCTGTCAAAGACACTTCTTCCAATCTTTTCATTTCTTCCGGTAATAAAAAAACATGTTTTCCTTCCTTCATTTTAATTTTATATCTTCTGAAGGCATAGTTATTGGGATCAATGTATCCTTTATTAATTGCAGCATTAACAAAAGATTTCAAATGCTTCATATGCTTGGCTACTGTATTTGTTTGATATCCAGATTCATAAAGAAATTTTTCAAAATCCGTAACGAAATTATAGGTTAAGTCTTCAAACTCAATTGTCGGTTTGAACGATTGTAAAAGGGATATTGTCGTTAAATGGTTACGCTTTGTGCTGTCTTTTAGCTGAGAAGACATTATTTCTTTACGTGCAAACCCTAAAAATGAAGCATCTGTGTTCGATTTGAACTCTTCTTTTATGAGGCTTAAGGTTATTGTCTTTCCTTGCCTCCACAAACTTAATTCTTTCTTTTCTAATTCTATAATAAATTCATTAAGCATGCCATTCAGTGCATCTTGATTAGGATGCTCTTTAATAATCTTTCTTTTTACATCCCATTGTTCTGGCCGTAAATAAACATGCGTAGAAAAATACACTTTCTTTTTATTCAAGTAAGCTTCAACTTGAACTAAAGCAGTTCCTCTGTCATTTAAACTTTTTTTTCGATTGTAAACGAAACGATAACTGATTTTCCTCATAATTTAATTCTTTAATTGAAATTCTATAATAAGACGCAATAAAGAAAAGTAGAAAAGCATTATCCTACTATTTTGTTCTCATCTTTATATTTATTAGACGATTCGTTAACATTTATAGGTTAATGTATGTTTACCTGATCAGTTATAAATTGAAAGTTTCTCTTTTTAACGACTTAAAAAAAAGAATAAATATGAGGTTTATTTTCGTCTTTTGTGAGTTTTAAATGCCTAAAAGCATAAAAATATAGCAGTTTAGTATGTTTTTTACAATAATTTGTTTGATATTACAATTTTATTCATACCTTTGTCATTTGTTAGAGTGAATGAATTTATATTAATGTAAAGTTAAACTTTAAGAGAGAATTTTATGAAAAGAAAATTAATGCTGTTATTGACCTGCCTTTTTGTAGGTATAGGTTTGGTAACCGCTCAGATCACGAAAGTAACAGGTACTGTTATTTCGGAAGAGGACGGATTACCCGTAGTTGGCGCCTCTATTTTAGTAAAAGGTACCACTGTAGGTACAGTTACTGACATGGATGGTAAATTTACATTATCAAATGTTCCAAGTTCCGCAAAGACTTTGGTAGTTTCCTTTATCGGAATGGCTACACAAGAAGTGCCAGTTAAAGCAAACTTGAATGTTGTGTTAAAGTCTGATACAGAGCAGCTTGAAGAGGTGATGGTGGTGGCTTATGGTACAGCGAAAAAATCTGCATTTACAGGTTCGGCTGCTACTATAAAAAATGAAAAAATAGCGACGAGACAAACTTCAAATGTGACAAATGCTTTGGCGGGTCAAGTAGCCGGAGTACAAACTACGAGTAATAATGGTCAGCCGGGCAAAGATGCTGAAGTGCGTATTCGTGGTATTGGATCTATATCGGCTAGTAACAAGCCTTTGTATGTGGTAGATGGAGTTCCGTATGATGGTGAAATTTCTGCTATCAGTACTTCTGATATAGAATCAATGACAGTGTTGAAAGATGCTGCTTCTAATGCTCTGTATGGTGCACGTGGTGCTAATGGTGTAATCTTGATTACTACCAAGCGTGGTAAGAGTGGGGAAGCCCGTGTTACTTTTGACGCTAAATGGGGTGTGAATAAACGTGGAGTACCTAATTATGAAACAATTACGGATCCGGCTACATTCTATGAATTAAACTATTCTTCTATCTATAATGCTGATTTGAAAGGATATGCGGCAGCCGGAGACTTGGTTAAAGCTAATGCGTACGCTAATCAAGCGATGCTTTCTTCTACATATTTGGGATATCAGGTGTATTCCATTCCTCAAGGACAGCAACTGATCGGTATGGATGGCAAATTGAATCCTAGTGCGACATTAGGTTATTCTGATGGTACATATTATTATATTCCGGATAATTGGTCGGATGAAATTTTTGAAAATAATCTGCGCCAAGAGTATAATTTAAGTATTAGCGGTGCGACCGAAAAAATGAATTATTATATGTCGGCCAGCTATTTGGATGATAAGGGAATTGTTCCTAACTCTGGTTTTCAACGTTATTCTGCACGTTTGAAAGCTGACTATCAAGTGAAGCCTTGGTTGAAAATGGGAGGAAATGTATCATTTACTCATTATGATAGCCGTGAACAGGATACTGAGGGTGGTACCTCAAATGCAAATATCTTTTATGCGTCAAATATTATGGGAGCTATTTATCCTATGTATGTTCGTGATGCACAGGGCAATATTATGGTAGATAATCGAGGTTTCCTTCGTTATGATTATGGAAAGCCAGGACAAGATTCAAATGGTAGCCGTAATACGATTCCTAATGCAAATCCGTTGGCTAGTTATATGCTGGATAAAATGAAATATTCGGGTGATGTGGTTAGTGGAAAATGGTCTGCTGATATTGATATTTGGAATGGAATCAAGGCAAAAGTGAATATAGGTGTTGATGTAAATAATGTGCGTGCTACAGAGATGGTTAACCCCTTCTACGGACAGTATTCTGAAACTAGCGGAGTCGGAGGTTTGATCGGCGTATCTAGTGAGCGTACATTTAGTGTAAATCAGCAGTATTTGTTGACATACAACAAAACATTTAATGATGTTCATAATGTGGATATTTTGGCCGGACATGAAAGTTATGACTATAAATATCAATATTTGTACGGACAACGTGAGAAATTGTACGATCCGAATGTTCCTGAATTAGGCAATGGTATTATGAACCAGAGCAATAATTCATATTCTCGTAATTATGCAACAGAAGGATGGTTGTTCCGTGCGCAATATGACTATGATGGGCGGTATTTTGTTTCAGCTTCTTTCCGTCGTGATGCTTCTTCTTGCTTTCACCCGGATAATCGTTGGGGTAACTTCTGGTCTGTAGGAGCAGGATGGTTATTGAGCAAAGAGAGATTCTTGGAAAACCAGTCTTGGATTGATATGTTGAAATTTAAAATTAGCTATGGTTTGCAAGGTAATGATAACTTGATGTTCCAAGGTGGTTTGTACCGTAACTACTATCCGTATCAAGACCAGTATACATTGGCAAACAGTAATGGTGATTTTTCAACTTCTTTATATTATAAAGGTAATAAGGATATTACTTGGGAAACTTCACATAGCTTTAATACTGGATTTGATTTTGCTTTTTGGGGTGGTAAGTTAGGTGGTTCTGTTGAGTACTTCTCACGTAAAACAACCGATATGCTTTATTTCAAACCGGTAGCAGCTTCAATGGGTTATTCCCGTTTTCCTGAGAATGTGGGGTCAATGGTAAACCGTGGGGTTGAATTGGACTTGTATTCCAATATAATTGAAAACAAGAATTTTTCCTGGAATGTAAACTTTAATCTTACACATTTTAAGAATAAAGTCTTGGAATTATCTCCAGAACTGAATGGACAATTGATTGACGGTGCCCGGATTTATCGTGAAGATGAGTCTATGTACCAGCTTTATTTACCTAAATATGTAGGTGTGGATTCTGAAACAGGAGAGAGTCTGTGGGCGCTGGTGACTCCGGATGAGAATGGTAATACAGTTACAAAATCTTATTCTGTCGCTTCTGAAAACAGATTCGCATCAGGTGATATTCTACCTAAAGTTTATGGTGGTTTTGGAACAAGTGTCACAGCCTATGGCTTTGATCTCTCTGTTTCGTTTGCATATCAGCTTGGTGGACGTATTTTGGACTATACTTACCAAGGATTAATGGACGTAGCAGCTACAGGTAGTGCTTTGCATAAAGATATGTTAAAAGCATGGACTCCTGAAAATAAAAATACGGATGTTCCTCGTATGAATATTAATGACCAATATACGAACAGATTAACAGATCGTTTCTTGACTAGTTCGGACTATTTAAGTTTGCAGAATATTACATTGGGTTATACTCTGCCAAAGAGTCTGACACGTAAAATGCAGATTGACGGTGTTCGTGTTTTCTTTGTTGCAGATAATGTGGCTTTGCTGACAGCTCGCAAAGGGCTGGATCCACGTCAAGGTTATGTGGCTGCTGACAATGTGTATTCACCTATCCGCACAATTTCCGGAGGTATATCTTTAAATTTCTAATTTAGCAACCTATTTTTAAGAATATGAAATTGTCAAATAAATATATAGCATTTGCAAGTGTCGCTTTATTAATGGCATCTTGCGATTTGGATAAATTCCCTGAAGGAGATTACATATCTGAAGAACAGAAAGAAGATATAATCAATGGCAGACCTAATTTGATAACTGCTGAAGTGAATGCTATGGCAGCCAAATTAAATACTTTTGGTACGATTTCAGATGATGCCACTACTTATCATAATGATTATGGTATTCCTGCGGTATCTATGATATTGGAATCAGGAGGGCAGGACTTGGTTGCATTGGTTAATGGATATAATTGGTTTAATACATCTCAGAATTATAGTGACAGAGTATACGATAGTTCAAGCGATGAATTGATTTGGAAAACGTTCTATAATCACTTGAAAGCTGCAAACAATGTACTGAAATTGATAGCGGCAGATACGGAAGATTCTTCTTTGAAGGTTTATCGTGGGCAAGCTTTAGCTGCTCGTGCTTATGACTATCTGAACTTGGTTCAAATCTATCAGTTTACTTATGCAGGTCATGAAAATAGTCTGGCAGTACCTATTGTTACAGAAACAATGACTGATGAAGATATGCAGAATAATCCGCGTGCAACTGTACAGCAGGTGTATGACCAAATTATGAGTGACCTGAATACGGCTGCTGATTTATTGGCCGGGTATGATAATGGCTCAAACAAAGATCAGATTGATGAGACGGTAGTTTACGGATTGCGTGCTCGTGCTAATCTGTTAATGCAAAAATGGGCGGATGCAGCTAAAGATGCAGAACGTGCCATCGCTGGCGGTACACCTCAGACTTTAGCTCAGGTGTCTACTCCTACCTTTAATTCGGCATCGGCAAGTTCATGGTTATGGGGAGTGATGATTACGCCTGATAATGATGTTGTCCAGACTGGTATTATCAACTGGCCTTCGCACTTGTGTTCTTTTACCGGAAACGGTTATACTTCAGGAGTGCCCGATGGATATAGAAAGGTGAACTCTGCATTATATGATTTAATACCCGAAACAGATATTCGTAAACAATGGTTTTTGTCTCCGGATAATAAATCTTCATTGATTGATAATGAACAGATTGAGGGTACTTCCATCGTTGAATATTTTGGTTTGACTCCGTATGTAAATACAAAGTTCGGAGCTTATCAAAGTATATTTGGTAACACAACCAATGCATCAGACTGGCCTTTGATGCGTGTTGAAGAAATGTATCTGATAAAAGCTGAGGCAGAAGCCATGGGTGGTAATTTGAGTGGCGGAAAGAGTACATTGGAAAATTTTGTACGAACATATCGGGACCCTTCCTTTACAAGTAAAGCTAATTCGGCACAGGATTTTCAGGATGAGGTTTGGTTGCAGCGTCGTATGGAGCTTTGGGGAGAAGGTTTCTCACTGTTCGATATCCTGCGCTTGAAAAAGCCGGTGATTCGTAAGAATACGAATTATGACCCGTCTGTACAATATAATTCAGCTGCAGAAGCACAAATCCTGATCTACCGGATTCCGCAATGTGAAATGGAAACCAATTCCGGAATCAGTGATACTGATAACAATCCGGCGGCTCCACAACCACAACTATAGGGAATAACTGTAATAAAAAAGAGGATGACGTTCAACGTTCATCCTCTTTTTTTGTTATATTTGTCGCGAACTTATTTAGATTGATAGATAAATGAAAGAATTTGTAATTTCTGAAGCACAGGTTGAAACTGCCATTTTAGTTGGTTTGATTACTCAGACACAAGATGAGCGTAAGACCAAGGAGTATTTGGATGAGTTGGAGTTCTTGGCCGAAACGGCTGGGGCAACAGTGGTGAAAAGGTTTACTCAGAAACTGCCTGCTGCCAATTCCGTGACTTATGTCGGTAAAGGAAAGCTGGAAGAAATCAAGGAATATATTCATCAGGAAGAGGAAAATGAGCGTGAAGTCGGAATGGTGATTTTTGATGATGAACTTTCTGCCAAGCAGATACGTAATATAGAAGCTGAACTGAAAGTGAAGATTTTGGACCGTACTTCGCTGATTCTGGATATTTTTGCCATGCGGGCTCAAACTGCAAATGCTAAAACACAAGTGGAACTGGCCCAATATAAGTATATGCTGCCTCGTCTGCAACGTTTGTGGACTCACTTGGAGCGTCAGGGAGGTGGATCCGGTGCTGGTGGAGGTAAAGGCTCTGTGGGATTACGTGGCCCGGGTGAAACTCAGTTGGAAATGGACCGTCGTATCATTTTGAATCGTATGTCATTGTTGAAAGAACGGTTGGTTGAAATTGATAAACAGAAGTCCACTCAACGTAAAAACCGTGGGCGTATGATACGTGTAGCTTTGGTAGGGTATACCAATGTGGGAAAATCTACTTTAATGAATTTGCTTTCAAAAAGCGAGGTCTTTGCTG
>OATM01000245.1_pt1 | contig 18146 bp, 28 predicted proteins | sample 1476001 | NCBI WGS metagenome assembly OATM01 (sample SAMEA2579973, study PRJEB22360) | human gut metagenome | reverse complement strand
TAGTATTTTCTCCACTAAATTGCCTACCTTTGCAACTTCAACAACAAACAATGATTCCAAATGAAAACAAACTTGCTTTCACCCGATAAAGACCCGATGGGAGCTGCCATCGCCGATTATTTCAACCACCGCAAAGCAGATAAGTTACGTGTATTTTCCTCACAGTTCGAGGAAGACGAAATACCCATGAATCAATTATTCCGCCCTTATGACGAAATGCCGGAACTGGAACAGATTGCCTTACAAATAGCCGAAGGAAATATTCTGGACGTAGGAGCCGGAAGCGGCTGCCATGCACTGGCCTTGCAAGAGATGGGAAAAGAGGTATGCGCTATCGATATTTCCCCGCTTTCAGTAGAGGTGATGGAAAAAAGAGGGATAAAGAATGTCCGTCAGATAAATCTTTTCGATACACATTTTCTAGAAACATTCGATACAATCATCATGCTGATGAACGGATCGGGCATTATCGGGAAGTTGGAAAATATGGCAGCTTTCTTTCAAAAGATGAAACAACTGCTTCGCCCCGGGGGATGTATCTTGATGGATTCCAGTGATCTCCGTTATCTTTTTGAAGATGAGGACGGGAGTTTCCTGATTGATCTGGCAGGAGATTATTATGGTGAAATAGATTTCCGGATGCAATACAAAAATATAAAAGGAGATTCTTTCGACTGGCTTTATGTCGATTTTCAGACACTCAGCCTGTATGCTGCCGGGAATGGATTCGAGGCGGAGCTTATTAAAGAGGGGGAGCACTATGATTATTTAACCCGCCTTCGATGGAAGGGATGACACTTATAGAAAGATTCCGATAAACTTGTCGCATGATTTTCAAATTCTTGGGGCAAGATGCTGCGTATCTTGCCCCAAGAAAAAAATTAGGCCATTGAACCGCCTACTATATCCAACAGTTCATTGGTAATAGCCTGCTGACGACTCTTGTTGTACATCACCGTCAGATCCTGCAACAAATCATTCGCATTGTCTGTAGCAATCTGCATAGCCATGGTGCGGGCGGCATGTTCGGAAGCATTCGAATCCAGTAATACCGTGAACATCTTCATACAGAACATCTTCGGGAGCAATTCCTCCATCACCACATCTACAGACGGTTCCACAATATAATCGGGTATCCTGCCTTTGTCCTTCTCTTTCTTCTCTTGTGTCAAGTCTATCGGAAGATAAGTTTCACGCGTCAGGACCTGTACTGCTGTAGAACGAAAATGGTTGTACAGCAACTCCACCTTGTCTATGTCACGATGCAGAAAGCGCCTCATCAAGTCCTCTGCCAAGGCGGAAGCTTCCTGATAAGAAGGTTTATCCGCCATATGCTGGAAATCGCCTTCAGCCTTGAATCCCAATTTCTTCACACCTTCCGCTACCTTTCTGCCTACCGGATACAAAAGCACATTCTCCATACCCAGGGACTTGTATTCATCCAGAATAACCGTCAGATGCCTGATGATATTTGCATTGAACCCGCCACACAGACTGGTATTGGAGGCAAACACGACGATAGCCACACGCTTCACTTCACGTTTCACAATGAAAGGAGACTCCACCTCACTACCCGCACTCAGAAAATTGGTCAGGATGTGATTCAGCCTTCGTTCGTAAGGAAGCATGTTTTCTATGGCAGCCTGCGCCTTATGCAACTTGGCAGAGGCTACCATCTTCATAGCCGAAGTAATTTTCCGCGTATTATTTACTGAGGCTATTCTTCCTTTTACTTCTTTCAGTGATGCCATGACTATTCGTTCACTTTAAATGGTTGAGCCGTATCAGCTGCTACTTTCTCTATAATTGCAGTTACATCATCATTTATCACACCGCTTGACAATACATCAAGTACATCTTTCTGATGGTCGGCACGCATCATTTCTAGGAATGATTTCTGGAAATCCTGCACCTTATGCAAGGGTACATCACGCAGCAAACTATGTGTACCACAATAAAGAATGGCTATTTGTTCTCCGACAGGCATCGGACTGTACTGCGGCTGTATCAGCAACTGGTTGTTCTTACGTCCCCGGTCGATAGCCATTGCCGTTACAGGATCCATATCACTGCTGAACTTGGAGAAAGCCTCCAGTTCGCGATATTGTGCCTGATCTATCTTCAATGTACCTGCCACCTTCTTCATGCTCTTGATCTGGGCACTACCTCCCACACGGGATACGGAAATACCCACATTGATAGCCGGACGGAAACCCTGGTTGAACAAATCGGTTTCAAGGAATATTTGACCGTCTGTAATGGAAATGACATTGGTTGGAATATACGCGGAAACATCACCTGCCTGTGTTTCAATAATAGGCAATGCGGTCAGTGAACCACCTGCCTTTACCTTGCCTTTCAAGCTGGGTGGAAGGTCATTCATTTGTTCGGCCACTTCCTGCTGGTTGATAATCTTTGCCGCACGCTCCAACAATCGTGAATGCAGATAGAAGATATCACCCGGATATGCCTCACGACCGGAGGGACGACGCAGAATCAAGGATACTTCACGATAGGCTACGGCTTGCTTTGACAAGTCATCATACACAACCAAGGCATCCCGGCCTGTGTCACGGAAATACTCTCCGATAGCCGCTCCGGCAAACGGAGCAAAATACTGCAATGAATGACCTTCTGAAATCCAGCCGGACCGGCAGCGGTGGCACCTACCACTATGGTATAATCCATCGCACCGCGTTCACGCAGCGTATTCACCAGACTTGCTACAGTGGAACCCTTCTGACCAATGGCTACATAAATACAATATACAGGTTTTCCCGCTTCATAGTTGGATTTCTGATTCAAAATCGTATCTATAGCGATAGAGGTTTTTCCGGTCTGACGGTCCCCGATAATCAACTCACGTTGTCCACGCCCGATAGGAATCATAGCATCCACAGACTTCAGCCCTGTCTGCAAAGGCTGGTTCACAGGCTGACGGAAGATCACTCCGGGAGCTTTACGTTCCAAAGGCATTTCGCACAGTTCCCCGCCAATTTGTCCACGGCCATCCAATGGTACGCCTAACGGATCGATAACACGCCCTAACATACCTTCGCCCACATTAATAGAAGCAATGCGTTTGGTACGTTTCACCACCATTCCTTCCTTAATCTGATCAGTAGGACCTAGCAATACCGCACCTACATTGTCCTCCTCCAGATTCATCACGATAGCCATGATACCGTTTTCAAACTCCAGCAACTCATTAGCTTCCGCGTTGCGCAGACCGTAAATACGTGCCACACCATCGCTCACCTGCAGCACATTCCCTACCTCATCAAATTGCAGGTGGGTGTTGATGCCTTTCAGTTGCTGAAGTAAAACTTCGGATACTTCGCTGGGTTTTATATTTTCAGACATAATCTTTTTACATTAAAAATTGAAAATTAAAAATTAAAGCCCGACCAGGTATTAACCTTAAGTTAAAAACTAAAAGAAACAAACTGATATTACTTTTATTTTCTAACTTATAATTTTTAATTTTATACTATTCTTCTATTTTTAGCTATAAACTGTTGCTTTACCCGTTTTATCTGGTTAGCTACGCTCGCATCCAATCTGTAAGTTCCGATTTCAAAGATAAAACCACCTTCCAGTTTCGGATCTATTTTGGTTTTGAACTCTACAGTTCCATGAGTTTTCTCTACGACCAATGCCCGTATGCGGTTGACTACCTCTTCCGCCACCGGACAAACAGTCGTGATTTTACCGACGCTGATATTCTTCTGTTTCCGATAAAGGTCAATGTATGACATAATCATAAACTGCAAGAATTTCTCTCTTCGTTCCTCCAGTACCAATTCCACAAAGCGTTTCAATTCTTCGCTCACCTTACCTCCTCCGGCAGCTTCGCAAATCAGTTTCAACTTTGTTTCAGCAGGCAATACAGGATTATCCAATGCCTGTCGAAGTTCGGGGATTCTCGAGAAACTATCTGCCAATATTCCGGCTTCCTCATAAACAGTATCCTCTGTCCCCTTTTCGTCGGCATAGGCCAGCAAAGCCTTAGCATAACGCATTGAAATGACTCCTATATACATAACAATCAGTCTTTAGAAACAGTTAATTCATCCAGCAAACGGTCAATCATTTCCATTTGTTCTTTCTCATCATCGAGGTTCTTGCGCAAAACCTTCTCAGCAATGTCGACAGACAGCACAGCTACTTGGCGGCGAATGTCGCTGATAGCGCTGTCTTTTTCTGCCTGAATCTGCTTTTTCGCTTCATCCAGCAGTTTCTGTCCTTCAACCTGAGCCTGTGTTTTGGCTTCCTTCAGAATACGTTCGCGGGTTGCGACCGCTTCATTCAGGATGCGCGCCTGCTCCTCGTGAGCCTTAGCCAATATCATTTCACTGTCTGCTTTAATATTAGCCAATTGCTCATTGGCTTCACGTGCAGCAAGCAGTGACTTGTCTATATATTGTTTTCGCTCATCCACCATTCTGGTGATCACCGGAAAACCGTATTTTGCAAGAATGACAAAAACGATACCGAAAACGATGACCATCCAGAATAACAGACCGCTATCAGGTGTTAATAATGACATGCTACATTAATTATAAGAACAAAGTTAATAAACAAACAATAATGGCGATCAGCGCCACACCTTCTACCAGCGCGGCGATAATAATCATATTCATACGGATATCTCCTGCCGCCTCCGGCTGACGGGCAATTGCCTCCATGGCAGAACCACCGATTTTACCGATACCGATACCTGCACCGATTACTGCAATAGCTGCTCCAAGTGCAGCACCTAATTTCCCTAAACCTGCCGCAGCAGCGGACTGTAATAAAACTGCTAGTAACATAATAGTTTGTTTTTTGAATTAATTATTTAATTTATTTTATTTCTTTTTCTTCACGCATCTCTTCTGTACGGGACAACCCGATAAAGACCGCGGACAACATGGTAAATACGTATGCTTGAATAAATGCGACCAATAATTCCAGCGCAGTCATAAAGATTCCGAATGCCACAGCAACAAATCCCATGGAACCATTGATCAGAGGTCCCATATTCGCCGTAATAAAAATGATGGATATCAAACTGAGAATAGCAGCATGACCGGCCATCATATTGGCAAACAAACGAATCATCAATGCAAATGGCTTCGTAAAGATTCCGAAAATCTCAATAATCGGCATCATCGGGAACGGAGCCTTTAACCACCAAGGAACATCAGGCCATAGAATCTCTTTCCAATATTCCTTGTTCCCCCATAGATTCACAGCCAGGAACGTACAGATAGCCAGCACAAAGGTAACGGCAATATTACCTGTAATATTCGCACCGCCGGGGAAGAAAGGAATCAATCCCATCAGATTATTGATCAGGATAAAGAAGAAAGCCGTCAGCAGATAAGGTGCATAACGCTTATAATCCTTACCGATACAACCCTTTATCACATCATCATTGATTGCCAGGATACAAGCTTCCATCATGCCCACCATTCCTTTAGGAGCTTCCTTTTCTACTGGATGTTTTTTGTACCAACGGGCACAACTCAACACTAGAATCACCAGAATGGCACTATTGACAAACAACCCGGTAACATTCTTTGTAATAGAGATATCCAAAGGTTTTACTTCGTTACCGCTAGCATCCTTTTCCACTATCTTACCTTTATATTCACCGTCTTTAGCAATGTACAGTCCTTCATACTCTCCGTTTCCTTCCTCAAACTTAGAAGAAAGAAAAGCGTGCCATCCTGTACTGCTTTTTACGATTACCGGCAGTGGTATAGCTATAGGTGTATCTCCTATGTCAGTGATATGCCATTCATACGAATCACCTATATGTCCGAAAACGATTTCATTTACGTCTACCTGCTGCTCTTTATAGTCAGTTTCCGACTCTTCCCGGGCATTGGCTCCTTGCAGAAAAGCGATCAGCAACATTAAAACCGTTCCTATATATCGTAAACTTCTCATATTACTTATACTTGTACCTATTACTTTTATGTTTTATCTCAAAATGAAAAAAGAAGCGGGTTTCAAAAATCAGAAAGATAATATAGAATACCATGTAAGTTCCTATAAATGACAGAACTTGATGTGCCACCGCCACTGCATAGACGGACATAATCAAGATGCTCAACATCATCTTCGTCACTTTCGCCACCAAGTAAACCGCCACCATTTTTTGCGGACTTACCCGATAACAGTACCCGAACATAAATATGTAAAAAAGGCCGAAAAGATAAAAAAATATCGGTATGGAGGGATACCAGGCAAAATAATACCTAGGCAACAAGGTGTGAAATACCAAGGCTCCTCCCCAACTCAACACAACCATTAATATGGTCAACGATATGATAAATTTTCTCTTTACGGCTAACAAAGACATAATTATGTATTAGATTTCCACACAGGCCGAAACTATATTGTCCCTTACCTCAACGAACCCACTCGATATTCCAATTGATTTCTCTAATCCATCCTCTGTATATTTTATCTCCCCCTTTATCAATGACGATATCAACGGAGCATGGTCATGCAGGACAGAGAAAGAGCCTGATTCTCCCGGTAATATCACAATGTCCACTTTACCGTCAAACAATGTACTTTCCGGAGAAACCACTATCAAATGAAGATCTTCATGATGTTCCATACTTACTTTTATTTCTTATGGCTGGCAGCATCCAGCAACTTCTTTCCCTTTTCTATTGCTTCCTCTATCGTTCCTACATTCAGGAATGCCTGTTCCGGCAAGTAATCCACCTCACCGTCCAAAATCATCTTGAATCCTTTTATCGTATCTTCGATAGAAACCATGACACCCGGCACACCTGTAAACTGTTCGGCTACGGCAAACGGTTGTGAAAGGAACCGCTGCACCCGACGCGCACGGTTTACAGTCTGACGATCTTCATCACTCAATTCGTCCATACCCAAAATAGAAATGATATCTTGCAACTCCTTGTTGCGCTGCAATATCTGCTTCACACGCTGAGCCACATCATAGTGCTCCTGCCCTACAATCAGCGGATCAAGAATACGTGAGGTTGATTCCAACGGATCTACAGCCGGATAAATACCCAGTTCGGTAATTTTACGGCTCAATACGGTTGTTGCATCCAAGTGAGTAAATGTAGTAGCAGGCGCAGGGTCTGTCAAGTCATCAGCAGGTACATACACAGCCTGTACCGAGGTGATAGAACCATTCTTGGTAGAAGTGATACGTTCCTGCATCTGTCCCATTTCTGTTGCCAGTGTTGGTTGGTACCCCACGGCTGACGGCATACGACCCAATAAAGCCGAAACCTCGGAACCTGCCTGAGTGAAACGGAATATATTGTCGATAAAGAACAAAATGTCACGTGGTCCGTTGCTGTCACCGTTTTTGCGGTCACGGAAAGATTCGGCAACGGTCAACCCCGAAAGAGCAATGGAAGAACGTGCGCCGGGAGGCTCGTTCATCTGTCCGTACACCAATGTAGCCTGTGACTTTTCAACTTCATTATAGTCTACTTTGGAAAGGTCCCAATGGCCTTCTTCCATACTTTTCTTAAATTCTTCTCCGTAGCGGATTACACCAGATTCAATCATTTCACGCAACAGGTCGTTACCTTCACGTGTACGTTCACCGACTCCGGCAAAAACGGAAAAGCCGTTATGTTTCTTGGCAATGTTATTAATCAGCTCCATAATAAGCACGGTCTTGCCTACACCGGCTCCCCCAAACAATCCGATTTTACCACCCTTTGAATAAGGTTCCAGCAAATCAATAACCTTAATACCTGTGAAGAGTACTTCCTGCACAGTAGACAGCTCATCAAACTTAGGGGGTTCACGGTGAATGGGAAACGCCCCTTCCTTACTCAGCGGGCGCATACCGTCCACAGCCTCACCTACTACGTTCATCAACCGGCCTTTAATCTGATTACCAACCGGCATAGTAATAGGATGTCCTGTCGGAATTACTTCCATACCACGTTGCAAACCGTCCGTACTATCCATAGCTACAGTACGCACTGTGTCTTCACCAATGTGTTGTTGAACTTCCACGACTAAAATTCTGCCGTCATTGCGTTTGATAGTCAATGCATCATGAATGCTTGGAAGAAGCAGATCGGTGTCGATGCCTTTGCCCTCAAAATACACATCGACTACCGGTCCGATAACTTGTGAAATATGTCCAATAATCTGTGACATAAGCTTCTATTTACTTTTATTTGATAATTTACCTTTTCTATATTAACAAATATCGCAGGTTTTTTGTTTACCTACATTTTGCTTTATATGCGCAGCAAAGGTAAAGATTATCTCAGTAGATTGAACTTAAGCTAACATTTTTTACACATCAAAACGACATAATTCCACTAAAAGAAGAAAAAAAGAACATTTGCGCTACTTTTTGTGCATTCCTTCACGAGATAACTGTTTACTTAAATTAGCAATTCCCAAGGCGACCACCGCTGTTACCGTAGCTGCATGCTCTTGGTATTCTGGTATATTCTTCGTATAAAGATCACGTTCCGTATGCCATATTTCCCCATAAGAGAAATTATATCCTTTTATGTCTTGTGTATTGAAACCAAAAGTAGGCACTCCTTCCACTGCAAAAACACTGGCATCCGTACCACCGCTTTGAGTAGGACGTTTAAAAGGTTTCGCTACCTTTACTTCAAACGGATAATCCGCACGGATTTCTTTCACAGGCTTGCACACTTCCACAAAATCATCATACATAGCCTGAGGAACGGAGATTCCCACCGGAGGAGTCGGTCCTCCGTCCCGATTGAATAGATTAGCAATCTTTCCTAACTCTTTAGCGTGAGTCTTGACATAAGATTTTGCGCCCAACAAACCAAATTCCTCTCCAGCAAAAGCCACAAACAATATAGTACGTTTAGGTTTTGCACCGGAAAGTGCAATCATACGGGCAGCCTCCATCATAGGACCAATACCTGTACCGCAGTCTATACCACCGGTTGCCACATCATAAGAATCAAGATGTCCGCTTATAATAACATATTCATCCGGATATTTAGTGCCCTTAATGGATGCTACGACATTATATGGGGCATAGAACGAAGCGTTTTTTTTATTGGTCGGTGAAAATGGGCGGAAGACTTTGAAAACCAATAGGTTTAGACATGGCATGGGAAATGGACAAAATATTTCGAAGCGGTTTCCTTTTACATGATTTTTACATGGCTTTTACAAAAATGGGGGATATTCCGTAAATAAGCGAGCTATATCTTTACATTCAGTTCAAGAATGGTGATTTTTTATATCTTTGGAAGATACTTTGCCTTACGAATCATCTTATCAAGCAAATCAAGGTGCTGAATATATTTAAATATCATTTCTTCATTACCTGCTGGGGATTTAGAAAGGCGTTCCAGCTCTTTTGTAAGAGACTTACGTATTCTTATATAAGCAGTTGCAGGATAATCTTTTACCCATTGGTTGATTGTCACTCTGGAGACTTGAAGTATATTAGCTATTTCTTGCTGAGTGTATTTCCCGGACAGAAATAGCTTCTGAAATTCTTTTTTCTTGCCTGATAATGCGTCCATATAGCTCTTTTTATGCAAAATTACATCATATTTCCGTAAAAGTAGCCTAATATCATATTATTTATAATTCATTCCTATTTTAGTATTTATAAATTCTTCCAAATAAGCATTATTTGGTATATTTGTAGCATAATAGAAACGAATATGGCAAAAGTGATTCATGTGCATTTGCTGCATAAAATAGACGGGACGAAGCAGAAAGATTGGTATTTCAGCAGTATATCGGCTGTTTATACAGTTCTGACGGCAGATCAGGTGGGGGCAACCAAGAATTACCTGCTTCATGCCGGGCTGTCTGGTAACGGCACAATATGCACGAAAAAGGCTATAATTAAGCAATCTACGCTCATTTCGGGCGGTAGTAAGGGCAATGGTTAGAACGACATAATAACGCCGTTAGAAAGGCTTGTAGGCGTTATTTCTTTGAATGCTGATTGGGGGGCTTATGGCTCCCCTTTTTTATGCCCTTACGGGTGGTAATTTGGGGTTTAGGGTTACTATTACGGTTACTGTTTAGGGTTACTACTTCGATGAGTTTAGGGTTACTTTTAGGGTTACTTTTTCGCTTTTTGGATGGTTCGCCCGAAATAGGAAAGAATGTAGCAAATGTAAATAAGTGTCGCTTTTCCCTGTTTTCAGATAGGAAAAACGACACTCGTTTGTGTGACATACCTTATTATAATAAGATAAATCCTTTGATTTACAGTGTATTTACGAGCTTACTTCAGGTAAATTCCTTCAAAAGTGTGTGCGTGCGTCCTTTTTTATCCTTCTGTAGGAGGCATGCGTGTACCATTTAGAAGAACTTGCTGATACTTCCGATTACTTCAAAGACATTGATGATGCGTGATTTGTCGAATTCCTGTTCATCGTAGTCATTGGTGTTGATGGGGATGAAGCGCAGCTTGTCCGGATTTGGCGACCTGCGGAGGATTTTAATGGTGCGGATGGTATCCAGCACCACTGCATAGATTTCGCCATACTGGATGTCGTTGAGTGTGCATTGGTGCAGGGCAATGATGTCGCCATGGTTTATTTTGGGTTCCATGGAGTGCCCGGTGACATTGCACCAGAGGCTGGCTTTCTCGAATCCCCTTATTACAATGTTAGTGGCGGGTATATTCACCTGAGAGTTGAACACCTCATCGAATCCCCCGATAAAGTCCACGTCGTAGTATGGTGTGCCGATGGACGGGTTCATGGATGTGGTAGGCATGAACGAAGAATCGGCTTCGTCTATTGTTTTAATGCCGTTCAAATCATCTTTCAACATGCTTCCTGCACCAGTAAGTAACCAATCGGCAGATAATTCTGGATAGGCTAATAGAATTTTTTCAATATTCATTGAGCTCATACCTTTGCCAGACACCTTTGCTTTCCCAATAAGTCCAACAGAAAGACCAGCATTGACAGTCATTTGATTGTCATTTATGCCCTTTTTCTCCATGAAATATCGAAGTCTTTCTATAAAATTCATGCCTTTATATTGATTTTCTTCCATATTTAGTTTGATACATTGAAATAATTCTATATATTTGCAGCGTGTTTAAGATGTAAACAGCGCGCCAAATATACAAAAAAGGCGTGTGATTAGCGAATTTTAAGGATTAAAGAAAATGAAACGATATTGGTTTGAACTGACAGATGAGCACTATAATGATTTGGGTGCTGCCATTTCAGACGGCTGGCAAAAATCACCTGCCATTGCCGAAGCAAAGAGGTGGATGAAGGAAAACGGAGTGAAGGCTGCCATCCTTGTATGCAACAGCATGGCGACGGACAACATACTGGACATGATACATATAGAAGAGAAATAAAAACATAAGGATTATGACACAGCAAGAATTTATGGAACGGACGGGGATAACCCCTACAGCAGAGGATTTTGATTACATCCATGCGGTTTATCTGAACACTTCGATGAACAAGGATGAGTTCTGCAAAGATTTCAAGAAACATGGGGACAGCCGGATTATCCGCGATGTTCATGTGCGAGTGCTGAACTATGAAATGAAATGTGAACGTCAAAAGGAAGTTATCGACAACCTGACCGATTTTCTGATTGGCAAGGCACATGCGTATGACGATACCGATTTCCGCAAAGAAGCGGTAGGGCTGGTCGGTGAGATGGAAGTGGTGAAACGAACCATTGAATTGGGGCTTCCGCTTTGGGATGAAGACAGGATGGTTGTCCTTTCGATGATAGAAGAACAAGGCAAATAGATTGCCGGATAACTGGCAGCCCGGAAAGACGGGCAGGGGCGGCAGGCACGGCCGGAGAGTTGGTAAATCGAAAATGAGAAATCGAAATAAGAAAGCGTAGAAAGCCGTCGGGGTTCGATTCCCTGCGCCCCACGATATAAACTTTTAAAATTTAGAGTTATGGCAAAGAATTTCAATCCGAGAACAGCAGAGAGTCTGTTCAAACAGAAGTTGCGCACGATGATAGGCAGTACGGCACATACGCAGAATATTGCCGACCAGGCGATGGAGCTGGCTGGACAATTCATGACAGAGGATGCGATTAGTAACTCGGATGCCTACCGAGTGTTGGAGAATGTGAGCTGTGTGTGCGAGGAAGCCATGCAAGTGCTGATTGAGGAACTGAAAAAGGGAACACGCCTTTACGAGATACTTCCGGATGATTCGGATGACATCAAGCAGAAAGCGATTGAGGAATTATAAATGAGCAATATATCAAGAGATAAACGATATGAGAAAGCAGATTTTGACAGATAACGAGACAAAGACCTTCCTGATGAAGACATTCGGATGCAGCCGTCAGGCTGTGTGGCAGGCACTGAATTTTGTCCGTGACAGCGACCAGGCGCGCCGGATTCGCACCCTCGCCCTGAAACGAGGCGGCAAACTGACTGACGGGAACTTCATCCCGAACTGTGAAACGACCTTTGAAGAGTGTGAGCATACCATGACCTGCACCTTCGGTCCCCGTGTAAAACTGGTAGTCCACCGGAAGACCAACGATGTGGACGTGTACGTGGACGGAAAACGGACCGAAACCTACCAATGTGAGTTTATATCAGACTTCATGCAGCTGCAGCACGAGACCCAACAGATGGCAGCCGCCTTATAAACAGCAATGAAATGGAGTATTATGGAAAGATATTGTGCATATCCTACAATGACCTGACCTACGACGACCGACCGGTGAAGGTGAACGGGAAGGCTGACTACAGCAGAAGCCGCACGCTGAAAGGCGTTCATCCTTCCACTCTTTCCGAAGAAGAACTTGCTCCCATCCTGTCGGTACCCAATTACAAGAAATTAGCGGCCAAGAAAGAAATCAACGTAGTGCGACCCGGCAAGGGGCTTGGAAGTTATGCACTGGTAGAGATAGCGACCATGCCACTGCGTTTTCAGGAAAGGATAAAACTTAAATACGGAGACATGAAAGAGGACGTTATAAGAAACTGGCTCGGCAACCATTACCACATCGATGCGAAAGCCCGGGAATTCTACACCCGGTTCCGTTTTGACAACGGTGATGCCCTTCCGCCGGAACACATCCAAGAATATACGGTAAACGCTTCGGTAATTGAGGCAGTGATGCGTGCCATGGAGGATGCCACCTTTATGCGTAAGGCCATGAAGGCCGGTCCGGTGAACTGGGGCGAGTTGGCAGGAGCCATCAGCTATTATCAAGCAGAGTTCGGCCATACCTTACCCGTGAGTTCCAACCGCTTCAAGAAGCGTGTGAATGACTTCAAGGCCAACGGCTATGAAAGCCTTATCAGCCGCAAGTTCATGAACCAGAACCGCCGGAAGGTGACCTACGACATTGAACGCCTGCTGCTGAGCATCGATGCCCAACCGGAACAGCCCTTCAATACCACCGTGTGGGAACAGTACAATCTATTTGTACAAGGAGAACTGGAGCTATATGACCCCGAAACCGGCGAGGTGTTGAATCCGGCAGACTTTACCGACAAGGATGGAAATCCGCTGGTATTGAGCCCGGCCACGGTAGCCAACTACCTGAACAACCCAAAGAACAAGGCTCTTCGCGGTAAGCTGCACATGAGCCAGTGGGACTTTAACAATGCCTACCGTCCTTATCATCTGCGCAGCATCGGTGAATATTCCTTGAGTAAGGTTTCGCTTGACGACCGCGACCTGCCGCGCCCAATGAAGGACGGCAACCGCGTGAAAGCCTATTATGCCTACGATGTGGTGAGCGGTGCTGTAGTGGGATATGCCTACAACCGGTACAAGACAGGCGAGCTGTTTTTGGACTGCATGCGAAACATGTTCCAGACTCTGGACCGGAACGGCATGTATATCCCCGCCGAGTTGGAAGTGGAACACCACCTGGTAAGCGACTTTGCCGACGGATTGATGCAAGCCGGTACCGTCTTCCCCCTGATCCGCTGGTGTAACCCCGGGAACTCGCGTGAAAAACGTGCCGAGCACAAGAACCGCGAAAAGAAATACGGTGTGGAGAAACGCACGCAGGTAGGCATTGGCCGCTGGTGGGCCAAGCTGGAAGCCAACCGCCCGAAGGAAGAGAAAGTGTATGACGAAAAGAACAACACCTACAAGGTGAAGACCTATAGCTATGAAGAACTGGTAGCCGATGATATACGCGCCATTCAGACCTTCAACGCACAGCCTCACCCAAACCAGAAGCGCTATCCGGGCATGAGCCGTTGGGATGTGCTTTGCGCTCATCAGAACCCGAACCTTGCCCCTTGGGATAAAGCCGTTCTTTACCGGTTCATCGGGCAGCACACCGAAACAACCATCCGGCAGAATACCTACTGTACGGTGATGTACAACCAATACGGACTGCCCAGCCCGGAAATCATCGAAAAACTGGAGCCGAGAAACTACAAGGTAGATGCCTATTATCTGCCCGATGCCGACGGAACCATCAACGAGGTATATATCTACCAGAACGGACGATATATCGCCACATGCAAGCCCGTAGCCCGTTACAATGAGAATACAGCCGAGCAGACCGAAGCCGACAGGGCAGCCTATACCGAACAGGCCAAGTATGTAGCCAAATTCGACAAGATGATGAAGGACGGAAAGATCAAGCGTGTGGGCATCCTTGCCAAAGAGGAAGCGAAGCTGATAACAGAGGTACAAGCGGAAGCCGTTCCCCTTCCTGCACAAGCCGAAGAAGACGATTACTCAGCCTATATGGACATCAGTGCCTTCGAGCATGATGCGGTAGCCAAGATATAATTAACGACGTTAGAACGAATTTAAAACAGCATTCAAATGGAAATAACAAATGAAGTAAAGCAACGTATTGTGGCAGCGATAGCCGCCGACCGTGAAAATTATCCCAGTGACAACCGCCATGCCACGGCACTGGGCATAGCCCCCAGCGTGTACAATACCATCAAGCGGGGCAATTATGAAAAGCAGGTCAGTGATGCCAACTGGGTAGGCATAGCCCGAAGACTGGGCGTGCAACTGCGCACGGAAATGCCCTGGCTGGCAGCCCAGACCCCGACCTACGTGTTTGTGAGCAAGCAGCTGGAAGTGTGCCAGGGCAGCGGTCTGAGCGCCATCCTGTGCGATATGCCCAATATCGGCAAGACCTTTACAGCGAAAGCCTATGTGAAGCAGCACAAGCACGCCGTGTATGTGGACTGCAGCCAGGTGAAGACCAAGCTGAAGCTGATACGCTACATTGCCAAGGAATTCGGCGTGACCAGCAACGGACGCTACAGCGACGTGTATGAGGATCTGGTGGCCTACCTGCGCACGATTGATACGCCCCTGGTTATTCTGGACGAAGCCGGCGACCTGCAGTATGAAGCCTTCTTGGAGTTGAAGGCCCTGTGGAACGCCACGGAACGCTGCTGCGCCTGGTACATGATGGGAGCCGACGGACTGAAGGAGAAAATCAACCGCGCCATCGAAGGCAAGAAGGTGGGCTATACCGAGATGCTGAGCCGCTACGGTGACTCTTACAGCAAGGTGACCCCGGACGATGCGCAGGAACGCGAAAAGTTTCTGAAGGCACAGGCAGCCATCGTGGCCAAAATCAATGCCCCGGACGGTGCCGACATTGCCAAGATTGTTCACAGCACCGGAGGCGGCTTGCGGCGCGTATATACCGAAATCGAAAAATTAAGGAGGATGCAAGCATGAAACTGAAAAGAGCCTACAGCCCCGGTGAGGTGCTGAATATGAAGATACCCCGGTATGAGTTTACCGGGGCTTGGCAAGCCTCGATAGGCAACCCTGCCAAAAGCGGCGTGTGGATTATCTGGGGTGCCAGCGGGAACGGGAAGAGCAGCTTTGTGATGCAGTTGGCCAAGTATCTGTGCGGCTTTGGACGTGTAATCTATGACAGCCTGGAAGAAAGCACCGGCCTTTCGTTCCAAATGAGCCTGAAACGGCATAAGATGGACGAAGTGCGCAAGCGGTTGGTTATCCTTGACCGCGAGTCGATGGACCAGCTGGAGGAACGTCTGCAGCGCCGGGGCAGTCCCGGCATTGTGATTATCGACAGTTTCCAGTACAGCGGGTTGAACTACAAGACCTACAAGGAGTTTAAGGAGCGCCACCCCAAGAAACTGTTTATCTTCATCAGCCATGCCGAGGGGCTTCATCCGGCAGGTAGAAGCGCCCGCAAGGTAGAATATGATGCCGATGTGAAAATCATGGTAAGCTGTTTCAAAGCCTGGTGCAAAAGCCGCTTTATGGAAAAACCCGGTGAACCTTATGTAATTTGGGAAGAAGGCGCTGCCAAAACATTGAAGGACGATAATATGGAGGATTATTTGAATGATGGAATGGGAGAATAAGCTGTACCAGATACTCCTGAAAGGACAGGAGGCGGAGGCCGTGGTGGACGATTGGGTAGAGCGTAACATACAAAGCGACCTCCGTCTGCGCAGGGCCAAGACAAAGGGACACGTAGTGATAGAAACCAGGGATGTGATGTTTGCCCGGAATATCCAGGTATGGCATCCGTCCTGCCAAATAAACATTAAAGATTTGAAGTGATGGAAAAGAAAGAAGAAAAGAAAGTGTGCTGCATCTGCGGCAAAGAGTATGAGGGCTACGGATACAATCCGTTCCCGGTGAAAGAAGAAGGCTGCTGCTGCCAATCGTGCAACTACAGTGTGGTCGTTCCGGAACGGTGGGAACGGCACAAGGCTTATCAGCGCGGTGAGGTGACCGGTGCCGGGAAAGTGTACATCAGCGGAGCTATCGCGCACTATGACATGGATGAGCGCAAGGAAGCCTTCAGCCGTGCCGAGGAGGAACTGAAGGCACAAGGCTATGACCCTGTAAACCCTTTCAGGAACGGATTGCCGGATGAAGCTCATTGGAGAGTCCACATGCGGGCCGACATTGCCCTGCTGTTGGCTTGTGACTATATCTACATGCTGAAGGACTGGGAACTGAGCAAGGGAGCCAAACTGGAACTTGACGTGGCCAGTTCGTGTGGCATTAAAGTGTTGTTTGAATAACCTTTTAGTTTTTGAATTATGGCAAAAGAAATTACGGTACTTGTAAAGTTTAGAGGATCAGTTCCTGAAGATGCAAGCATTGCTGACATAGAGGAACAAATAGATTGCAGCCTTGAGAACAGCCTTCGTTTGAATTTCTCGGATTCCAAAGAAGAAGATGATGATTTGAGAGAACCGTGGATAGAACGTGAGGATATGTATATTACGGAAAAAGGATTCCAATTATTAATAGAATAAAGATGGCACAGGAAGTAACCAATTTCGCCCGATTTTACACATTGTTCAACAAGCTGCCCTGTACAGGAGACCGGGAAGGGCTAAAGAAGCAAATCGTTCTGCAGTACACGTGGAACCGTACGGAAAGCCTCCGTGAAATGACATCCAAGGAATATGAAGCCTGCTGCTGTGCCTTGGAGAAACTGACCGGGCAGGATGAATGGCGGCAGAAACTTCGCGAGGAACTGCGACGGAAACGCAGCGTCTGCCTGAAGCTGATGCAACAGTTGGGTATAGACACCACCGACTGGAACCGGGTGAACGAATTCTGCAACAACCCCCGGATAGCCGGCAAGCCCTTTGTTCAGGTTAGTACAGCCGAGCTGGAACAACTGGCCATCAAACTGCGGGCTATCCAACGAAAAGGAGGTTTAACCGATAAATAGAGCAATATGGATAAAAAAGCACATGAAGCGCTTGAGCGCATAAGAAAAGACGTGACCCTTACGACATCCGATATGGAGAACCAGGATGCAGCGGAGTTTTTCAACGAACTGGCCGACTGGGCGTATGCCAATGGGGAGGCCATGCTGATAGACGATGAACCGGAAAAGCAGGATGATTATGAGGATAGATGACCAAGACAAGCTGATAAAAGCGGGGTTCTGTATAATACGAAAGGATGATTATCCAGGCCCGAGGATAAAGATGTGTACCGGCATAAACGGTGGCTGGAAGACATACAAGAAGTTTGAAACCAAAGCAGAAAGAGACAGGACATTCGCTTTGCTGCTGAAGGATGACAAAGTAATAGCTGATTAACAACTAAAATGATTTAAAATGGAAAAGAACAATCAAAGTGTGGACATCAAGTCCCTGAGTAAGGAACAGCGAGCAGCCCTCATGGCCCAGCTGCAGCAAGAAGAGAAAGAAGACCGCA
>OATM01000201.1_pt1 | contig 20958 bp, 16 predicted proteins | sample 1476001 | NCBI WGS metagenome assembly OATM01 (sample SAMEA2579973, study PRJEB22360) | human gut metagenome | reverse complement strand
ATTAAACTAAAAACATTATTGATTAAATAATCAGCTGTAAATCAGCGTAATATAAGAATGGCTCTGATTGTTAAATATGATTTACAGGGTTGGGAGCATTATAGACTACTTAGGTTTTACTCGGTACTTCTCCCGATTGGGTAAGAACAAATAATGTGTCTCGGACGTGTACATTATGTAACTTGCGTTACTTTGATTTAGAGTTGCCTCTAAATTCCTCTAACTTTAATCATTCTACGATGATAGCTTCTTCGACATCATCAGGCAAGAGATTATATCCTGCATCCTCTGTCGCTTCAACTACGTAGTCTGTAGGCATATCTATATTCATAGCTTCCTCTTGCTTACAGTAATATTCGTCCTGTAAGGTTTCTAAGGTTTCTTCATCAGGTATTGTTATTATCTTCGGAATTAACGGAAGTGTTGCTGCTCCAATCATTCCCGATATAGAATGAATATAACTATCCCTAATGAATAAATAATTTATAGATATGTTAGGGTGGATTGCCTTACAAATGAATGCAGCTATTGCAGCATTAACACCATTAATGATGAAATATGACTTAGCCAATTCATTCAATGAGGTAATCTTTTCAAAGTCCAGCTTAAATATGGTGTCCTCCGTTCTATTTACGGTAACTTTTACAAACTCAACCTTAGTTAAGTTCTCAATATTATCGCGTACAGCATCAAATGCTTTAGCAAATCTTATCTTATTATAGAAGGACCTCTCTACTAAATGATTAACAATCTCTTTATTAGAGATTTTAGACACCATATTAGCTGATATTACAAAGGAGTTAGTTCTATCGAACATTCTTCCTGATAGGTTAAAAATATTCATAATCTTTAAAATTTAAATATAAATAATAAATTGGATTATGATATGTGCCTATCAACAGACCACGATTCCACCTCTTAACAATTCTCATAACTCGTATGAGTGTGTTATATGGACTTGTAACGTTTAAAGATGCTCTTATGCACAATCAAGCGTTTGCTGCTAATGGTCTTGCAGTAATTAATGTACACTAAACCAAAGAACACATTATTTGTACTGCAAAGGTAGTAAAGATTGGCTTATAATGAAATAAAAGCAGCATAAGAGTTCCCTCCGATGCTGCTTTTGTTCTGTCTTAGTTATAAGTTCGTTACTCCACTCTTTGATAAGCAAACTTCTTACCACTGGGTGTAACTCCGTCTGCTTCCAATTCCTGCACTGATAAGGTCATTGAATTAAGTAACAGAATATCACTGATAATCCATTCATCTTCATCACTAAACATTTCATAGAGCTTGTTACCGTCTATCTTGTACTTGCCCACTTCATTATATAAAAGGTTCTCAGTGCTTGTACACTCAAATGTACCGTCACTCTTGTAAGTTACATGAGTGGCATTGGCATCACCACTTGTCAGCTTCCATTTACCTATAATCAAAGAAGTGTAATTGTCCTGCTTCTTTGTCACAGTAACAATCGCAGTCGTACTAAAACCGCCATCTTCTGTTGTTACGGTAATATTAGCTTCACCTGCTGAATTGGCTGTTACTAAACCATCTTGATTTACACTTGCAACAGCTTCATTAGAACTGCTCCATATAACTTTCTTGTTAGTAGCATTATCGGGCTGTACAGTAGCTATTAATTGGAATGTTTCACCTTGCTTTAGATTAACAGACTGCTCATTAATAGATATGCTTGTAACCTTTACTTCGTCAGTAGCAATCTTGCCATTATCTATATTGATTTTAAATGTAAAGTCCTTCTTAGTGCCATCGTAAAACGTCACTTCACATTTATAATTCCAAATATTGGTTGTGTTACCAGTTAATGTAAGAACTCTCTTTGCATCAGAAGTTACATCAAAGGGGGGAACAATCCGAGTTGCCCAAACAGATTTAGCATCCTTATAGTTGTATCTACTAATTGAGATATTCTCGGCAGAGACATCCTCAAAGTAACCAGTTCTAAATCTTATTCCTTCTTCATAAGAAATCAGCTCCGTATCAACAGGCATACCCTGACTGTCAAATTGAGGTGGCTGATTAGCCACATAAATAGTATCTCCTTCATTTGAATAACAGCAATTACCTATAAAGACAGATTCTTGAAACCAACTATAAGCAGTTTTGTTCTTTGAGTGGTCAGATTGAAGCTGATTACGTTTTGTCTTACCATTAAAAGTAAAGATGTTCTGACGCAAGTATCCATTTAAAGCCAATGTTACAATATTACCTACAGTAGTCTTTTTATGAAATAAAGGAAGGATATTATTCAATTTGATGGTTTCATATTCTCCATATCCCTTATAAACTTTCTGAATGGTATCAGTTTCTTCTATATCAGTCCACTCAAATCTAATTCCTTTAGTTGCCGTTTCATATTCAGCAAACCATAAATGTTTATTCTTCAATCCTGTAAAGAGGATAGATGATTCACCAGCTTGACAAAATCTACATGTTATATTGGAGTAATCTCCTATATATTCATCAAACATCTTATCTATTTTGGTGTATTCATCCTCTATGTTATTGATAGGGGGTACAGGGGTAACATCCAAATCATCATCCCCACAGGAACTGAATCCCATGCTTAATGCAACCAATAATGAGGTTGCTAATAATCTAATTGTTCTCATGTTATCTAAATCTTTAGTTAATTAATCAGTACAAAACAATGAAGGCGTGGAAACTACTGATATTACTGCTGTGAGGCTCTCGACTGCCCTTGCACAATAATAAACAATAGCCCACGCCAGACTGTTATATAAACTACTAAGCAGTAGATATATAGCACTGACGTGAGCGTTCTTGTCTATTATCTTGTGCAAATGAAATTGTCGAGATTCCACAGCAAGATAATATCTAAACGCTCATCGTTAACTAAACATGTCCTCCCTCAGTGACCTAACGTTTTAGATATGAGGGATTATGATGCAAAGTTAAGAAATTCGTTTGAATGGCAAGAACTTATTGTTTATAAAATATTGAGAGATGCCTAAAATCGGGTTCTTTAGATAAGTGCTAAACCGACCTTTACATTTGTAAGAACTCTATGCGGAATATTTCCACTTACCTTGCATTATGAACTTTATGTACATTTGAACTCCGATTAACGGCTATTTGAGACAGAACCATTCAGACCACTATAAAGATGAATCTTAATAATCCTGTCCCAATCATCAGAAGCTCAAACAGTCATAAGTCTGTAGAATCTCTTCCTGCCTTAATCCCAAGTATCTTTTAGTAATGGTGACAGAACTATGGTTGAACAGTTCCATCAACTTTACTAATGCAAGTTCAGCATTATCGCTGTTCATGTTATAGACCTGCCTACCAAAAGTCTTTCTAAGCGAATGGCAACTAAAGTTCTTAATTTTTAATCTGTACTTCTTCTTCACCTCTTTAAGAATGATATTGATTCTCTGTACTGTGAAGATAGTGCCTTTCTGACTTACTAAGATAGGTGCATTGATTCCAATTGGATTTATATGCTCGTAGCACTCTTTAATATGCTGCTGTAACTGCGGATTCAGTCTGATAGTCCTTACCTTGCCTGTCTTTTGCTCAATTACTGTAAACTCGTCAGTACCTAATATCTGCTTCCACCTTAGAGATAGAATATCAGATATTCTTAATCCTGTGAAGCATCCCAAACTAATAAGGAGTGAGATTTTATAATTCTCGTCTTTGGCTAACTTCCTTATGAGATTCATTGCATCAGACCAAACAAGATAGTCTGCCGTTGTGCTTGAATATTTAAGTGACATAATGTTCTGTTTTATAATGAAACGAATAGAAGTGAATATTAATTCTGAGTTGGATTTACTAACTCATTGATTACTAAAGGAACATTCACTAGTAGCAGAAGTGAATATGATAAGGACACCCAAGTTAAAAATAGAGTGTCCTTTACCTTATTATAATTCTCCCTCATCAGCGAAGCTGTAATATCCTGCATCTGTTAATATGAGGTGGTCTGTTACTGTAATCCTCATAAGTCTTGCAGCTTCTTTGACCTGTCTTGTTATATCCATATCCTGCCTGCTTGGTTTCAAATTACCGCTTGGGTGATTATGTGCAAGAATGACAGCTACTGAATTGGTTAGCAATGCAGCTTGTAGAATTACTCTGACATCAATGGTTGTGTCTGTTATTCCTCCTTCTGATATAAGAGTGTAACCTAAAACTTGGCTGGCTTGATTTAGGAACAAGACTTTGAAATATTCTTTGTAACAGATTGTACCCTCCTTATATGTAGGAAGCAAGTATTTATAAGCATCCTCTGAACAACTTACTTGATGCAGACTTTTAAATTTGGGTTTGTAGGTCAAATCCACTTCCCCCACAGTATAATCTATATCCATAATGTACGATATTAATAGGTTAGTAGAAATAAAGAAAGGACACCAAGTTAATGATGCCCTTTCCTCTCTCAATCAACAATCCACTCAGCCCAAGAACCAAGCGTATTCACTATCTCCCAATTTGGCACGTTGGATGCCTTGTACGAACTCTGTGCAATTAAGATTCCTCTCCAAGAAGTTATCTATGTAACTTGACTTTACAGAACCATTGAGCAGGTTTAAGAGATGCCAACCTGTAATGCTGTCCCCTGTACTCTTGAAGTTTGCATCAGAAACGAATGCTCTGCAAGCAGCATTAATCTGACTGTCACCCAACAATAGACGAGGTAAGCGTTTCTGTTGGTTGGGCGTAAGAGCTTGATATAATCTCATCCTGCCTATTATCTGACAGAACTCGCTTGTGGAGATTGACATCTGTCCAAGTGTCCTTAACAGATGCAGGTCTTTGGATGGGTTGTAGGCATGGAACAGATTCAATGCTGCTGCATATAGTTCCTGTGTACTTAGGACTTCTATCTTATCCTGTAAGCCGTCAGTGGTGAGCATAAGATTACTACAAACTCTATTTCTAAAGCCTATGAAGATTTTAAATCTCTCAACAGATTTCTTACTGTACAGGTTAATCTCGTTATATGCTCTCACTCCACCAATGGATAATGCTAAACGATTACCGTATTCATCGTGTACGATGGATGGAATTTCAAAGCAGAAGCACATTCTCTGATAGAACAAAGTCTTCTCTTCGTCTGTCAGTTCAGATGCTTTCTTGCCTAATGCACTTGGTATTCTGCCATTGATAGGGTGTGAGATTCTAATCTCTGGCATATCAAACTGTTCTCCATGAAAGTAATCCTTTGCTGCATCCACTACTGCACCTATAAAGGATTGGTGACTAATGGTTTCTTCCATTGATGCAAAACTTGGAATGATGCAGTCTTGTTGTAAGTGCTGCAAGGTTACTTCCTGCGTATTGGCTTCAATGAAGTGGTTTACTCTCTTGGGTGCTGCAACTTCTTCCACAATGATTGCTTCTTCTGCAAACTCACCCATGTTTAATGATTCTCTACGCTGTGCCATAGCTGGCATAATTACTAAATCTCTCATAATGAAATTGAATTAAATGGTTATTGATTGAATGGATTTAACAAGAACAAACCTAAAACACAAGTGAATTTCTTCGCTTGCATCTTAGGCTGTCCTATGTCTTTCCCTAAAGATTCTTTCAAAGGAAATGAGGAGCATTAGTAAATTATAGGTTGGTTGTGATAATAGTGCATCGTGCCCCCTCCCAGATTAATAAGAATGCTTATTCCTGTCAGCTATTAGACTACATTTCTAAAGCATTCTTTTTATTTAAGAGCCATGAGGGGGGAGTTTAAAGGGGTGTAGTAGCGTTCACAGGTTTTAATTCAACTATCGGGTTCAACTCAACTATCGGGTTCAACTCAACTATCGGGTTCAACTCAACTATCGGGTTCAACCTTCGCTTCGCTCGGTCTCACAAATTTATATCTGAGAATGCTCTCTACCTCAAATTCTTATGAATTGGGACAAAACTATTCAGACCATAATAAAGGTTGATTTTAATAGCTCTGTCCCAATATCGGACTATTCAAGTGAATATCTCTTTTCAAGTGGAATGTACCCTTTAAGGCGAGTGTTAGGTATAGTTATTCTGTCAGAAAGTTTGAAATATTTACCCAAGTAGGTAGCCTTAGCTTGTAAAGGTTTACCGTTATCATCCACAAGCTCATATCTGTCATATATGTTCTGTAAGGTGGTTACTATCTCATTCTCCGAATATGGTTTGCCTATTATAAAAGAGTTATGGATTTCATCTATCGGTACGAAGTAAATCTCCTTCTTATGTGCGGATTTAAGTTGCCGTTTCATGGTAGCTAAATCATAGTCGATTTCTATAATCTTATCCATGCCGAACTTCTCATAGTACTTGCACAGTTCGGGAGCTTCATGTCTTAAAGACCTCAATTCTTCCTGTTGTTCTTCGGTAAGAAATTTCAAGACCAGTCCTTCGGGTTTTAAATCCTGTAACCGTTCAAATATCTGTAACTTTCTCTCTCTTGACAATGGCTTAGCTTTTACCGCTTTAGGTTTCTCTTGGTAATGCTCATAATGGTACGACACATTAAAATGTCCTGTCTCATTGTAAGCATTGTTTAAGGACTGTAAGTCTTGGTAGAGCGATTCGATTTTGGATTTCTGAATGTAACATTCTACTATAAACGGATTTACCTTACCCTTGTATTCATCATTTCTAAACAAGACCTGGTAAATGGGAATGCGTTCCTGTATCTCGGTCAGAAGTTGCCTTTCCCTGCCTGTAAGAGTTTCCTTTAAGTCTGCAAGCATATTATAGACCTTCCTCTGCGCTTCCATATCCTCAATGATTTCTTCACGAGATTTAGGCTTTAAATCCTCCTTCCAATTCGTTATATGTGTAATGTTGCCAATTCCTGAACGAAACCTGCCTGTTATTTGGACGGAATGGGTGAAAGGGTCAATCATGGTCTGAGCCTTGCTCAAACAGTCTGTAACCATTATTATATCGGGCTTATCAGGAGTATCTAAATCTACAGCTGAATAGAACCTGCTCGTAAAGAAGCTGTACTGTTCCAATATCTCACCTGACACGAAACTGTCAGAAGCGTTGTAACCGTCCTCATGGAGTTTGTTAATGGCGTTCTCTTGATTGGAGCAATAGATTTTACTGTGGTTCCTGATGTCTGCTTTATCTATCAAGGTCTTTGCATAGTCAGGTGAGTTTAGGAATATAGCTTTCTTGTTATCGTTCAAGGATATTTGCTTTAAACACTCCAACTGTACATTATTTGTGCCTATTAACGATAGATTCTTCTTGTAGTCGTAAGTGGGTACAATCTTGATATGACTGAATGAATGGTTGGTAAAACCTTTTAATTTAGGTGATAATGGGGTAGCTGAAATCAATGCCTTGTTGTCAAAGCTAAAGAAGTCGAAGAATGGCTGAACTATGGCAGGTCGGAAGTCTGCTTCCTGTACTACTTTCTCGCACTCATCTATTAGCAGGAAGAAATCTTTAAAGAGGTTTACACCTGCATATTCAGCAGCCTTTTTGACTTTGGAATAGCTTTCAGGAGTTACTATAATCTTCTTGTAACGTATGGACTTGTCAAGCAGATATTTCTTAACATCGTAATCCGTAACTCCTTCACGCACTCCCAACAAGTTCGGGTATTTGACTTGCTTGCTGTCAATTACGGGAACATTGGGTTCAATGATTATGGAGTTACGTTTGGCATATCTTTCATCCAATTCACAAGTTGTAGCTCCTTTGGCAGTCAAGGTCTTATCAATAATGGCATTGCTCGGCAGACCGTCAGGGTAGAGGTCTGACATATATTGATTGTCCCGAATTTCAACGGGCTTTAACTCCAAGTTGGTATTCTCTATCATAATCTGAATTTAAAGTTTAATCGTTTGAATTATGAGACAAAAGTAATAATAATTATCCTTATTATGGTCTGAATGATTCTGTCCCATTTTAGTAAAATTTGGTCTAAAGGCAGGCATATTGTTCAAGTTCCCTTAACGGCTGCTGCAATCATTCCCTGTATCGGACTTCAAAGCCATTCCTGCTGCAAATCTCTTTCATTTCTTCTAATGTATAGTAAGCATCCACTTCATCACTGTCTGTCAGTAATGTGTTATTGGGAGTATAGAAGTTCCGTATGTCAGGGTGGTACTGTGCCAATGTGTCTTTAATGAAGTAGGCGCACTTCTGTTGAGCCTTTCGTGGCTCGTAGAATATGTTGAACATTCCTTCAATGGTATCTACTTTCAGGAAACAGTAAACCTTGTCTATGTATAAGGGGTAAATGCCTTTCACGTATTCACGAAGGACTTTCATCTGCTTTTCAAGGTCTGCTTCCACCTCTTTAAAATATTGCTCCGTAAAGTCCGTACTGTTGAACCGCTTAATGTTAAAATCAGACAGTCTTATTCTATCTGTCAGTCTATCCATTTGAGCCTTTATGGATGAAAGTTCTTTCTCAATCTTGGACTTCCGTTCCTTGTAACGGTTCTTGTCTATGTCATTATCCAAATATAAGTCCTCCAACCTTGTAAGTTTGTTCTCCTGCTCCTTATAAGATATTTTAAGTGCTTCCTGTTCCTCAATGGCTTTACTCTTGTTATCGTTCTCTCCTGCAATAGCTTCAAGACGTTGCTCGGCGTTCATCTTACCGACATAGAACAACTGTTCCTTTACGAAGTTCCATATGATAGGGTTTACAATCCTTTCATTCAGATAGACTTGGCTCTTACAGCCTGTTAGACTGTTCTTATCGCTCGTGCATTTGAAGTGTACGGTATCTCTCTTATTGGAGTGCAGCCTTGTGTAGAATGCTCCGCATATGGAACACTTGATAAGTTTCTGTAACAAGTACTTGGCAGCTTTTGGATAAGGGGTGGTGGTTCTGTTGTTAGCCAGCTTCTTCTGCACCTTGTTATAGGTTTCCTCGTCTATAATGGCAGGAATGTCAAAGTAGAATGTATCGGTAACTTTGTCTATCTCGTCATAGATATTGGCTTCCGCTCTGCCTGTGTAAGCTTTGTTGTTTAGTATGAACTTGGTGTTGCCAATGCTCTTTAGCTTCTTTATATCAGGGTACTTACCATAGATATATCTCGTTGTAGTAATCAATGCCTGTCCTTCTTCAAGGTACTTGTCGAACATCTCTTTCACGATTGGAGCATATTCATTCTTGACTAAATAACCGTTCTTCTGTCTTGTATATCCAAATGGTGGAAAACCTGCAAACCATTGACCTAAACCTGCTGAATCTCGTTTACCTGATGCCATTCTGAAACGGATTGATGCAAGTTCTTCTTCCGCCTGTTCAAATGCTTTGCGTAGCTCCTTCTCAAATTCTAAATTGACTTCGCCTGTCTCTACGTCAATAGTCCATTTCCTTTTATCTCTAAAGTAGATTGGAATGCTGTAATCCCGATTAAACTTATCAACTAAAGTTACTCCATATAGGAAGTTCCTCGTTAGTCGGGAGACCTCCGATATAAGAACGACATCTATTTCATTATTCTCACAGGCATTAATCAATTCATCCACAGATTTACGGTTGCCCTTACGAATATCATCTTTACCCGTCACGTGTTCACCGAAGACTTTGGCGACTTTCAATTTAAACCTGTTGGCGACTTTCTCAAGTTCCAACTTCTGACGGTTATAATCCTGTATATTGGTGCTACATCTTAGCAATAACGCTGCTCGTTTCATTCTCTTAGTGCTTGAATTTCAGCACAAATATAGCACTTTAAATTTAATCATAAAAGTTATTAGTTTAATTAATCAGTCCGAAAAGCGAAAGTTTCTGTTCACATCCACTCTCGCTCGTCAGGTCGAACTTATCTATATAATAAGGTGTAAGTTCCTTGGGCATCAAAATCTTGCAAAAAGAAGACTTGCGCTTCCCCTGCTCACGACTCACCAACATAGGCGCCACCGCATTGGCGCAATCCTGCGCCTGCCCCAGCCATTGGGCGGCAACACCCAGCATCCAACGGTGAAACCCTTTCACCCACATCGGCTTACGCGATATACGCACGGCCAGCGGAGTAACACGATCCACCCCGTCCCATTGAGGCAAGTGGCTCATATAATGCAGAAAAGGATGATAGTTTTCCACCTTTCTGGAATGGAGCAGACGGCTCACATCCTTATCCCAGCAGTTGATGCCACCGGTACGCGCCTCCAGGCAGAATGTATTCAAATCACGTTGAGCCACCATGGCATACTCTTCATCCGGCATCTCTTTCCCACGATACTCCGTCTGTTCAGTGAGAAGATTGTAACGGAAATCATAGCGTATGGTCAAGAAGCGTTGCAAGGCATCCAGCATATTCTCCGGCTTCTTGCGCCCCGATTTGCCAAAAGCCGCCTTTTCATCGATAGTTTCTACCATGCCAGCTGTTTCGACAGCCGCTGGGAGAACAATTTCATCCACCGTTTCCGTAGCCGTTGAAGGCAACACCCCTTCCGCATTTCCGGTTTGCCCCACCGACTGCCCGGTAACCGGAGCCGTGCTTTTTCCCACGCATCTCCTCATTTTCATACTCTTTTTGCACCAACTCAGTAATTTTTCCACTAATTTTTTCATCCTTTTTCATTATTTGGGGTTGTGTAATATCACAAAGATAACATACAAAATACTCTTTTACAAGTATTTACTACACACTACTGCAAAAAAGTGACTAAGCGAAAATAACAGGGAAATTATTCGTTTTTATCAAGACTATTTCATACTTTTGCACCGTCAAGTTAATCATTTCACTGGAATGATGAAGTTTCATCACTTGAGTGATACAACTTCATCACTTTAGTGATATAATTTCATCACCCAAGTGAAATGATTAACTTGAAAGGAAGTTGCAGCAAACTCTTCCGTACAAGAAAGCATAAACAACCGGATAAAAACAAATAAGCGAATGGCTATCAAATTTGAATTTTATGAATCACCCAATACGATAGGTACGCGCAAGAAGCGCTATCATGCCCGTGTAGTAAACTGGCAGCGCATCAACACCGACTATCTGGCACGGGAAATACAGTACGGCTCCTCGCTCACCGTGGCAGACATCAAGGCAACCATCATCTCGCTCAGCGAGAAACTGGCCTATTACTTGAAAGACGGCGCCCGGGTGCACATCGAAGGGATAGGGTATTTCCATATATCGCTTACCTGCCCCGAGACACGGACACCAAGCTCCACACGTGCCAACAAGGTGAAATTCAAATCGGTGACATTCCGTGCGGACAAATACCTGAAGCATCAGTTGAGCGACGTTAAGACCGAGCGTTCGAAATACAAGCCGCACTCCATGCCGGTGACAAAAGAGAGTATAGACGAGGCATTGACGGAATACTTCCTGACAAACAGCGTGCTGACACGCCGGAAGTTTGAATCGTTATGCGGACTGACACGTGCCACTGCAGGACGTTATATCGCCCAACTGGCGAAAGACAAAAAACTGCGCAATATCTCCATTCCACGTAACCCCATCTATGAACCGATGCCGGGATTCTACGGAAAAGAGAAACTGCCCGAACCGAAGAACGAAACGGAAAACGTATCGGCAACAAACGACATGGACCTGACAATAAAGTAAATATACAACGAAACAATATAATAGAAAACTTCTACAAACGAAGCTCAAACCATAAAGAGCTGAAACTTCTACACTAGGCTGAAGGAATTCCGGGAGGAAATCCTTCAGCCGCTTTTCTTTATTGACGAGCGTTTGCGAAGAAACTGAAGGATTTGAAGGAAAAAACTGGGAAAACTTCGGGAGAGGTACTTTTCAGCCCACCAGCCATACCAGCATGGGCAAATAATCCTTTAAGGAAACACGAAGCAGCTTCAATGCCTGCTGGATGCGGTAAGCCACCGTCTGTGGTGACACATCCAGCACTTCGGCAATTTCTTTATAACTCAGTTCCTTAAAGCGATGCATCACAAAAGCCTCCCGATAACTGTCGGGCAGAGCAGCCATCGCCTCCTTTATTTTCCGGTCCAATTCCTCAAAACGAGCATAGTCCACTTCACACAATGCCGCCTGTGTCCTCTCATAAAAGGCAGCTTCAGCCTTGGTTTTCACCTGTTCCCGCGTCAAGTGGTTCAAGACCCTCCGATAAGTCATTTTGAACAAATACTGATTCAATGAAGACTCGATTATCAAATCCCCACGATTCTCCCACAGCCATAACATCACCTCCTGAACAATCTCTTCGGCATCTTCCAGCGACACCAAGCGGTGAGCATAGGCACACAGCATAGGATAGTACCTTCTGAATAAATGGTCAAAAGAATTACCATCCCCCTGTCGGAGAGCATTAAACAAAGACAAGTCTTCCACGGTATGATTCATAGTATAATAACTGTTTTCCTTGTGTACAAAGATAGTTGTTTTTATCGGAAAAAACTTTTTTTTAAAAAAAAGCATTTTTCGTTTAGATACCTTTCATTCTCGCTTGTCTTAATAATATAAAGGAAAACATTAAAGTATAATTCATGGAAAACCATACCGATATAGAAACTTTGTTGACCAAGTATTTCGAAGGAAACACCACTCCGCCGGAGAACGAACAGATAGAAGCCTGGCTGAATGCCGATGAGGAGCATTTGCGTATAGCCAAGCAGCTGAATACGCTCTATCTGGCTGTAGACACACAGCACATCACAAAGAAGATAGATACGGAAAAGGCATTAGACAAGGTAAAAAGCAGAACAAAAGTTAGAAACCTGTCCTGGTGGGGATGGACACAACGCATTGCGGCCATCCTGTCCGTTCCCCTCCTGATAGGTGTATTGGCTCTGTATCCGGGCAGACGGCAGCCGGTAGTCACCGCTCAGATGGTGGAAATAAAAACCAATGCAGGCATGACTACCTCCGTCCTGTTACCGGACAGCACGGTAGTTCACCTCAATTCGGAATCCTCCCTCCGCTATCCCACCTTTTTTGCCGGCGATGTACGCCAAGTGGAATTAAACGGTGAAGCTTATTTCGATGTGACCCAACATCCCCGGAAACGATTCATCGTTTCCACCCCTCACCATTCGCAGGTGGAAGTGTACGGAACAAGTTTTAATGTGGAAGCATACGGTAATGAAACTCCCATTTCCACCACGCTTATCGAAGGCAGCGTAGGGTTTATTTATAAGAATAGCAAAGGAAAATTTCAAAAGAGTATGCTCTCCCCCAGACAGAAGCTGGTTTATTCTCCACAAACCGGAGATATCAAGTGCTACGCTACCTCGGGCGAATCGGAGATTTCATGGAAAGACGGCAAGCTTATCTTTAATGACACTCCGCTGGATGAAGTGCTGCACATGCTTGGAAAGCGGTTCAATGTGGAATTCGTATTGTCCAACAAGGGGCTGAAAGGCTGTTCGTTCACAGGAACATTCACCCATCAGCGTCTAGAGCGTATTATGGAATATTTCCGGATTTCTTCCCACATACGCTGGCGTTACATTGACAGTGCAGATATAAAGACGGAAAAGCTGAAAATAGAAGTGTACTAATATACGTTTAACCCTTAATTTAAATACTAGAAAAATGAACAGACAACAGGCTCCCTAAACAAAAAACATACGGGAGGATATTGGCGTATCACCCCGTATGAAAAATCATCTTTCTATGCTTGTTTGGCGACAAGCAAAGACAACATTTTATTAACTTTATCTCAATTACAAAATTATGAAAAATTATTTTAGCGTCCAATTATTATGGATGATAAAGTCGTGTAGGTTAATCTTAAATAAAACTCCATTACCTATGAAACTAAGTGTACTCTTTTTAATCTGTTCGTTAAGTATGACTTATGCGGCAGAGTCGTATGCGCAAAAGACCATGATCAGTCTTGAAGTACGTAATGAAACAGTTGGCACTGTGTTGGAAAAGCTGAAAAAAGAATCGGGGTTTGATTTCTTCTTCAACAATAAACACGTAGATCTGAAACGTATTGTATCAGTTTCGGCAAACAACAATAATATATTCAAGATACTAGACCAGATTTTCGCAGGGACGAATGTGAAGTATTCAGTGCTTGAAAAGAAAATTATTCTTTCTACTGAGATTGTGCAAGGAATACAGCAAGGACAAATTAAGGCGACAGGTATTGTAAAAGATGCGAATGGCGAACCGATAATCGGTGCCAATGTCATCGTAAAAGGCCAGTCAACAGGTACAATCACAGATATAGACGGGCGGTTCGTTCTGGATACTCCAAAAGATGCCGTTTTACAGATTACATACATCGGATATGTTTCTCAAGAAGTGAAAGTTTCTGGAAAGAAAGAACTTAATGTTGTATTAAAGGAAGATACTGAAACTTTGGAAGAGGTAGTAGTCGTAGGATATGGCGTACAAAAAAAGGCCAACCTGACAGGAGCAGTAAGCAGTGTAAAAATGGATGAAATATTGGGGGATCGGCCTGTTACTTCGGTAAGTAATGTACTGATGGGAGCAATGCCGGGATTGCAAGTAACAGGTACATCAGGCCAACCCGGTGCTGAAATGTCTTTCAATATCCGGGGAGTAAACAGCATCAATGAAGGTGCCCCGCTCGTATTAGTTGACAATGTAGAGATGGACATAAATATGCTGGATCCTAATGATATTGAATCTATCTCTGTATTGAAAGATGCCGCATCATCGGCTATTTACGGTGCACGCGCTGCATTCGGAGTTATCCTAGTCACCACTAAAAAGGGAATGAAAGACACTCGCTTCTCTATCAACTACTCTAATAACTTCTCATTCAGTAAGCCTAGTAATTTACCCCACAAAGCAACTCCGTTACAAACAGTACAAGCTTATAAAGATATGGGAACAGTATCATATCAGACAGGACAAAATGTAGATACCTGGTTAGAGTTATTGAAAGAATATAATACTAATTCAAGCAATTATCCTGACGGTTATGCCGTTGTAGACGGACTTCGATACAGTTTACAAGAAACAGATCTCTTAAACGACATGATGGAAACAGGTTTTCAACAAACACATAACATTTCTGTTGGAGGAGGTAATAAATCAATATCTTACAGAATGTCAGCCGGTATGGTGAATCAAAATGGAATTCTTGTTACAGACAAAGACTCATACAAACGTTATAATATATCATCTTACATCCGCTCCGACATTCATTCCTGGATTACTCCGGAGTTAGACATCAAATATGCGAATTCACATTCAGAACTTCCCTATACTTCAGCTTCTTATGGTATTTGGGGAGCAGCAGTAGCCTTTCCATCTTATTTTCCATTAGGTAATATGGAACTAGACGGTGAAATCTTGCCTATCAATACTCCTCATAATTTCATTAATCTGTCAGCACCTAAAGAAAATGACAGAAACGACTTACGCATCTTTGGCAAGCTGACTATTACTCCGTTCAAAGATCTGAAAATAATCGGTGAATATACATTTAATAGAAAGACTAGAGAAATCACAACTTTCGATAAGAAATTTAATTATGCTCACGGAGCTAACTTCCGCAAGGAACAGTCTGTTTCAAATTCGAAATATGAAATAGAAAATCGGGCGACCAATTATAATGCTTTTAATGTATATGCCAATTACAACAAAACATTAGGTAAACATGACATTGGAATTATGGCTGGTTTCAATCAGGAAAGCAATGCCTATAAGATGATGAAAGCGTCACGCACAGATATGATTAACGAAGATTTACCCTCATTATCACAAGCTACAGGAGATTATAAAAACAGTGATGAATTTGAGGAATACCATGTCAGAGGAGTATTCTATAGGATAAATTACTCTTATGCCGGTAAATATTTACTCGAAACAAACGGGCGTTATGATGGTTCTTCGAAATTCCCTAAAGAAAATCGTTTCGGCTTCTTTCCTTCTGTTTCCGTAGGCTGGCGTGTCAGTGAAGAGCAATTTATGGAATGGAGTAAAGTTTTTCTTTCTAACTTAAAATTGAGAGGTTCTTATGGTAATATCGGTAATCAAAGTATAGAACCTTATGCTTTTATTCCTGGCATGGATTCTCCATTGGCTAATTGGGTTGTAAACGGACAAGCTACTACAACATTGGCCCCTCCAGCTCTAGTCAGCAATAGTTTCACTTGGGAAAAAGTTAGTACTTTGGATTTCGGGTTTGACCTAGGGCTGTTTAATAACCGCCTAAATGTTGTATTTGATTGGTACCAACGGGATACAAAAGGAATGTTGGCTCCAGGTATGGAACTTCCAGGAGTATTGGGTGCCAAAGCCCCATTACAAAACTCTGCCGATTTACGCGCCAAAGGTTGGGAAATATCCTTGGATTGGAATGACCGTATCGGCAATGTGCAATATTATTTAGGTTTTAACCTATATGACTCGCGTACGAAAATCACAAAATACGACAATGAGGTAGGCTTACTAGGAAAAGATTCGGATGGCAATCTGATTTACCGAAAAGGAATGGAATTAGGTGAAATATGGGGGTATACTACAGACCGCTTATATACTACCGAAGATTTTGACAGTCAAGGAAAGTTAAAAAACAATATTCCCAAAGTGGAAGGTTATAATCCTAATCCGGGAGATATACTTTATGTGGATTTTGATGGGAATGGTATCATAAACAATGGTAAAAACACATCAAACGAACCAGGCGACACTCGTATTATCGGTAATGATACTCGCAGATATCAATACGGAATTCGTGGTGGTACAACATGGAAAGGTATTTCACTGTCATTTATTTTACAAGGAGTCGGCAAACGGGATCTTTGGCTCATGAACGAACTATTCTATCCACATTACGATGCTTACTCAACTTTGTTTGACTCTCAATTGAATTACTGGACTCCAGAACATACAAATAGTTATTTTCCACGTTTATATGAAAAGGCAGAAGGAAATACTAAAGCCAATCAAAAAACACAAACCCGTTTTTTGCAAAATGGGGCGTATTTGAGCATACGCAATATCAGTTTATCATATACCTTCCCCATAAAACTGATCAAGCCACTGGGTATTACTAACTTATCAGTATTTTTTAGTGGAGAAAACCTCTTTACATTTGATCATCTGCCCAAAGGGATAGATGCTGAACGTGTAGTAACAGACAATTTGGGACAACGTGGATTTACTTATCCTTATATGCGTCAATTCTCATTTGGTATTAATTTAAGTTTATAATAAAAGCTGACATTATGAAAAAATATATAGTAGGAGTAGGACTCTTCCTGTTGATGAATTCTTGTTTAAATAATGATTTTATGGAGGTATATCCCAAAGATCAACAAACGGAATTAACCTCTTTCCGATCATATGAAAACTTCAAGACTTACGCTTGGGGACTGTATAACGTCTTTTTCGGCTATGCATATAAAACAGGACAAACTGATGAGATTTTTAAAGGAGATTATGAAGCTGACAATATGATCAAGCATGTCTCAGGCAATGAAAGTCAATGGGCGTATCAGAAAGCTAAGGTACCTGCGTCTTCTGATTCATGGGACTATGAATATATCCGCCGGGTGAATTTAATGTTGGACAATATAGACCAGTCATCCATGAATGATGCAGAAAAAGCACACTGGAGAAGTGTTGGATATTTTTTTCGCGCTTATAAATATTTTAAAATGTTGTCTCTATATGGAGACTTACCATGGGTAGAACATACCTTATCAGAAGACAGCGAGGAACTATATCTCCCTAGAGACCCACGGGATGTTGTGGCCCAAAATATTCTGAATAACTTGAAATACGCAGAAGAACATATCAAAGTAGACGGAGATGGCAATAATACAATCAATCGAGCTGTAGTACAATCATTAATCTCCCGTTTTTGTTTGTTTGAAGGTACATGGAGAAAATATCATGCCCTACCAAATGCCACAACCTATTTAGAAGAATGTACACGGGCTTCCAAGGAAGTCATGAATAAATATACTACCCTACATCCCAACTATGAAGAACTTTTCAACTCAGAGTCTTTAGATGGCATAAATGGAATTATTCTATACAAAGAGTATGCTACCAGCCAGCTATGCCATGGGCTCACACGTATGGTAAGAACCGGCGAGTCACAAATAGAAGCAACCAAAGATGCCGTGGACAGTTATTTGTGCAGTGACGGACATCCTATCAAAAACAGTACCACATACGGAGGTGACAAAGATGTGTATGCACAGTTCCGCAACAGGGATTATCGTCTATATCACACAGTATGTCCTCCCTATATGGTAAGTCTAGCAAGTGCCTCTACTACTCAATGGAAGTTCACAGATAATCCCTCTGAACGCGAGTATATTGACTTGATGGCAACAATTTCTAAAGAAACTTATCACCGGTTGCCGACATCTAATTTCAAAGGTTTTATAACCAAAGGGCAACCTCATTTCAAAAATGTCAATTGGGGACAGGGATGGAATGCCAGCCAAATGGGTTTCTGGGTATGGAAATACTATAATACTCATACCGATGCCAGCACTGCCAATGGAGTTTGTACTACAGACGCTCCCCTATTCAGACTCGGTGAGATACTGTTGAATTATGCCGAAGCAATGTATGAACTAGGGCAATTCGATCAATCTATAGCAGATGAAACTATTAATAAACTGAGAAAACGTGCTCACGTGGCCGATATGGTCTTGACAGATATTACCACAGATTTTGATCCTGACAGAGATCAAGATGTAAATCCGTTACTATGGGAAATCCGCCGTGAACGCCGCGTTGAATTAATGGGTGAAGGAACTCGTTTGGACGATTTACGCCGCTGGAAAAAAGGACATTACGTAGACAAACAACCTACTGGGGTCTATTTAAAAAATGCAAGTGAATTTAATGTAAAAGTTATGAATGGTCCCTCCAACAATGAAGGATATGTATATTATTTTGAGAAACCCCTAGGATGGTTGGAACATTACTATCTAAATCCAATTCCTCTAAATCAATTGGCACTCAATCCTGCTCTAGAACAAAATCCTGGATGGGAAAACAATAAATAAAATTATGCAGTTAAAATATACTTTGTTTTCAAGCATTTCAATGCTTGCCTTCTCTTCTCTGTCTGTATTTTCACAGACAGAGAAAATGAACGTTCTATTCTTGATGGCAGACGATATGCGCCCTGAGTTAGGATGCTATGGAGTAAAAGAAGTAAAGACCCCCAATATCGATCGTTTTGCCGCCAGCGGGTTATTATTTCAGAACGCTTACTGTAATATCCCAGTAAGTGGAGCTTCACGCGCCAGTTTATTGACAGGAGTGTATCCACACTATCCAGATCGCTTTGTCAACTATTCCGCTTATGCCAGCAAAGATTGCCCAACCGCAATTCCGATATCAAGATGGTTTACATCACATGGCTATTACACAATCTCAAACGGCAAGGTTTTCCACCATCTTTCAGATCATGCTAATTCATGGAGTGAACCTCCTTACCGTAAACATCCCGACGGATATGATGTATATTGGGCAGAATACAATAAATGGGAATTATGGATGAATGAAGTCTCCGCACGAACTATCAATCCCAAAACAATGCGAGGGCCTTTTTGTGAGTGGGCTGAAGTACCTGACACCGCTTATGATGACGGAAAACTGGCATTAAAAGCCATTGCAGACTTAAAACGTTTAAAAGAACAAGGAAAACCTTTCTTTATGGCATGTGGATTTTGGAAGCCACATTTACCTTTTAATGCCCCTAAAAAATATTGGGATTTATATGACCGAGAGAAAATTCCAGTTGCTAACAATCGTTTTCGTCCTAAAGATCTACCGAATGAGGTTAAAAACTCTACAGAAATCTACGCTTACGCACGTACCACCACAGCAGATGATATTTCTTTTCAGAAAGAAGCCAAACATGGATATTATGCTTGTCTGAGTTATGTTGATGCGCAAATAGGGAAAGTACTGGACGCTCTGGATGAGTTAGGTTTAGCAAATAATACCATCGTTGTATTACTGGGAGACCATGGCTGGCATCTAGGGGAACATAACTTTCTCGGTAAGCATAATTTAATGGATCGTTCTACTCACGTTCCTTTAATTGTACGTGTTCCCGGATTGAAAAAAGGAAAAACTAAGTCCATGGTAGAATTCGTAGATTTATATCCAACACTATGTGAACTTTGTCATTTGCCCATACCAAAGAATCAATTAAATGGCACTAGTTTTGTTCCTATTTTAACAAATTTAAAAGCAAAAATAAAAGACCAAGTATATATCCAATGGGAAGGGGGAGACAATGCTGTTAGCAATAGATACAACTATGCGGAATGGAAACAAAAAGAAAAGATTCATTCCCGAATGTTGTTTGACCATCACATAGATCCAGAAGAAAATAAGAACAGGGTCAACGAACGAAAGTATAGAAGCGAAATAAATAAGCTCTCTTCATTTTTAAAGGCTAAAAAAGAAACTTTAATGAAATCACAATGAAAAAACTTTCCGGTTTACCTGCTCTAACCATCGAGATTGGATTATAACTGAAAGCAATTTGACGATTGTTTTTTAGGGACATTCAGTAAATCCTATAAAAAATACCATGGCATATGAAGATGATAGAGTATAATCACTTCATATGCCATTTTTATTGTCATTTTTCTGTCTATTCTCATATACTCTTATTGGGCAAGACATGAAGTTCCGGAAGAAGTCTGCTGACCTCTTCTGATTCTTTCAATAAACTCATATCATGCAGCTTTCCCCGTTCTATTCCTAATCTTGTCAATCATCAGTATGGCATTTGCCGTATGTATTCCGAAGAAAATCCACAGGATTTCCGTCTTCCTGTTTCTGGCCTTTATCCTTGAGAGCGAGTAATGTTGCTTTTGAGTGCCGAAGCTTCCTTCAAGCCGTGTTGCCCTTTCTTTTGAGAGTTCGCTTCTAAGCACCTTCCTCAAAGGCTCATCTTTTGCCGCCCTCCCCTTGAGCACAAAAGATGTGGATATTCCATATTTTGTACAGAAAAAAATAGGGGATCACTATCTATTGTTGATGGCTGAAGGAGGATCGGATTATAACCATGCTGTTACCG
>OATM01000125.1_pt1 | contig 27875 bp, 10 predicted proteins | sample 1476001 | NCBI WGS metagenome assembly OATM01 (sample SAMEA2579973, study PRJEB22360) | human gut metagenome | reverse complement strand
GCCCAATAATCCAATTAATGTTTTTTTCATAGTCCGTCACTTTTTTATTTTATTGTCATCTGTAATGGAGTACAATCCTTATATTGGTCCCATCACCTGCACCTTGCTCCTTCCGCTTCCGGTCTTCACCACCTGCACCTGCGCAGGGATACGTTCCATCATCTCCGCCACATGGGAAATCACCCCTATCTTACGCCCTTGCATCTGCAACCGCTCCAAAGCATCCATCGCAATGCGCAGAGTGTCCATATCCAGCGATCCGAAACCTTCGTCAATAAACAACGATTCCACATTCATCCGGTTGGAGGACAAGGAAGACAAGCCCAATGCCAAGGCGAGAGATACCAAGAAAGATTCCCCGCCCGAAAGGGAATGGACACTACGCACCTCACCCATCATATCAAGATCCACAATCTGCAAGGCCAGCGTATCAGGGATGCGTTGCAGTTCGTAACGGGGGGCAAGGTCTTGCAAATGCCTGTTGGCATAAAGCAAAAGGACATCAAGCGTATAACCTTGGGCTATTTCCTTAAACTTGGCGCCAGTCTGGGAACCGAACAGTTCGTTCAGTTTCGCCCAATTCTCGTAGATAGAGTTTTTTTCCTCCAACTCTTTCTCGATGCCGGCTATGCGTTCCTTACCTTTTATATGGTTCTGTATCGTCACCTCTATTTGGGCCAAACGTCCGGTTTCCATTTCTTTAGCAGCAGTGCAGGCAGTCAATGTTTCAATCAGCGACTCCTTGTTTTCCGTGGTATCCGGTTTCAGAGGAGCTTGCTGATGCTCCTCCCTTTTCTGCCTTCGCTCCGCAAGGATCGCCTGAAGAGTGGTTTCCTTCTCTTTCAGTGTGCCCAACGCTTGTTTCTCAGCCAGTATCCAGCTTTTGTCTTTGGAAAGCAATTGTTCCAACTCGGCATACGTTTCCTTTTGAAGCGTGAGCCACTCGTTTATTTTCAATTCGTCTTGTTGCAAGACAGCAGTCAGACGGACTAATTCCTTTTCCATCTGTGCGGTCTGCCCTTTGTAAGATTCCGCCTGCACAGTTAAAGAATGATGCAAGTTCATGGCTTTTTCCAGTTGTTGTTCCAGTTCCTTTTGCCGTCTTGCATGGGTTGCAACCACTGTTTCGGTGGATTCACCATTCAGCAGGGAAGACCGCAGACGAGCACGTTCGTTCAATTCTGCCTGCTGTCTTTCTTCTTTTTGTTTCTTTTCTTCGTACAAACCAATGGCATTGGCTTCTTCTTTTTTCAAACTATCTCTTTGGGCTGATTTTGAGGTAAGAGCCTCTTTTATTTCGGTCTGCTCTTGCAAACGGGCATTCCATTGCCTGCCGAATTGCTGGACATAATGTTTCAATGTGCCCTGCTCCAACAAATCTTTCCAATTGGGAATAATGGATACGTATGTTTCTACTTTTTTCAGCGTATCATCAACTTGCGCCACATAATTTTCAATCAATGCAGAAAGACGGGCCATCTCCAGTTGGCGGGCATTCAGCGTGTTTTTCAGTTGTTCCGTTTCTTTAGCAACCTGTTCTTTCGCACGGTTCAGTTCCTCTTCCTGCAAGGATTGGACATTGGTCTGTTCCCTCATCGGATGATGGAAACTCCCGCAAACCGGACATGGCTTTCCTTCCTCCAACTGCTCACGAAGCAACAGCACCTCTGCCGGCAACAGTCGGTTCAGACGCTCGGCTTCCTGTTGTACCGATTTCAACCGCTGTTCCTCCGCTTCACTCGCTTTCTTTACTTTATCCAGCAGTTGACGGTTCGATACGCTTTGCGCCCTTGCCATTTCCAGATTGGTAAGCAAGCTGGTAATCAGTTCAACGGCAGGAATCAATTGGGAATAAGCGGTATATCGTTCAAACCAGGTTTGCAAGGCGGTTTGCTTCTCCATCAACAAACTTATATCCTTCTCTGTCTTACAAACGGATTGATGCAGATTATCTTTAGCCTGCAATGCCAAAGCCGCTTCTTTCTGACTTTCCGCTAATTGCTTTCTATTTTCCACCAACTGCACATCCAATGCTCTGGCTTTATCCAATTGCGGTTCTTGCTGCGACAAATAGGTCTTAAATTCCGCCAGTTCTTTCTGAGCGGCTTCCCACTGCACGTTCGCGGAAGTCTGTAAAGCCGCATTCTGCCGGATGGCAACCTCTATTTCGCCTAACCGGGAACGACCGGCATCTATCTGCTTCCGGGCGTTACGCTGTTCCATATACACATCGCGGATATCCTGAGCCTGCTCTATACGGGCCAACAGTTCATAACGTGGACGGGCGGCTTCTATTTCTTTTCTGATGCCGGAAAGTGATTCTTCCGCCTGTATGCATCCTGTATTCAAGCGTCCTTCTTCTTCCAGCCATTTCAACTTGCCGGACAACGCCTCCTCTTTCTTCTTCGAAACGGACAAGCGGACTTGTAATTCTTCCTTTTCAGCCGAAAGTTGCTGTAATTGCTCATCTGTCAGCAACTCAATGCCTTTGATACGCTCCTGCAATAATTTATATTCGCTTTCCGCCCGCTTGGTGCGTTCATAGATGGAAGCAGAGATACGCGAGTAAATTTCCGTTCCGGTCAGTTTTTCCAAGATTTCGGCTTTATCAGGCTGACGAGCCTTCAGGAAGGTAGCAAAATCTCCTTGAGCCAGCAACACAGAGCGGTTGAACTGTTCGAAAGAGAGTCCGATCAGTTCACTGATGCGGGATAATAATTCGGTCTTCGTCCCTTGCTGTTCCACTCCGGAGGTAAGGTTGGTCAACGTCATTTCCACTTTTTGCAAGGAACCGCTAACCTTCCCACGCGAACGTCGCACCGTCCAACGTGAACGGAACACCTCTCCTGTCAAAGCGACGAAATCCACTTCCGAATACCCCTCGGCAGTACCCCGGCGAAGGATGGAACGGCTATCGTTCTGTGCAATTCCTCTGTCGGCAACATCCATGACAGAGACGTTATTCTCTTTCGCCTTGTTCATACGTGGCGTACAGTCAAACAAAGCCAGACACGAAGCATCCAGCAAGGTTGATTTTCCGGCTCCGGTACTGCCTGTAATGGCGAATATACCTGCCGAGCACAAAGGTTCGACGGTAAAGTCTATCATAAATTCACCTTCCAATGAAGCCAGATTCTTTCCTCTTATCGCTACTATTTTCATACTCCTGCCTCCTTGATTACACTTTCCAGCAATTGTTTCATGGTATCGGGCATCTCCGTCCCTCCATATTTCCGTTTAAAGACATCCAGTGCCATATCCAGCGGACGGATGGTTTGCAACTCCTCGTAGGAAGTGGCGACAATGCCGCTTGCCTTTTTTTGTGGAAGCATAGCGGCGATGCGTGCCAGGCGGACTGCTTTTCCTTTCAACGCTTCCTCTATCTTATACTTATAAGAAGGTTCCGGCTCGGTCATCAAAATCTTTATTTCCAGATAGGGCGACCGCAACGTGACATCCCCATCGGGCAAATCGCCGATGGCTTGCAGCACTTCTTCCAGCGGACGGGCCTGACGAGGAATACTCATCACGCCGGCTAGCGGTTCAAATGCCAATCTCTCTATGCCGGTACCCTCAGCACTTATCGTTATCATGACCACTCCCGAAGCATTGTTCCTCTCAGCAAAAGACATGGGCATAGGAGTTCCGGAATAACGCACATTCTCCCGATGGGACACACGCTGGGAGCGATGCAGATGCCCCAATGCAGTATAGGCGATAGCCTCATCAAAAGCATCGGGGGATACACATTCCAAGCCTCCGATAACGGTACGTTCCGAACGGTCGTCCTCCGAGATTTCCGAGCCGGTGGCTTGCAGATGTCCCATGGCGATAACGGGAAGTCCTTTCTCCTTCACTTCATTGAAAAGCTGCTCATAAAGCAGTTGGACTCCTTTTGAGTAATTTTCAGCCGAAGGATAATCCCCCTGACGCAGATAGGGGACGGCAAGGCAATAGGCGGTCACTTCCCCTTCTGTGTAAAGGGGGACAATCAGGTGTTGCAAGTCTATATCACCTTCCGCATTGCGGCGCACGACACCGCGAACGGTGACATTCATATCCTCCAACAGGGGATTGGGAGCCTCCAAACGGGCTGCCGAGTCATGATTTCCGGCAATGATGATAATTTGCAAAGAAGGGTTTTCGGACGTAACTTCTCTTAGAAAACGATAATACATTCGTTGTGATTCCGCCGAAGGGTTCGGGCTGTCGAATACATCACCTGCTATCAACAATACATCTATTTCATGCTGTCTTATCTGCTGTTTCAGCCATTCTAGAAAATGGAGATGCTCTTCCCGCCGGTCGTATTCATAAAAAGTCTGGCCCAGATGCCAGTCTGCTGTATGGAGAATTTTCATTAGCTGTTCGGTTTGTTTCCTGCAAAAATAGGAAAACTAAATGAAAAAAGGTATTTCTTTTAGGTACAACCTCTAAATGAAAACTATTTTTCATGCAGAAAACAAGCAGACATGCCACCTTTTCGCTATCTTTGCCATACGAGATAAATAATAAGAAGAAAGGAGAACGTCATGAGTACAATCACATTGGAATCAATACAAAACGAACTGATTCGGGAAATCTTGGACATCAAGAATGTAAAGGTGTTGGAGTCTGTAAGGAAGACTCTTGTTCATGCTAAAAAGGAAATGGAATCTGTTTCTACCATGGTGGCAGAGGATGAAGAACCCTACATGACCAAAAGTGAAATAATGGACGGGCTGTCCGAGGCTTGCAAAGACATCAAACTGATGCGTGAAGGAAAGCTGAAAGGCCGTCCCATAGAAGAATTGCTCAATGAACTATAAAATCAAAGTATATCGCCACTTCGAAAAAGAAGTTAAGAAACTTTCCAAGCGATATAAATCATTGAAGCAAGACTTGACAATTTTAGCCGCAGAACTCATGCAGAACCCTGACATGGGTACTGATTTAGGCAATGGCCTACACAAAGTACGCATGAGTATAGCATCAAAAGGAAAAGGGAAAAGAGGTGGAGCAAGAGTGATCACTCTCATCGCCACTCTATCCAAAGAAGAAAAAGAGATTGGCTTACATTTCATTTATGATAAATCAGAGCGTGAGAATATCACTGATAAAGAGTTACAAGCGGTCTTGAAAGACAACGGAATTATCTGAAAAGACGAACCGGTCATGCCAACTGAGGCATGGCCGGTTTGTATATCTATCATCATTCAGTCACCAGCCGCACCTCATAAATATGCGGAGTCACTTTCTCATTTCCTTTACCGATCTTTATCTCCAGTTGCTCATTGGATTGCATAGATGCAGGTACATCAAATATCCCAACCGATACATCCGAAGCCGGTTTACCAGCCAATCGTCCTACTTCCTGCCCGTTTATCCATACTTTTGCATCCTTACGAATCTCGGAACGGAACCGGATACGCACTTTATTGACCTGCTTTCCGTTCGTCTTCATACGATAACTGAACCAACCGGCCGCCTCACGCCAGTGAATCCCTTCATCATCCCCCGTACGGGAATTCTCCATCCGGATGAAATGGTCGCTTTCCGGTTGTTGTTCCCCACAAATCACTTTATCGGCGGTCATACCATCCAATGCGGCACGCTCCTTTTCCTCTTTTGCCAACTGTTCCTGCCTTGCCTGCAACTCCTGTACGGACAGCACAGGCCAATAGACCATATACCGGCACTCATATAAACGGAAAAACGGTTCCACAGTCATACCCTCATAGCGTTCGGGATAAACTCCGGACAATGTAAATGTCAACGGCTTACCTTCCACTTTTTTCAGATGAGAAAGAAGATTGTTCTTATCCCCCACAATGACAGGCATCGTTTGTAAAGGCAGGCGCGGTCCGGCAGCAATGTGTCCGCCACGACTGTCATCGGCAAACATACCATCCTGATTTTGCTTGCCCAACCGGGCGGCCAGCACAATCGGTCCATATAAGATGGAATAGTTGGCAGAACCATCCGGCAGTGCAATGGCACGCAAATGCATCGGCAGTTCCAGCCTTACTTTGTCACCTTTTGACCAAGTACGGTTCAGGCTAACATATCCCTCTTTGACCGTTACGTTCTGCCGTTTACCATTAACAGACAAGCGTAATGCTTCCGGCTTCGTCCATTCGGGAATACGGAAAAGAAGGGTAAATTCTTTCTTTCCCTTTTCCGGAGAAATAACAAGAGTACTCCCCTCCTCATCGGGAAAAGCCGTCTGTTGCTCAATTTGGGTATCTCCCCAGCGCAAGGTAGACGGAATGAAAAGATTGACATACAGATTATTATCCTTGTGTCCATAAATCATTTCACCATAACGGGCATGATTTTCCATCCCCGATCCCACACAACACCAGAAACTGGCCTGAGGCTGCGAATAGACCCTGTAATGACCGGCACGCATCGGGGTAAAATAAACAAATCCGCCTTGCACAGGATCTTGCGTGGAAAGGATATGGTTATAAAGCGCCCGTTCGTAATAATCCATAAAATGAACGTCCGCACTCGTTTCATACAGCATTTTTGTAAGGCGGAGCATATTGTAGGTGTTACAAGTCTCAGGCCCCTGCTCGCTGGTGAGCATACTGCTGAAATCATCAGCCGGATGAAAATGCTCACGCACACTGTTACCTCCGATGGTGATACTGTGATGGTCTACTACTGTTTCCCAAAAATAACGGGCAGCCTCACTCCAGTCCCGATTGCCTTCCAAATCGGCAATACGTTTGAAACCTATCACTTTCGGTATTTGGGTATTGGCGTGCATACCAGTCAGTTTATCCTCCTGTCTCAACAAAGGCTGCAACACGGTGTGATGAGAAAATTGGTGAGCCAGTTTCAAGTAGCGTTTGTCGCCGGTGATAGCGGCCACATCGGCAAATGTTTCGTTCAGCCCTCCATGTTCGCTGCGCAGCATATCCTGTATCTGTTCATCGCTCAACTTGGATACCAGACGAATCATCCAGTCCGTGAGTTTCACCAACATTTCCTTTGCCTCCCGGCTATCGGTCTGAAGAGTTGCATCACGAAGGCCGGCATATATTTTATGAATATTGTAAAGAGGAACCCAGCGGTCGTTCAATCCGAAACCGGACGCGCGAATGTTTCCTTCCTCTATTTCTTTCCACATTTTGCGCCCGTTTGGAACTCCACACAGATAACCGTCACCGGCGGCATCCTGGCAGCGTTTCAGTTCACTTATCATATAATCCAGACGCGCCTTGATCTCCTTATTTCCCGTAGCGGCATACATATAGGAAAGGGCCGATAAATAATGTCCGCCAATATGACCGTCCAGCCCTGTATTTTCCCAATTGGTATAATTTTCAGCTTTAGGGGAAAGACCAGCTTCCTTCAAATAAGGAGCTAACAGACGGTCGGGGTCTATTCCCAGCAGATAACGGATATCCATATCCTCTGCGTGTTTGAAAGGGCTGGCGGTGAGCCGCACATCCCTGACTGGAAAACTTTCTACTTTTGCGGGTAGCTGAGCATGCAAAGCTACAGAAGCTATAGCAAAAACGGAAGTGGATAAAATGGTTTTAAGTAAATTCATAATGTATTTTATCGTTTCTTTATTTATTCTGCTGGATATTCAATATGAACATTCTAAAGTTTCACCTCAATTGCCGTACCGGTATAATTCACCATCTTTCCTCCCTTCAATGGTTTATCGCCTTCTCCTGATCTATGATTTACGAGAACTACTTTGAACTTCCTCTTTTCCAACATTCCGGGATATCTTCCTTCACGGTCGCTGATGTGCAAAGTACGGTTACTATCATCCCAACGGAAAGTGATAGTAGAATAAACTCCCTTTTCATAATTGTAATTATCGTTCTCATCCTCATAAAGAATAAAAGTTGCATTAGCACCCGGATAAACACGAATCTCCAGGTCATCCCAACTTTTTTCTGTGGCATACTGCACCGCAGGCCCCCAAGGAATTATAGAACCGGCACGGATATAAACAGGCATGATATCAATAGGTACTTCACGCTGTATGGTTTGGCCACCAGCCAACTTTGCCCCAGTCCAGAAATCAAACCAGTTACTTCCCTCAGGCAAATATACATCCGTTTTCTCTATTTTCCGCATATTTTTCTGATAACCATTCTGTTTTTTATCCTGCCATGTATAGAGAGAATCAGTTACCGGACGTACTAAAAAACTACGTCCGAACATATACTCCGTATCCATATCAAGTACTTTCTTGTCTTTCGGAAAATCCATCACCAAAGGACGAATAATGCTGCCTGCCTTATTTGTTACTTCCCAAGTAGTACTATATAAATAAGGTAATAAGCGATAACGCAAATGGGTATATTTCTCCAATGCATCATAAGCCCAATCACCTTTATCGCCGAACTGATAGATCTCTACAGCAACAGGACTGGAATTATGAGAACGCATGATAGGTTGGAAAGCTCCCCACTGATACCAACGGACGTGTAACTCATGATAAGCAATATTATTAACATCATTATTATATTTCCAAGCAAAAAATCCTCCCAAGTCAGTGTTCCAGTAAGGAATACCACACAAAGAATAATTCAGGCCAGCTGCCAGTTGCTTGCGCATCACTTCCCAAGTAGAAACGACATCTCCACTCCATGAATGTGAAGCATAACGCTGCTGTCCCAAGAATGAAGAACGGGTAAGTAAGAATACCCGCTTGTCGGAAGTGGTAGCACGCTGGTGCTCATAAACACCTTTATTGGACATCAAAGGAAAAGCATTGTGAACTCTTCGGAAAGAACCTAAATAAGTTTTTGTATCAAAATCTTTATCTTGAATCTCCAGATGATCGGGTTCGGTAGAATCCAACCACCAGCCGTCCATACCTAGATCAAAGATATTCTTTTTCATTTCATTCCAATAAATACTTCTTGCTACAGGATTGAACGGATCGTAAGGTTTCACTCCGGCTTTAGGCGGCCAAGTCTCAAAATGAAGCAAAGCATTCAGACTGTCCATCTTATGATACATCTCTGTCCACGGACCAAAAGAGGCCCATACAGAAATCATGATATGCGCATTCCGCTTGTGTATATAGTCAATCATTTCTTGAGGGCTTTTTATTCTTGGAGTACCATAACGTGCATCCGGATTCTCACCATTCGGAAGATATTTCATGTATTCTTTGTCGCCCATCTTATTAATATAGCGAGGATTCTGGAACTTCATGGAGTTCCAGTTAGAATCACATCCCCAATACTGCCAATCCTGAATGATTCCATCCAAAGGAACTTTCCGATCACGGTATTCATCAACCACTTCGCACAGTTCATCCGGACTCTTATAACGCTCGCGGCACTGCCAGAATCCAAGTGTCCACAGCGGATAAAGAGGAGCCTGCCCGGTCAAATCACGGACTCCGGCTATCACGCCGTCCGCATTGCTACCATAAATGAAATAATAGTCGGCACAATCGCCCACTTCAGAATCGAATGACATTTCTTGCGGATTATCCGTAAACATAGTTGGGGAATAATTGTCCCAATAAAGTCCGTAACCTTTCACTGAATGAATAAAAGGAATACAGATACTCATATTCTTGTTACGAAGAAAAAGTTTTTGATTGCGCTGATTCACTTTTCCAGTCTGTTGTTGCCCCAATCCATAAATCACTTCATCCTTATCTAATAAAAAAGCCTGCCGGACATTGTAAGAAAAAGTACCCGCATCATCAAACGGGGTGAACTGTGTTCCATAATCCTTGTCTTTTAACAACACCCTTCCGGTTGCATCATAGAAATTGATTCCACCTGTAGATGAATTGACCTCCACCTGTAATGCATCCGACTTTAAACGAATATACTCTTTATTCATTGCAAACTCCACAAAGGTCTCCTCAGGCTCTTTCATTACTACAAGGCTCTTCTTGTCATACGAACTTCCCTCCGGTGTCTTATAAACCCGGACAATGGATGGAGAATAAAATGCCACTTCAACATCTATACCTTGTACAGTAGTCTTAACTCCTTGCGGCATTTTCTGATAGCTCTGTGCCTGGGAAAATAATCCCAGACAGAGGAGCAACAAACTTATTGAAATCTTTTTACTCATAATTCTTTCTAATTTAATGTAGAAAAGAAAAAACAACCTTTTCATCCTTAAAAAAACATCCAATAAATACTATTTAGAATATCCCGGATTCTGTTTCAGATTACTATTGGTCAACAATACTTTATTTGGAATAGGATACAGATTTTTGGTTTCATCACTCTTATCATGAGAGAACCAAGCTTTCGTGGTGAAGATTCCAAAACGAATCATATCCTGACGGCGGCGTCCTTCCTGACAAAACTCCCAACCTAACTCATCAAGGAAACGACCATATTTAATATCCGCTCCACCATCATGTTCTGCCTTATAACTATCTCTTCGGCCATAATCATATACACTTCCTCCCATCAATTCTGCATCTGTAACTTGCGCTTTTTCAGGCTCATTCTTAAAGGCACGTTCACGTACCTGAGTCACCAAAGCACCTGCTCCCGATTTGCCCAAACGCATCAATGACTCCGCTTTCATCATCAATACATCCGCATATCGTAACAACGGCCAGTCATTGCTCAAACGGTTGGTTATACCGGTGGCATATTCAAATTTACCCCAACGGAACCCATCATCCACATCCGACTGATCAATAGAGGGGACATCTACCGTATAAATCAATGGTTTTCCATCAATACTACGCTTCAAGATTTCACCGGAATAGGTATATTGCTGACCTTGAATATAGTTATCCTCTAAACGTGCATCATCCTCATCAAAAGAATTAATAAACTGAGGCACTGCGCACACGCCTCCCCAAGGACGTGCAGTCAATTGGTAAGTATCTTGATTCTCAGGTGCTAAAGTGTACATATGAAAATCAAAATCATTCCATCCTGTCACATAAATTTCATCAAACGGCAATGCAAAGATAATTTCTTTAGAATTCTCATTATGCGTTACAAAAACATCCTTCTGATTATTCTCCAATGCATATTCTCCGGACTTCTCGGCATAATTAATCACGATATCACACTCGTCGATACATTTCTGCCACTGAGCAGTACCCGACCAGACTTCAGCATTCAAATATATTTTAGCCAGCAATGCATGGGCCGCCCACTTATTGAAACGTCCATAATAATAACCTCTCGGCGTTTCGGACAACAAATCCATATTCTCTGTTATTTCTTTCACAATAAAGTCAAAGACCTCTTTGCGAGTAGACTGTTGCGGTAATGAAGTATCTTTAAAGTCTGTCACAATGGGCACATTACCATACAAATCAATCAAAATATAATAATAGGAAGCCCTCAGTACTTTCAATTCGGCAATCAACTTTTCTTTCGTTTCTCCATCCACACTGATCACACCTTCTTCTATCTGAGATAAAATACGGTTACAGGTATTCACACCATTGTACGTGCGTTCCCATCCTTGAAGTACACCGTCATCCTCGGTAGTCCAAGTATGCTGATGCCATCTTTTATAGATATAACCGTCTACCCATCCAATACCATCGCGAGCGGGAAGAACATCCTGATCCGCACATAATTCCTGTGCACGAACCACTCCGTTCCATTGCAATAACGTTTCGCGCCAAGGTATATAAGCGGCATTTACCAGATAACTGACATCTTCCTCCGTTTTCGGCACGTAATCCTCAGACACTACCTGCCCATAACTCTCATGCAGTAAATCAGTACAAGCTGTATTTCCCAACAATGCGGCTGTCATCAGTCCCATTGTCCATAATTTTATATTTGTTTTCATCTTCAATTCCTTTTTAGTTCATTAAAATTTCACATTAACGCCGAAAGTAAATGAGCGCACACTCGGATATCTGTCACGTGTATCATATCCCGGAGTCAAGCCGTCTGTTGATACTTCCGGATCAATACCTTTATATCCGGTTATAGTCAAAGCATTCAATACCGAACCATAAATACGGAGTGACTTTATATATTTACCTACCTGACCGAAGCTATATCCCAAAGTGATATTGTCAATCTTCCAGTAGTCACCATCTTCTACATAATAGCTATTGAATTCCGGTTCTACTTCCGGACTCAACGTATGCTTGCCAAATACCAAGTCATTCACAGACTTCAAACGATTTTCAAAACGGCTGTTTTTTACATTCTCATAATTCATACGTCCACCATTGATTATCTGGAAACCAAACGCGCCACGCATCGTCACATTCAAGTCGAAGTTTTTATAACGAAGAGTATTGTTCCATCCCGCATACCATTTAGGAAGACCGTTACCAATAACATGCTTATCTTCGGGAGCATGAGTAAAATCTTTATAGTTCACCAACTCACCATTCCTGTCTTCGTAGATCCAACGACCTTCACTGTCCACATCTACTACTTTAAAGCCATAAAAATTACCGATGCTTTCACCTACCTGTACTCTGTGAGAATCGGCTACCTGACCGGAGTATTCCACAGTACCCGTATTAAAATAGTCATAATCCGACTTAAAGATGCTGCCAGACAAACTGATTAGCTTATTAGAGTTCAAAGAGAATGTTCCGGTAGTGCTCCATTCAAAATCTTTATTCTGAACAGGAACCACAGTCACCAACACTTCCACACCACGATTTCTCATTGTACCCCCATTGGCCATTGTCTTATTATACAAGTTCGGAGGAGTCGGTACTCCATATTCGTATATCAAGCCATCCACATCACGGTTATAATAATCAATAGAACCGGACAAACGGCCACCCCATGAAACGAAGTCCAAACCAATATTGGTTTCTTTCTTTTCCTCCCATTTCAAATCAGGATTCGGATTGGATGCCGGAACAATGGTCTGTACCCAATTCCCATTTACAAAAGCATACGAGCCGTATTTCAACATAGCCACCCCCAGGAAAGGATCTTTAGGCTGTGAACCCGTCACACCATATCCCACACGAAGTTTCAAATCATCAAATATCTTCTGATTCTTCATAAATGCTTCTTCGGTAATTCTCCATCCTACAGATATAGATGGGAAAAGCCCCCATGCATTATCAGTACCCCATAACTGGCTGGCTCCTTCATAACGAAGAGCTCCCATCAACAAATAACGATTCTTGAACGAATAGGTAGCCCGCCCAAAAAAACCGATCAAATTTGTAGGAGTTTTCTTTGAGCCGATATTCGCTTTACCGTCTTTCAAAGCAGAACCAATGCCAATATTATGCCATCCGCCAAAATAATCATCCTGAAAACCATAGTTATCAATCCAAAGTTCTTCAAAATCTGTTTCATTGTAACTATAACCACCCAAGACACTGAATTTATGCGCACCGATTTCTTTGTTATATTGTGCAGTAAGTTCCATCAACTTCTCCATCTTGGTATAAGCACCTACCGAAGACCAACCTGCCAATCCATCACGCAAAGCAGAAATATGGCTCAAAGTCTCGCCGTAGCCACGGTTCATATTGTCACGAATATAAGAGAATACGGCAGAAAGAGTCAAATCTTTGATAGGATTATAAACAATATTTCCATTGTAACGCAACTGAGTCTTTTTTACATTTCCTTCAGCCTCATACAACAAAGCCAACGGATTCTCATATTCGAATTTGCTCACATTCTCATTCCATGTACCATCCTCATTTCTTACCGGATCAGTCGGGTTTCTACGAGTTGCCTGGCCATATACCCAACCTCTGAAACTACCCCCACTAGTTGTAGATTCCATCTGGTTTTTCTTACCAAACAAACCGAATTTCAACTTCAACTTATCATCAAACATACGGTGGGTTACCTCAATACGTCCTTGAAAACTTTCGAAATCCGATTTTTTCATGATCCCTTGACGAGAGGCATAGTTCAAGTTGGCAATATAATTAGTCTTTGAATTGCCACCCATCAATGACAAGTTATGAACATGGCTAACCGGTGTACGGCTAATCTCATCAATCCAATCCGTATCAGCCCCATGGTCCTGGTCAGGATAAAGGGTACGGAACTCATCTGCATTCAGCATATCCAACTTTTTGGCTATAAGAGAAGTACTGACGTAGCCATTATACTCCACCTGGTTAATATCCACTCCTTTAGCCTGTTTGGTAGTAATTAAAATCACACCATTCGTACCGCGCGTACCATAAATAGCGGCAGCAGAACCATCCTTCAGCACGTCCACGCTCTCCACATCTTCGGGAGCCACTGTACCGAGTTCTCCCGGAATTCCGTCAATCAATACCAAAGGAGCTGTATTAGCTCCACCAATGGTATTTGTACCACGAAGACGTATCTGAGTACTTCCCGTCGGGTCACCGTTAGGATTGGTAATGGCCAGACCGGCTACTTTTCCTTGAATCAGCTGTCCCACATCTTTCACGGCTCCTTTTACAAAGTTGTCGGCTTTCACACTAGCTACAGAACTGGTCACATCACCTTTACGCTGTGTACCGTAACCAATCACCACCACTTCATCCAAGGTTTTGGTATCCTCCTTTAAAACAATCTCTAATGAATTCTTTCCTGCTGTCGGGACTTCCTGAGTGACATAGCCAATATAAGAAATAACCAACACACTCTTTGCCGGAACATCCAACATAAAGTTTCCATCAAAATCGGTAATGGTTCCCATGGTATTATTGCCTTTTACAACAACACTGGCTCCTATGACAGGCTCGCCGGAAGAATCTTTCACCTTACCCGTCACTTTTTGCTGGGCTAAGGCCGTTAATGAAAAGCTTAGCAGAGTAAGCAACAAAAACAAATGTTTCATTCTATATTAAATTTAAAGTTATACATACCTTTACTGCGGGAATGAATGAAGAAGATGTGTTTTTCTCCCCGTAAAAGGTTGTGGCAAAAGAATGAAATAGGAAATAGAAATACAGGTGAAGAACCATGCTAACAGGGGATACAAATGGCTCTAGCTATAACTTGACGCATTTGTACCCCCTATTTGCAACAATTAAAGGACAGGAAGATGTTTATTCTTCGTGTTGTGATTTCTGGAACTCACTGGGAGTCATTCCAAATTCCTCTTTAAAGCAAGTGGTGAAATACTTCCGATTAAAATACCCCAACGTAGCGGCAACCTCTGTTACACTTTTGTCTTTATCTTCCAACATGTGTCTGGCATGCTTCATCTTGATGTTCCGGATAAAATCCAATGGAGTTCGACCTGTTATGGCTTTCAATTTACGGGTCAAAGTAGAACGGGACATATTCATGGCATCAGCTAGAGCTGTCACATCAAAATCAGGCTCAGTAAGGTTATCTTCCACGGCTTTTACCGCTTTCTCCAATAGAAGTTTGTCCAGTTGTACAAACTCAGGTTCAGGCAAATTCACCTTACTATCCAAATAAATACGCATTTTAATCATCTCCTTGCTGTCCGCCCACATTTCATTATTCTTACGGTCCACGCGCTTCAGATAAAGATACAGACTATAACCGGATACACCCATCACTATCAATACATAGAACAAATACGCCCACCAAGTTTCATAAAAAGCAGGAAGGCGTCGGATAGTCAGTTCAGTTACCTCTTTACTCCAAAGACCATTTTCATCCGTCGCTTTCACCTGAAAAGTATAAGTGCCCTTACTCAGATGATTATAAAAAGCCGAGTTTTTTCCACCTTCCACATATACCCACGCTTTGTCCACTCCTATCAACCGATAAGCATAGCGTATCTTTGAAGCATAACGGTGGTTAAGAGAAGAAAAACTAATTTCCAAATTCTGATCATCGGGATGCAATTCTATCCGGTTAATGGAATTGCTACTCTTTCTATCTCCGAATATCAATGATTCTCCTTGCAACTTTATATCAGTTATCTTGGTCTTCACTGCACTAGCCTTTCTTTCCAACCCGTTTGATGGAGTAACCATGCAAATACCCGGAATGCCGCCCCAATAAATATTGCCATCTTTTGCTTGACAAACAGCAGTGGGAAGAAAGCGATGCAACAAGATAGAACCATCCGTGGTAAGATAGGTGCGGAACGAACCGTTACGAGGATTAAATTCTATCAGTTTCTGGTTTGTATCAATCCAAATATGATTATATGCATCAGCCACTATTTGATTCACCTGATTACCGTTCATACCACAAGCCTCATTATAACTGACCAACTTATTCTCTGAAGGATCATAAGAATAGACTCCTCCGTCACAAGTTCCCAACCACAAAATCCAATCGGGAGCAATAGACAGACAAGAGAAATTCTTGTCCAATTTGAAAGAACGAAGTTTTTCATCCGCCGTTGTCTGAAACAAACCGTTGTCTTGAGTACAAATCCATATCAACCCTTCCTTATTCTCCACGATTCCCATCACATGCCCCACATCGGGATAAACCTGTTTAATTCTTTTCTGACGGACATCATAACTGCAAAGTCCTTTGTTCAAGCCTATCCACAAGATTCCGTGCGAGTCTTCATACAATTTGGTCACCGTAGCGTTCGATTCCACCTGCCCGTTCAAATCAATAAGATCCACCAGATACATCTCCATACCCTTACGGATCATACCATAAACCAATCTATTCAAATCTTTTGCCACCCAAATACCGTTATTAATACGTGCTCGAGTCATCTCTCGTCCGTTATCCAAAGACAACGAAACAAGCTCGGGAAAATCCGAATAGATTTTCACTTTATCCTGCTTCAAGTCATATAACACCAACCCGGTTCTTTCTTGCATCATCCACATCATACCGTCTCCGTCATCACACAAAGCCATTACAGCCGGACTGCGGTTTACTCTGTCCGCCAAAGCGGGTAAGGCATAATCCTTGGTCATATTATCCATCAGATGTACAATGAAACTAGGACGGTCAAAGGCCGACACCCATAGACATCCCCTCCCTTTCAGAACTTCTACCAACATATGATTAACAGGCAGAAGCCCTGTCTGGAATTTCAATTGTTTTAACGTCTTATCCGGTTGTATTTGTAAGGACATGAAATCGTGCCCGGTGGTTAACCAGATATACCCCAGTTTATCATCCTGTACCAGACTAAGGATGACCCCATCCTCCTCACCGGCAGCATTGACCGGTATTTCAGAATATACAAACATAGAATCTTCAGGAGCCGAAGGGTCAAAACGCACCACACCATCCCCCCAGGTTGCCAACCAGAAGTAGTCCTGTTCATTATCCTGAACCATCACCGTAGGATTTTGTCTTCTCATCTTATCAGGATAAGGAACGAACTCGTCTTTTTCTTTGTCCAAATGATATACCCGGCCATTCCACACAGAAATAATAATCTCATGGTTGCGGCTCTCACAAAATCCGGAAATAGTAGTTCTTCCGTACTTATTCCGGAGGGGATACTCTTTGACCAACTGTCCGTTGATGTCATATTTGGCCAATATAGAACGATAGCTCAGCCACATATAGCCGTCACTGGTAGCATATAGATACATCACCGGAATATTCTTCAAACGCTCCCGGTCCATAGGATGTACACTGTAGTCCGATTTATCAAGAATATACACCCCTTTGTCTGTACCGAACCATATATTCCCCTTCTTATCCTCAGCGATACACTCCACCAAATTGTCCTCTAATAATCCCGGAGTTTCAATGTCCGAACGAAACACTTTCACATGATAACCGTCATCACGACATAATCCGTTCACCGTGCCATACCACATATATCCTTCGCTGTCTCTGAAGACGCGATGAATGGCATTTACCGGCAGCTGGTCAATGGTAGGGATATCTGTAATAGTTATGTTCTGAGAACACACCAAGAAGGAGAGAAAAGATAGTATAAAGGTCAATATATATTTCATTGTGCTTTCGGTTAGAATCATAGACTGCCACAAAGTTATAAAAAAGAAACCGGATACTCTAGCAAATTTTAAAATTTGCTAAAGTATCCGATAATTGCTCCACTCGCAGGTTTCCTTCTTTTGAAGCTTCCTCCTTACATCTGTGTCTTTAATTCTTTTTGGTAGCTTCTTCAGCAGTCTGTGTTTCCACCCCTACGGGAAAAGTATATCAATAACCGAAACCGGTTGCTTTTACATACACCTTATAATCTTTAATCATGCCGGGAGCTCCCTGTTCCGCACGTGGCAGAATACGGAAACCGGTCACGTTATATTCTTTGCCGAGATCTATCACCACCTGATGAGGATAAGCCGTATTATCCACCGTCTGCCAGAAAGTACTTTCTTGCAAGTCATAAATCTTGTCGGCTGTGCGGTTACCGCTACGGGTTTCCTCGCTGTCGGCATAAACAATCTTCCAGTTTTCACGAGAGATTTTCTCTCCTTTCTCATCCAACACATCAAACTCCGCAATGGCGGCAATGTTGGTATTATCAAAAGAAGACAGCCCTTCCAGACAGAAGTAACGTCCTTTCGTAACAGGAACTTTCACTTCTTGCCAACCGTTACCTGGTTTGAAAGTACCGGCAGATACCGGTGTTTCCTTCTCCAGTTTGATGGTCTGCCCCTGTTTACGATGCGTTTCAGGAACAGCCACACGAAGCATATCCAGGATAGGTTTGTTCAATCCGACGATGGTTGCCTCTTTCGGGCCTTTCAAGTCAAGAACGATGATTTCATTCACTCCTTTTTTCAGCCAGCAGCCCGGCATGAACAGGGTTTGTTGAGGACCGATTTCCCAGAAACGTCCCATGGCATGACCGTTCACCCATACCATACCTTTTCCCCAAGACTCCATGTTCAGGAACGTATCAGCCACCTTATCCAAGGTAAAAGCAGCGCGATAGTAGGCCGGAACACTTTCATCATTTTTCTCTATGCCACAGGCGGCAGACGAGTTCATATCCTGAAAGTTCCGGGAAGATACAAATTCATAATCTACGGGAAGATTATAAACAGTCCAGCCTTTCAACGTTTCGGCATTCTTACCGTTCACCAGTTCCACTTTCTCGGTAATTCCCTTGCGGTCGTGAATGGACTTGTCAAAGTTCACACGCCCCATGGCTTCCACCAATAAATCAAGCTGTGTACCGGCTTTTAATGCAGGCAGTGTAAGTTCCTGTTCTCCACCACGGCGATCCAGACGCCCCAACAGTTTCCCGTCGGCAAAAACCTGTGTCCAGTCATGCTGTTCGGTGATTTTCAGAACGGTTCCCGCTTTCACATCTTCCGGCAAATGGGTACGGTACAGGATACTTCCCCAGCCTTGGTCAAATTTCTCCATCGGCTGGATTTCCTCTGTATGCTTCGGTTCGGGCAGATTGTCAACCAACGGAGCTATTTGAGTGAATTTAATGGTAGGGATTTCCATAACCGGTAAAGCTTCAGGAACTTCAGGCAATGTCTGTCCTTCGTCCAAGTAGTCCTTCAACATATCACGTAAAGCAAAATACTTGTCGGTGGTCCAGCCTGCTTCGCTGATAGGAGCGTCATAGTCATAGCTGCTGCACATAGCCGAGTAAGCCGGATTATTGGCACCGCCCCACCAGCCAAAGGTCGTTCCTCCGTGGGTCATGTACAAACTGAAAGAAATACCTTTGTCCATCATCTCTTTCAGGCCATCCACCATGATTTGTCCGTCACGGGTTTCGTGCTTGCGCCCCCAGTGATCAAACCATCCGCTCCAGAACTCGCTGCACATCAACGGAGCGTCGGGACGTACTTCTTTCAGTTTGGCAAACTGCTTGTCGATATCAGCTCCCGTACCAAAATTTATAGTCCAAAGCAAATCATCCAAACCATTATTCAGGAAATTAGAACTCCAGTCACATTGGAACAAAGGCACTTCAGTAAAGCCTGCGGCGCGTACCGTATCACGGATGGCAGACACATAGGGCTTGTCCGTGCCATACGAACCATATTCGTTTTCCACCTGCACCATGATGATGTTACCGCCACGGGTAATCTGCAAATCCTGCAATTGCTTGCCCACTTCATGCATAAAGGCTCCCACGTGCTGCATATAGAAAGGATCGAGAGTACGAAGCTGCACGCTGTCGTTCTTCAGCAGCCACCAAGGCAGCCCACCCATTTCCCATTCCGCACATACATACGGACCGGGACGCACAATGACGTACATACCATGCTTCTGAGCCAATTTACAGAAAGCTGCAATATCTTTATTACCTGTAAAATCATACTTACCGGGAGTTTCCTCATGCAAATTCCAAAAGACATACAAACAAAGCGTATTCATGCCCAATGCTTTACACATTTCAATACGATGTTCCCAGTATTCACGGGGAATACGCGGATAATGCACCTCTGCCGCTTTGACCACGAACGGTTTCCCATTCAGCAGAAAGGTATTCTTACCCGCTTCGAATGTCCCGGGCTTATTGCCGGCACATCCTGCCAGCAGCAGGACCGCCAGCAACAAAGTCAGTAATTTCTTCATCTTCATTTATCTATTATTATTTTTCATTCTTATTTATCCGGATTACCGTAAATGAATAAGCCGGCAATTCATACCCGAATTTCTCGCTTACCTCTATTGTACCGGATACAGGACGAACCTGTTGGTCTGTCGGTTTTCCTGCCAAAACCGTCTTTACGGCAGTGGTGTTCATTCCTTCCAAAGAGGGGAGCTCCACTTGCGCATTCACCGCTACCGGCAGCAGATTCACCAGTTTCACGATCATATTTCCTGTCTTTCCGTCGCGAACTACCGACACGCCTATCCGTTTCTTCACCGCATCTTGTGCATTATCCAAAGTCACGGAAGAAGCGATGTATTCACTGCCCGCATTTTGTCCGTACATCTGCTGCGCATAGTAACCTACGGTGGGTTTTACCTCCGTATTATTGAAATAAATCAAATCCGGATTCCACTGGGTATGTCCCTCCTTAGCCAGTAACGGAGCGTAAGAAGTCATGGTCACCACATCGGCATTACGCTCCACGGAAGTCAGGTACAAGGCCTCGGCCAAAGCTGTTTCTATATTGTTGGGACGTCCCGGCAAATGAGCCGCATACTCTCCCAAATACACTTTCGCCTTGTTACGGTCATAACGGTCATAGAAATCCTGATTGTTGATAAACCATCCCGGGGTGTTATAATAATGTTCGTCCACCATCGGAATACCCATCTTAGTGGCGAATTTCCAGCCTTCCTCATAATCACTGCCCTCATAGAACGGACCTACCGTTCCGATAACGGTCACTTCGGGATATTTCTCCTTCACCGCATTGAAAATCATGGTGAAACGTTCTTCAAAGATATCGGTAATCAAATCCTCGTTACCAATACCGATGTACTTCAGATTGAAAGGTTTGGGATGTCCGGCTTGCGCACGCTTCTTTCCCCACACGGTCTTCTTCGCATCTCCATTCGCATATTCTATCAAATCCAGTACATCCTGCACGTACTGCGGCATTTCCTCCATCGGGATTCCGCCTTGCTGACCGCCGCAACCCAGTTCGCCTACCGAGTGATGGCTGCAAGTTCCCGAGTTCTGACAAGGCACTCCGGCTGCCACCACGGGAACAGGTTCAGCACCCATGTCCTCGCAGAACAAGAAATATTCATGATATCCCAAACCACGTGTCTGATGATAGCCCCACAAATTGCGCAGAGGCTTGCGTTCCTCCAACGCTCCTATAGAGCCTTTCCAATCATAAATATTGTCCACACCATCTCCGTGAGCCACACATCCGCCGGGGAAACGGACAAAACGGGGATGAAGGTCGGCCAAGGTCTGCGCCAAATCGGCACGCAGCCCGTTCTTTCTGCCTTTAAATGTATTCTGTGGGAAAAGAGAAACCATATCCAAGGCATACTTCCCAGCCATCTGCGGACAAACGGACAGCACGGCATCCGCAGCATCCGCTGTTGCCGTCAGTACAGCCTTTTGTTTTTTCCACTCTGTAGATGAAACCCGAATAGCAGCCTGCGCAATCTCCTTGCCGTCTTTGGTAGTCAGTCTCACAAGCACTTTTCCACCTTTCGTATCATCCAGCACTTTGGAAAACACAGAGAAGTCATACTTCTCACCTTTTTTCACGGCAATACCGTCAAAACCGTTATTCACCAAGGCAGCACCCGGGCGGTGTACCTCCAACACTGCATAATGAGCATTGTTAGCATGGATGGGACTGTCCTCACTGACAGACAGTTCCGCATCAGTACCCTGTATACTCCACGCATACGTGCTGTTCCAGTTCTTATCTCTTGCACCGTCTTTGGCAGAATATTCAAAATCACGGTTCTGAACCAGCTCCGCATAAAGTCCACCATCGGCTCCATAATTGATATCCTCAAAGAAAATACCTATCAGATGCTCACTAATAGGCTTCACCCGTCCGGCATCCACCCGGATGGTGGCAGTGACCGGTTTCAGTCCGGCAAAGCGGACGGCATCCTGTTCGGTACGCTCATTATTCTGTATATCGCGGAATTTCTTATGCTCAGCAAAACGAATCAACTGTTCTATATCCGCATAAGGTACTTTCTGCATATAACCGTTCAAGGTATCTTTATCAAGGACAATCTGCCGGGCAGTGACCAGTCGGGGCATGGCAGGCTTCTCCGCATTGACATATTGTTGAGGAGCCCACTTCAACAAGTCGGAAGAATGGGAAGTACCCCATACTTTTCCGCTGGGGGTGAGCTGCCACCGGCAATACCAACGTCCGTCTTCCGCTTTTTCCAGAAGAGGTTTAATCATTCTCTTTTCCGACCCCCAACGTCCGAAGTCACATTTCAGATAGGCAAAGCCATCGGATACACTCAGCCACTTGTCGCCATCGGGGCTCCATGCGAATTTCAGTCCGCTGCGTCCCTCGTCTTCCGGATGGGCGTAAGAGAAGATGTAGACCGAATCGGGCTCATTATATACTTTTTCCACGGCAGCACAGACGGATTGGCCTGCTGCCAATGAGGCGATTGCCAGAGATAATAAGGTCTTTTTCATGGTATATACTTTATTGTTATGTTTCTTTTATAACGTGGGAACAACCTTCCTGATGGTTCCGTCCGGATTAAATTCCATACGGTCTATACATACTTCACGATGCACGCCAGGACCCTTCTCACGATCTATAAAGTTCTTATTAATACGATGATATACAATGTACCACTCATCCGTACCCGGAATTTGTAGGACTGCATTGTGCGCAGGTCCATAGATTTCCTTTGCAGGATCCTGAATCAGTACCACCGGTTTCTTAGCAACCTTTATAGGACCTAGCGGAGATTTCGACGTACCGTATGCCACATGATAGTTGGGCGAACCGGTATCATCCACCGACCACATAAAGTAGTAAAGACCATTACGATAGAACACATATGCCGCTTCACGGAAAGCGTAATCTTTCAGACTTCCTCCTTTCGGTGTCAATACGGTCAAGGTATTCTTTTTGATGGAAACCATATCCTCATTCAGTTCGGCGCCCGCCATATAACCATTGCCCCAGTACAGATAGGATTTTCCCGAAACCGGATCGGTAAACACATCCACATCAATCTGCTGTCCGTGGCCCACGGGAGATTCAGTAATAATGGGATGTCCCAAGTCTTTGAACGGACCAATGGGTGAATCGGCTACCGCCACCCCAATCTGCTTGCCGCCTCCGGCTACAGGATTACCACTGAAATAGAAGAAATATTTATAATACTTTCCATCCACCATTTTCTCTTCAATGCACGGAGCCCATGCGTTTCCATCCGCCCATGCCACCTGATCGGATTTCAAATCAAGCATCACCCCTTCATCTTTCCAGTCCTTCAGATTATCCGAAGAGAAGACACTGAAATACCATCCGCCCCATCCGGGCTGTCCGTCGGTGGTGGAATAGATATAATATTTTTTAGTCTGATGAGAATACAATATCTCGGGGTCAGCATGGAAACCTTGCAGCACGGGATTGTTGGGAATCGTCATATTGCCCATTTCCTTTGAAGGCCATTTGTCGGTGATGCGCTTCAACTCGGCACGGGTAATGGGGATGATAGTTCCGTGACGCGGATGAAAATTCATCTTCACCTCACTGTCTATCACTTTAAAGTTTTTCAAATCGGTCGTTTCGGTAAACTGGTATTTACCTTTCATATAGACATCATACATCAAGATGTATTTATTCTGACCTATCAGTTTGAAAGTTCCCGCACCTTCCACCGCTTCCGGGGTCTGCTGCTTGTAGTCGGGTTCTTCCTCCCATTGTCCCGAAGTCAGCGAACGGGTAGTTGCTACCCGGATGCCGTTTCCATGTCCTTCGGTTTTATAAAACAGGTGGTAGATTCCATCTTTATATACGATATCACCGTCTATGCAAGATTTCTTGTTTTCAGGGATGAAAAGCGGTTTCGGTTCACCTTCCAGGTCGGTAAATTCTTTATTGGCATAAGCATAATAAATCACATCTGCCTCATCACCATATTTCATTGACCAATAGACCAAGTATTTTCCGGCTTCCGCATCGAAGATAGTCTGAGGCGCCCATACCCGTTTCAGTTTTTCCTGTCCGGCATAACGTTTCTGCATATTGATGACAGAATGGTTCCAGTTCACCAAGTCTGTAGATTTCAGCAACACCATGGCACGATTGGAATCCCATCCATTGTCAGAAACCATATCGGTAACCACCATATAGAATGTCTTTCCGTCTTTGCAACGCAGGATATGCGGGTCGCGCACACCACCGGTAGAACTGATGATTTTGGAATCAATGACAGGTTTGTTGTCATTCAATGCCCAATAGGTATATCCGTCCGTACTTACCGCATAGCATACGGCTTCCTCGCTGATGTGGTTACCTGTAAAATAGGTAAAGAGATAAGCTATGTAATCTTTTTCGGCTACATTGTTTTGTTTGGAAATAATCTGCTGCGCCCCTGCCATCCAAGGTAGCAAACAGGCAAATAAGGTGATAAAAAATTTGTTTTTCATATAATTAGTCCTGAATTTGTTTGATGCAAAGATATAGTATAGGAACCTATTTTCAGGTATATAAATCTTTCAAAAGAGGGACTTTATTCGGTCAAATGGAGGAAAAATGGAAGTTTATGAAAGACTGGCATAGAAAAAAACAAAAAGTTCTTCCCTATTAAACTACAGTTTCAGTAAAAGAAAAAAGCAAAAGAATCAGCTACACAATAAATTCTGATTATTCATTATAAATGATAACTATTAGCGAAATATATTCAGTTTTCATCACACCTTTTGAGAAAGATACAAAAATAATCCTTAGAAAGGACATATTTAACATTTCTATCCATATGAATTTCATTGTTTGATTTCTCAAGCAATATGTACCATTCTACTTCCTCGCTAGATACAAAATAACAAGAATAACCCACAAAAAACTACAGCAGGTTAGTCATAACCTGTAATTTATTAAGAATAACAAAAAAAAATAAAAGAAAAGATAGCGTTATATTCTTATAAAATAATACATTTGCAGCAACTGAAATAGAAAGGGAATAAGATCCCTAAACCAAACTATTTACTAATTTAACCTTATTAATCTATGCAATTCTACCAGAAAAGAAGGGAAAATTGTGTAAAGACACACGTAATTTTGAAAAAAGCCTCTTTTTATGCGTGTCTTACACTATTTGCCGGAATGGCTTTCCCAATGCCTTTGTGGGCTTCGCAGTCAACTGCCATCGTGCAACAGCATGTCAAACAAATTACAGGTATCGTAAATGATACAAGCGGAGCTCCTGTAATCGGTGCCAATGTAGTAGAAGTGGGAAGCACCAACGGTACTATTACAGATGTGGATGGCAAATTCACATTAAATGTATCCGTAGGGGCTAAACTGAAAGTTTCGTATATCGGTTACAACGACCAACAAATTACCGTAAGTAACAGCAACAGCTACACCATTATCTTGAAAGAAGATACTGAATCTTTAGATGAAGTGGTAGTAGTGGGATACGGTACTCAAAAAAAAGTAAACCTGACAGGTTCTGTGGCAACCATCTCATCCGATAAACTAGTCAACCGCACTAGTGCCAATGTCACCAACATGCTGGCAGGACAAATGCCGGGTGTCACCATTATCCAAAATACCGGTCAGCCAGGAGCTGATGCCGGAGTACTGCGTGTACGTGGTCTAGGAACCATGGGAGATGCCAGTGCCATGGTTGTGGTAGATGGAGTAGAGTCTACCATGAGTAGCGTGGACCCCAACGATATTGAAAACATCTCTATATTAAAAGATGCAGCCGCCTCAGCCATTTATGGTGTACGTGCTGCCAATGGTGTTATTCTTATCACAACCAAAAAGGGAACCAAAGGACGTGCCATTGTATCTTACGATGGATATGCAGGCTGGCAAAGTGCCTCACGTATGCCCAATTTTTTGGATTCTTACAATTATGCAGTGCTGATGAATGAAGCTTACACCAATGACGGTTTGAAAGGTCCGTATGACGAAACAGCCTTGCAAAAGTTCAAAGACGGAAATGATCCCGACTTTTATCCCAATTCCGACTGGCTGGGTACACTACTAAGTGAAAACGGCCTGTTCAACAACCATCATTTGAGTATCAAAGGCGGTGGAGACAAAGTAACTTACTCGCTGGCATTCAACTATCACGATAAAGACGGATTGATAGTCAATACCAACTACAACAAGTTCAATGTACGCGCCAACATTGACGCTCAGATAAACAGTCGTCTGAAATTGACTACAAATATGGCAGTATACCGCAGTAATATGACTGCTCCAGCAGCAGGTATCAGTAACCTGATACACTATGCTTTCCGTGAAACTCCGGTTACTCCCATCCAACTGAGCAACGGCAACTATGCTTTGTTCAAAAACGAGCACAACTCCGTAGCCTATGCACGTGAAGGAGGAACCTACAAAGAGATAAACAGCAATTTCCAAGGTAACGTAGGAATGGAACTGGACATCATAGACGGACTGAAACTGAGAGGAGTCGCCGCCTCGACTTTCAACCTGACCGACAATCCCACCCACGTCAATACTATGACATTCTATCAGGCAGGTTCAGACACACCGGTAAAGAAAACCACTAACTCCATCACAGAATATGACATCAAAAGTATGGAACTGAACTTGCAAGCTTATCTGGACTATAATAAAACCTTCGGCAAACACACAATAGGAGCCTTATTAGGTTACTCACAAATTTATAAACAGACACGCTATCTGCAAGCTTACCGTAAGAACCTGCCCAACTCCAACTCACTGGACCAGATCAACGCCGGTGAAGTGACAGGACAGACAACATACGGTACAGAAATAGAATACGCCCTCCGCTCAGCTTTCGGACGCGTGAATTATTCATACGATGACCGCTATCTGCTAGAAGCCAACCTGCGTTATGACGGCACTTCACGCTTCCCCAAGAACAACCGCTTCGGCGCATTCCCCTCTTTCTCCATCGGATGGAGAATCTCGGAAGAAGAGTTCTTCAAAGCCGATTGGGTGGATAATTTGAAACTACGTGCATCATGGGGATTGCTAGGTAATCAGGAAACCGTAAACTCGGACAACAGTTCTAACTATTATCCGTATCAGAACACCTATCTGTTCGGTTATGACTATAGTTTCGGCAACACTTTGACTCCGGGTATTTCCATTTCCAACCCGATGGCTAACCAAGATATTACGTGGGAGAAAACCGATCAATGGAACGTAGGTGTGGACGCCGCTTTTTTGGGCAATAAACTGACATTGGGCGCAGACTGGTTCCGCAAGGAAACACGGGACATATTACTGCAACTTCCAGTTCCCAACATGATGGGAGTCAGCGCTCCGATGCAAAATGCCGGCGTAGTGCGTAATACCGGTATCGAACTGCAACTGGGACATAACAACCGTATCAATGATTGGAGCTATTCTATCGGAGCCAATTTCAGCTATGTAACTACCAAAATCATGGATTTGAAAGGCGGTGACACACCGGGGCAATCCGTAGGCGACCCACTGTGGGCATATTACGGCTACGTATGCGACGGCATCTTCCAAAACGAAGAAG
>OATM01000083.1_pt1 | contig 33753 bp, 20 predicted proteins | sample 1476001 | NCBI WGS metagenome assembly OATM01 (sample SAMEA2579973, study PRJEB22360) | human gut metagenome | reverse complement strand
CCCTCATCATATCAAGTCGCTAATGTGTTGAAGGAAATCCGGGGTGCTGCCGACGTAGCGGTAGATCAAGAGCCTCCGTTGCCGCAATTGCAGATTATTGCGGATCGTGCCCGTATCGCCCAGTATGGCTTGAACGTGTCGGATGTGGCTGATTTGATTGAGTTAGCGATCGGTGGAGCTTCTATTTCCCAGATATTTGTCGGAAGTAAAAGTTATGACGTGATTTGTCGTTTCGATGACGCTAGCCGCAATTCTCCCGAACGTATCGGAAATCTATTGCTGACTACCGGTTCCGGAACAAAGATTCCTCTTTCGCAAGTAGCGGAGATTAAGATGACAACTGGTGCCAGTACGATTACCCGTGAGATGAATAAGCGGCACTTGACGGTACGGGTTAATTTACGTGGCGTGGACTTGACGGCGTTCTTGAATAAGGCAAATGCGTTGATCGATAAAGAGGTGAAATACGATCATGATTCCGTGCATTTGAAATGGGCCGGACAGTTCGAGAACCAGCATCGTGCGTATGCCCGTTTGGGGGCTGTGGTTCCTTTGGCGTTGGGGCTGATGCTGCTTTTGTTGTTTGCGGCTTGCGGTAAATTCCGGCAGGCGGCTTTGATGATGAGTGTCGTTCCCTTGGCTTTGTTTGGTGGTATGTTGGCGTTGAATGTGCGGGGAATGACATTGAATGTCTCCTCGGCGGTTGGTTTTATCGCCTTGGTCGGTGTCGCTATCCAAAATGGCGTGATCATGATTTCCCATATCAATAACTTACGTACGAGGGAGCGGGATTTGAAAGATGCGGTGATAACGGGAACCAAGCACCGTTTCCGTCCGATCTTGATGACGGCTACGGTTGCGGTCTTGGGATTGCTTCCTGCCTCTGTCAGTACGGGGATCGGTTCGGACGTGCAGCGTCCCTTGGCTACGGTAATCGTTTACGGGCTTTTATTTGCTACGGTAATCACGCTTTATGTGCTTCCCGCTTTATACTATATGATCGAGAAGCATTATGAGGGGAAGGATTTGACGCCGGTATCGGAGGAAAAAGAGCTGCACGCTTAATCCGGCGGTGGAATTAAAAAGATGTACTATGTTTAGATTAGAAGATATGAAGAAATATATAATCCTGTCGTTACTCTGCGGATGCTTATCTGCGAATGCCCAGACCATGGTTCCGCTTACGTATCGGCAATATATGGAGCGGGTTGCGGAAGGTAACCTTGAGTATGCGTCGGAGAAATTGAATGTGCCGGCCGCTAAGGCCGAGGTAACGGCGGCAAAGGTGTTTAACGATCCGAACCTTTCCGTGTCTTATTTCAATAATGAGAATAATTCCTTGCAAATGGGAGAAGGTGTTGAAGTAGAACTGAGCAAAACTTTCTCTTTTGGAAAACGGGGTGCGAATATCTCATTGGCACGTAGCGAGAGTGAGTTGACCGAGGCTTTGTTGGCCGATTATTTCCGGAATCTCCGGGCAGACGCTACGATTGCTTATATGGAAGCCTTGAAGCAACATGAGTTGTATAAGGTAAAGGAGAATGCCTATGAGAATATCCGGACATTGGCGGAGAGCGACAGTATCCGTTTCTCATTGGGGCAAATCCGTGAGGTGGATGCTACGCAGAGCCGGGTAGAGGCCGGGGTCTTACGAAACGAGTTGCTGCAAGCCGGAGCGGAATTAAAGAATGCTTTCTCGAACTTAAACTTCTTGACGGGGACTTTCAGTACGGATACTTTATTTCACCCAGAGGCTGAGTTACGTACGGAGCCTCGGGATTTTATTCTTGCTGACTTAATCACGGCGGCAAGCGAGGGGCGTACGGATTTGGTAGCCGCCTTAAAAAACAAGGAAGTGGCCGCTAGAGCCTTGAAAGTAGCTCGCCGGGAGCGGAATACGGATGTGGATTTGTCTATCGCCGTAAGCCGTAACGCCCGGGTTTATAATGAGGAAGCCCCGGCACCTCCTTTTACCGGAGTGACGGCAGGTATCGCTGTTCCTTTGAAATTCTCTAATTTCAATAAGGGGACGGTTCGTGCCGCTCGTTATCGGGAGCAACAAGCGGAAGCGCAATATAAGCAGGCTCTTTTGCAAGTACAGACGGAGGTGATGCAGGCATATCGTAATTATCAATCTTTCGCCGAGCAAGTCAATCATTATCAGGATGGGCTTTTAAGGCAAGCCCGTGAGGTGATGGATGGCAAGATTTACAGCTATAATAGGGGGGAAGTCTCTTTGTTGGAAGTCTTGGACGCCCAGCGTACTTACGATGAAGTACAAGCTCAGTATATTGAGACGCTGTTTAATTACAGCTCAGCCTTGGTCGAATTAGAACGTTCGGCGGGTATTTGGGATATTGAGATCTGATCATCTCCTAAGAGTGTAAGTTTTTATAATCGGGCGTTGGTAACGTAGACTTTACAAATAGATGTTTTTCTGTGAAACCAACGTCCGGTTATAATACTTTTGATATAGCTGTTTTTTTATGTAAAAAAAGATATTTATTATTGGGGGGTTGCCTGCAATCGAAAACGACTACAATGTGGATGAAATCATCATTTTCTATACAATACAATATTTTGTAATGGCTTGTTTCATCTCATCGATTCAAAAAACTTATTCATCTCTTCTTCCTCTATATAAAGTCCCTTCTCATAGTTTTCTTCAGATTAGGCTATCATAGATTCTAATTCTTCTACCGATGGCGTCCAAGGGTAGTTCGTTGCCTTTTTGGAAGTAGGAGAGCACAAACGTTTTATATAGGTCTCCACTTTCGATAATCTTTCCTCATCCATGCCTTTTATCAAGTCATAGAGATATTCTTTCCGTAAATTTAATTCCATCGTTGTCATAAGATTTGTTTTTTAGGTTTCTTAAACTAGATAAAGATAGCGTATATATTTGGATATTATGTATTTTTGCATCTAAAAAATGAGCGCATGATATTCTACTTTACAGGGACAGGAAACTCCCGTTGGGTTGCGGAAGCGTTAGGGACGGCTTTCGATGAGCCGTTGGTTTCCATTGCCGATGCGTTGAATGAGGGTAAGAATGCTTATCCATTGGGGGAGAGGGAGAAAGTGTTTTTTGTGTTCCCTGTCCATTCTTGGGGGCCGGCTGTATTGGTGCCCCGCTTTATTTCCCGGTTGATCCTGTCCGGATATAAGGGGCAAGAGGTTTATTTCGTCTGTACTTGTGGTGATGATTGTGGATATACGGATCGGATCATGCGGAGCATCTTGGCGAGGCGGGGAATTGCCGTAACCGGAGGATTCTCTGTACAAATGCCGAACAATTATGTCTTGATGCCCGGCTTCGACGTGGATAGTAAGATGGTAGAGACTGAGAAACTGGAAAAAGCGCCGGAACGTGTAGGCGAGATCGTAGAGGCGATCCGGCAGAAGAGAAATCCCTCTTTGTATTATGCGGGAAGTGTCCCTCTTTTGAAGAGCTATATGGTCTATCCGTTGTTCACTCACTTTGCGATAGGCGGCAACCGATTTTATGCTACGGATGCCTGTATCTCTTGCGGCATCTGTGCGAAGGTCTGTCCGACCGGTACGATTTCCCTGTCGGGTGACGGAAAACCGGAATGGGCCGATTCTTGCGTTCAGTGTGTTGCCTGCATTCATCGTTGCCCGGTGCGTGCGATAGAATATGGTAAGATCTCGTTGAAAAAGGGACGTTATCATCACCCTGGGTTTAAGTAATCAATAAATAGAATAGAGAAATGAAGCAATTTTGTATGATGGCGCTTGCCGGCCTTTTGGTGGTTGGTTGCCAAGAAGTTCCAAAAGGATATGTTATCAATGGTGAGGTAGAGAATATGCCCGACGGTAAAATTTACTTGAAGTCATTCCGTAATAAAATGTTCTTTGACGTGGATACGGCGGAGATCAAAGATGGGAAATTCACCTTTAAAGGTGAGGTAGATCAGCCTTTACTATTCGGTTTGGCAACCGAGAGCATGAACTATCCGGTTCAACTTTTCTTGGAGAATACGGATATGAATGTCAAGATCGGGAATGACGGGGAGACTATTACCGTACAGAATTCACCGGTGAATGATGTCTTTCAAGAAAATGCGGAGAAGGTATTTGAGGAAGGGTATGATATTGACAGTTTGATTTCGAAATATCCAGATTCTCCGGCGGCGTCGTTCTATCTATATCGTTATTTTACCTACCAATTATCTTTGGATGATTTGAAGGCGACTCGTGCGAAGATTTCCCCGGTATTGGCGAATAGTCCTTATGTGAAGGACTTGGACGGTATTATCAAACAATTAGAACACGTACAGATCGGACAAGTCGCTCCGGAGTTTTCCTTGCCGGATACTGCAGGAGTTTCTGTGTCATTGTCGGACTTTAGGGGAAAATATGTGTTATTGGATTTTTGGGCCTCTTGGTGTCCCCCGTGTCGCAAGGAAAACCCTAACGTGGTAAATGCCTTCCAGCAATATAAGGATAAGAACTTTACGATCGTAGGTATATCCTTGGACAAGGATAAGGCTAAATGGCAGAAAGCGATCGCAGACGATCATCTGACTTGGGCTCACGTTTCCGACTTGAAATATTGGGATTCTGAGATCCCTGCTCTTTATGGGGTACGAGGTATTCCGGCAAATGTGTTATTGGATCCGAATGGGGTGATCATCGCCAAGAATATCACTGGAGAAGACTTACAGAATACCTTGAAGGAAGTGATTAAATAAGGATACGTTACTGCAACCCGCCTTGCAGTAGTGCTGCAAAGCCGTTGCAGTAGTATAAACAAAGGGAGTGTATTGGATTAAGCCTAATACACTCCCTTTGTTATGGATAAGTTATGACTTTTCTTTATTTAAGCGGAATAAGGGTAAAGCCCCAGTTGTATTCCCGGTTTGCGGGTAATGTATAAGCTGGTTCCGGACGTGAACCCCAGCTATCATAACCTGCTACACCTTGTTGTTTCAAGTCGACGCAAACCTCAACGAAGTCGCGAGGCGTGATATCGTTGATATGATGCTGGCGACGTAATACGTTCTTTGCTGCGGCTTCATCATGGTTCGCTACTTGCTCTGGTGTGAAATTACTCCATTGACGGGGTAGCCCAGTTGCTTCCTCGTCATCGAAATCCTCTATGGAATTACGCAAAGCGTTAAATCCAATCGTATTATCCGCTTGGATCAACAAGCCTTTCTTGCCGGTACTAAGTGATACCCAACGAGTGTCGGTATGATGACCGTTTTCCTGCGGGCGTACATATGGGAAATATAATTCCTCGGCTGTAGATTTATATAAGCCGATCATACTACCGGCGTTTCTGTCCAAGTAGTTCTCAGCAGGTCCCCGTCCGAAATATTCCACTTGATTCATACTTGCCGGTAAGCGGAAGCGAACACCGATACGAGGAACGTTTAGTTTGGAGGCCTCTTTACGGGCGGCGTCACGTCCCGGAGTGAAGGTTGCCGTGCGAGTAGCTTCCGATACCTCGGTTTGGGCGGCATCCATATCCGTGGATGTGAAACGGGCGGCCACATTTACGGCTCCGCTTGGATAGATCGTATAATTAACAATGTATAGATTTCCTGCCGGCAATAAATAGTTCACGTTAACCTCGGCGTTATTGCCATCCATAGTGACGGTAGCGTCTGTCACGTTGAAGTTCTTGCTGCTTTCCTTCCAGACTTGCAAGCGTTTTGGCATACCGTTTCCGTAATCGTTATCGGTCGGCGCACGCCAGAAGTTCGGTTGGATACCGAAACCCTCGCTGAAATATTCCGTACCATCCACTTTATAAGAAGTAACGATTCCTGTCTTCCTGTTAAACACGAAGTTTACCTTTGAGGAGGATGCCGATAAGTTATCTCCATTGGTTGAAACCGTTAATTTAGGGCCGCTGGTCTTAAACGTCTTCTTGGGGTTTTCGATCGGTAAGCGGAATTGATCGCAAGCGATTTCGTGTCCGATAGGGATTAACGGCTCTTTTTCTACGGTCGTTACGTTGAAGTTTACGAAATATTCCGTACCTGCTTGTGGCTTTAAGTTGCCTACGGGAACCGTAAATTCCTTAGAAGCTTGAGGTTCTATGTCCAAAGAGACTTTACCGGAGCGTACAACTTTATTATTGGCTGTTACGCTATAGTGGACCATATATTTCTTTAGGTTCGTGAAATAAAAACGGTTCGTGACGCGGAATAAACCGTTCGCTAAATCGATCGCCTCAAACCCGATATTTTGATGGGCGTATTTAACCTCTGCCATAGCGGGATGCGGGGTACGATCTGGGTTTACTATACCGTTGCAAAGGAAGTTTCCGTCACTAGGGGCGTTTACTCCATAGTCACCACCATAGGTATAATATTCACGTCCATTCTTATCTTTTTCCAAGATACCTTGGTCCACCCAGTCCCAGATAAATCCGCCTTGCAGGTTCGGGTATTTATAGATCGCTTTCCATTGATCCCATAAGTTACCGGAAGAGTTACCCATCGCATGTGAATACTCCGAAGGAGCTACCGGACGATCACTACCCTTACGTCCGATTTCCTCTAGCCATTCAGCGCTTGGGTATTGAGGTACGTACATATCCGTATTCCATTCCCAAAGGGCACGTTCGTAGTTCACCGGACGATTCATGCTATTTATTTCCTTGTCTTTCAGATACAAATAAGTTTGATAGAAGTTGTATCCGTTTCCAGCCTCGTTTCCGAGTGACCAGAAAGTAACGCTCGGATAATTCTTGTTTCGTTCGTACATATTCATCGTACGGTCCATATGCGGGATCAGCCATTCCGGATTATTACCCAAAGTGCCGCCTTTTTTCAGGCTGTAATACATACCGTGAGACTCGATATTTGCCTCATCGTAAACATACAATCCGTATTCGTCGCAGAGTTCATAGAATTTACGGTCTTGCGGATAGTGGCATAGGCGGACAGCGTTGATATTGTTTTGCTTCATCAGCTCGAAATCCTTACGCATGAGTTCCTCGGTAACGTAATGTCCGGTTTCCGGGTTATGCTCATGGATATTGACTCCCTTGAACTTCACCGGTTGTCCGTTGAATAATAAGACCGTATAAGGTTTTCCGTTTTCCGCTGCTTGGTCGATTTGCTTCATCTCGAACCGGCGGAAACCAACGTTGAATGGAACTACCTCGATTACCTTACCATCTTCTTTTATTGTCATCAATAATTTGTATAGATTCGGGTGCTCGGCACTCCAAGGGGCTACGTTCTTTAAATCATACTCAAAAGATGCTGTTTGAGGACTTGCAGGACTTACCCATATATCATTAGCCTCGGAGGCCATAAGATTACCTTTTGCGTCCAAAAGCTCATATCCGACATTTAAGTTTTTTGTTTCTTGGGTATGATTCTTTAAGTCTACCGCCAGTTTGAAGATTCCATTCGTATACGTATCGTCCAAAGTTGAGACGACACGGAAATCTTGAATACTGGCCTTGGGTTGAGACCAAAGGAATACGTCACGTTCGATACCGCTCATTCTCCAGAAATCCTGACATTCCAAATAAGAACCGGTGCTCCAACGGAATATCTTTAATGTAAGTACATTCTTTCCGGGTTGCAGGTATTTATTGATCAAGAACTCGGCGGGATTTTTGGAATCCTCGCTATAACCCACTTCTTTCCCGTTTAAATATACGTAAAGGCCGGATTTAGCTCCGCCGATGTGTAAATAAATATCCCGGTTATCCCAATTTGCGGGTATCTCGATGTCCCTGCGGTATACGCCAACCGGATTCGCTTCCGGTAATAAAGGGGGTTGGGGATTTTTGGGTTTAAACTCGTAACCATGATTCGTATAAATGGCTACGCCATGTCCTTGTACTTCCCAGTTTCCGGGAACGGTTATATCATCCCATGAAGAGGTATTAACGGAAGGATCTGTGATATTTTGAGGAAGATCTTTGTAAGAGTCGACAAAGAAAAATTTCCAAGTACCGTTTAATAGGGAATAGTACGGGCTTTTCTCAAATCGAGAGGTGAGGGCGGTTTCTCGGTCCGCATAACTCATGAAGGAGCTTCTGGGTTTTTCCTTGTTTACGGCTAAGACTTGAATGTCTTGCCAATAAGGTTTTACGGGTTGGGGTGAAGAACCGTCCGCATAAGCCATTCCGGAAATAAGGCAACCTAATGCTCCGGAAAGCATCATTTTTTTGATAGAGTTCATATTCATTGTATTTTATTTAGATTAGCACTGGGGAATTGAGAATTGAGAATTGAGAATTGAAAATTACGTAGAGTCACTTCTAATTCTCAATTCTCAATTTTCAATTATTTAGCTGCATAGTAAGAATATCCGTCAGCTACCTGTTGGAAAGCTAAAACACCTGCTTGGTTTAGCTCGACATTCATTTCCTTGCCATCGGGTAAATACATGACAACTTCGTCATCACCATTGAATTTTAATAATTTTGTGCTTTCTCCGTTAGCTTCTACATTCCAGCTTTGGTCAGCCTCGTTGAAAACTAAGTCAACCGCTTTCTCATCGCCTTCCTTTTGGATATGGTATCCGTCAACTTTTGTTTCTACGGTATAAACGCCGTCTTTACCATCGATTGTTTTAACGTTACCTACATCTGCTACAGGATTACTTCCGCTCCAAAATTCGATAGAGTTGATCACAAGGACATCAGCCAAAGCGGAAATCTCGTAAACCGGGACAATCCAGAAAGCAATGAACACTAGCTCATTAACAAACTTACTGTCGATGCTTCTATTCCACGTTAAAAGTTTGTTTGTTAAACCAAAAGATCCTATACAGGACGAAAATAGGATACTACTTGCCACCGTAGTCGCTAGTAATAAAGTTAAGCTTTTCTTTTTCATAATTTAATAATTAGTTATTACAAGGGACGAAGATAACAACTTTTTCATGATAAATAGTGGTTATAAAGGAATAAATGGAATAAGTGCCTTAATATTAATCAAGCTTCTATTAAGTACGTAGTTCTGGCGGAACTCCGTTTATTACTCATATACACTAACTTCATGTTTGAATTTCAAACCATATACCTCTTTGATGTCCATAGCTCCATACTAAAAAAGATTATGGTTGGAAAGATTGTTTGTTAAATATTTTAATAACTAGGTGGTGTTGTTTTAGATTCGTATGCAAAAAATTAGTCTTTTTTGTTTTATAATTAAAAATAGTGCTATATTTGCTGCGTCTAATGATTATAAGTTCCGCCAGAACGATGAAGAAGTGCTTTCATGGTAGTTAACCGAGGATTTATAATTATACATTAATGATTTAGAAGAGTGAATATTATAAGAAACGAGATCTAAAATAGTATGCCTTAAGTCTTATAATAGTAACAGCTATTTAATAAACAAAAAACGATTCTTATGTTGAAAATTGTAAGACCTGTCAGTTTTGTTCTATTGTCTGCAGCGTTTTGTTCCGGAGGTGTGGTTCATGCTTCTGATCGTGCGGCGATAACTCCGAGGGTAGGTATTTCCCAGCAAGAAGGTAGTTTGAAGGGAACGGTTAGTGACAGTTTTGGCCCTGTGGCCGGAGCGTCAATAGTTGTAAAAGGTACTACGAATGGTACTGTAACCGACATGAATGGTAATTTCGTGTTGGATGTGAAGAATGGGGATGTGATCCAAGTATCCTTTATCGGTTATCTAACTCAAGAATTCAAATATAATGGAGAGCCTTCCATCAATGTGTCCTTGCAGGAAGATACCCAGAAATTAGATGAGGTGATCGTTGTCGGTTATGGTACGCAACAGAAGGCGAACTTGTCGGGAGCGGTAGCCCAATTGGATAGCAAGGAGTTGACAAGCCGTCCTATCTCCAACGTGTCTTCCGGTCTTCAAGGTATGATGCCGGGTGTAACCGTTACCTCGGGTCAAGGCCGTCCGGGACAGGATGGTAGTACGATCCGTATCCGTGGTGTCGGTACTTTGAACTCTGCCAGCCCATATATCTTGATCGATGGTATCGAGAGTGGCTCTATGAATGATATCGATCCGAATGATATTGAGAGTATTTCTGTATTGAAAGACGCTTCTTCCGCCGCTATTTACGGTTCGAAGGCTTCTAATGGTGTTATCTTGATCACGACAAAACGTGGTAAGACGGGTGCTCCTCGTATTTCTTATAACGGATATGTGGGTGCCTCGAAAGCTACTTCCATGATTGATCGTGTCAGCTCAGCCGATTACGCACGTTTGTGGAATCGTTTCGAGCCGGGACGTTATAGTGACGAGGACATCCGGATGTTTGAAGATGGCTCTGATCCTTACGGACATCCTAATACGGACTGGAATGATGAGGCTTATCGGACAGGTTTGTTGCATAAGCACAATGTTAGTATTACAGGAGGTGCGGAGAACGTGAAGTATATGGCTTCGGCCGGATATTTAGGGCAGACGGGTATCCTTCCTAACTCAGATCGTAAACAGTTTAACGGACGTACGAATCTGGATATGCAGTTGACGAAGAAACTGGCTGTTCGGATGAACATGTCTTTCATCAAGAATGACTTCTCGGATCCGAATGCTAGCTATTATGGTGGTTCTTCCGACCAGATTATCCGTCAATTGAATATTATTAGCCCGATGATTCCTGTCAAGGATAAGGATGGCAAATACGGACAAACTAACGATGGTAACCCTATCGCATGGTTGGATTCCGGGCAGACGGTGGATAATTGTAATCAGAATTTTACGGGGGCACTTTCTGTTGATTATGATATTATTGATGGGCTGAAGGCTACTGTGACGGGTGCCTATGTGAACGAGGACCAACGTCATACGGAGCGAGTTCTGAGCATACCGGATGATCCGGCATCTGCGTCTCGTACCACTTCCTTGGTTGAACGCTTCGTGAATTGGAAACGTTATAATTTCGATGCTTTGCTGAATTACAGCAAGAACTTTGGTCAACATGGCTTGAAAGTGATGGTAGGTTATCATGCGGAGAAGTATGAGGTTAGCAAGAATCAGATGCAGAGGAATAATTTCCCGAGTAATAGCCTGAATGATATGGATGCCGGTGGGGCTTCTACACAAACAAATGATGGTTTGAGCCGAGAGCTTGCCATGCTTTCCTATTTTGGGCGTATTAATTATGATTTTGCGGGAAAATATTTATTAGAGGCAAACTTCCGTGCGGATGCTTCCTCTCGTTTTGCTCCGGGACATCGTTGGGGATATTTCCCTTCTTTCTCCGGTGCTTGGCGTATCAGCGAGGAGGAGTTTATGGAAAGTACGCATGATTGGTTGAGCAGTTTGAAGATTCGTGCTTCTTGGGGTATGTTAGGTAATCAAGACGCCTTGAATAAATCGAATCCTTGGGAGAACCAATATTATCCTTGGATGCAGACTTATAATTTGGATGGCAATTATCCTATGGGAGGCAACTTGACGACGGGATATTACCAGAAAGCCTATCGTATCGAGGATTTGTCGTGGGAGAAATCTACGACTAGGGGTATTGGCTTGGATGCGATTATTAATCATGTGACTTTCACGTTTGATTACTATGATCGCAAGACTACGGATATCATCATGGAGGTACCGGTCCCGACTGAGTTTGGCTTGGATCCTTATTTCGACAACGTGGGTTCTATGCGTAACCGAGGTGTCGAGGTACAGCTAGGTTATAACAATAAGTGGAATGACTGGTCATTGAATGTGATGGGAAATATGGCCTATAATAAGAACAAGATCGAGGATTTAGGAGGTGTAGACCGTATGACAAATCCTGATGACGGTGATTTGTGGCGTTTTGTTGGAAAGCCAATCGATTCTTACTATGTATATAAGGCTGATGGCTTTTTCCAATCTGACGCGGAGGCACAACAATGGATGGATACCTATAAAGGAAAAGACGGCTACCCGTTCGGACAGGATTTCCAAGCCGGTGATTTACGTTATGTAGATACGAATGGAGATGGAAAGCTGGATGCGGATGACCGTGTATTGTCTAAGACTATCAATCCAGTTGTTACATTTGGTTTGAACTTGAATGTAGGCTATAAAGCATTTGACTTGACTTTGAACTTCACCGGTGCGGCTAATGTAGGCCGTGCGTTTACGAAAGAAGCGTTTGGTGAGTTCTCGGGTAGTGCCGGACATCCTTCTACTGCATGGCTGGATAGCTGGACACCGGAAAATACCAATGCAAGTATGCCGCGTGTAGCGGAGTCTAGAAAATCTCCGAGTGAGGCTTCTAACGTGATGTCTGATTTCTGGGTAATTAATACCAGTTACCTGCGTCTGAAGACATTGCAATTGGGATATACGCTTCCAAAGAGTGTGCTGAACGCTATCGGTTTGTTGAATGTACGTGTTTATTATTCTGCGGAGAATTTGTTTACGATAGATTCTATGCCATTGAACGTAGACCCGGAGACGGTTAGTTCCCGTTTGTCTAGCTACCCATTAGTGATGACAAATTCTTTTGGCGTAAATGTGACATTCTAATTAGTTAAGACCATTTAAATAGAAGATTTTATGAAACGATTATCAATATATATGTTGGCGGCTGGTATGGCTGCGTTATCTACTTCGTGTTCGGATTTTCTGGATACGGTGCCTAAGGATCAGTTGGCTCCTTCTACCACATGGCAGACAGAGGCGGATGCGAAGGGCTTCATAGTAGGCTGTTATAAGGATTTGCTAGATGGAAATACGTTGCTTTATCTGGATTGTGGCTCAGATATAGGCTATAATAATTTCCCTTGGGAAGGATTCCGCCCGTGGGGGGATGGGTCATTGTCTAGTTCTAATCCTGGGCAGATCCTTTATGATTACAAGTCGATTCGTAAGGCGAATACATTCTTGGAGAATGTAGACAAGGTGACGTTTTCTAGTGACGCTGTAAAAGCTAATTATGTGGCTCAAGCTAAAGCGATCCGTGCTTATAAGTATTTCTTGATGAATTGGTGGTATGGTGGTGTGCCTATTATTAGTTCTTATTCAAGTGCGGACGAGGCTAAAGTGGAACGTAATACGGAACAAGAGGTACGCGATTATATAGCTAAGGATTTAGACGAGGCCTTAGCTGGGATTGCGGAGGCTCCGGAGGCTCGTGGCTATATCGCTAAAGGTGCTGTTTTAGCTATCAAGATGCGTGAGGCTTTGTATTATGGTGATTGGCAAAAGGCAAAAGACGCAGCTAAGGCAATCATTGATTTGAAGCAGTATGAGTTGGATCCGGATTATACGAATCTTTTTAAGGTATCGGGAGTGGATTCTAAAGAGATAATCCTAGCGGATCAGAATATTGAGACGTTGGACGGATTGGGAACCATCGGGCAAATGTATAATAATGTTGACCAAGGTTGGTCTTCTATCGTCCCGACCCAGAATTTGGTGGATATGTATGAAATGTCAGATGGATTGACGAAAGAAGAGTCGAAGACTTATGACGCAAAGCATCCGTTCGCGAATCGCGACCCTCGTATGGCCATGACCATTTTATATCCGGGACGTGACTGGAGAGGTGATGTCTTGAATACTTTGGATGAGAAACTTCAAGATGGTACTGTCAACAAGAACTTCCCGACTTATACAGATAATGCTTCCAAGAGTGCTTTGACTTGGGCGAAATACTTGGATCCGATGGATCAATATGGAGATGTTTGGAGTTCGGGAGCTTGTCCGATCGTATTCCGTTATGCGGAGGTTCTATTGACGTATGCGGAGGCCGCGAATGAGCTGAGCGGTCCTTCTGATGAGATCTATGGTTATTTGAACCAGATCCGCCAGCGTGTAGGAATGGGGGAAGTGGATAAGGCTAAATATGGGACGAAGGATAAACTTCGTGAATTGATCCGTCGTGAGCGTACGGTAGAGTTGGCCGGCGAAGGCTTGCGCCGTGCGGACATCGTCCGTTGGCAGGAAGATGGAAAGATGCTTGCCGAGAAAGTCATGAATGGTGATTTGTTACGTGTTACAGGAACGATTAATTATGGGGAGTCTGAGCCTACTAAACGTGCGGAAATCACGGGTACGGCTGTTATTGAGACTCGCCAGTTCTCTTCTCGTAACCGTTACTTGCCGATTCCTCAAACAAGCATGGATAAGAATCCGAACTTGAAACAGAATCCGGGTTATTAATTTCCTATAAAGATGTTAGATAAAGAAGGGGGAAGGCCGAGAGGTTTTCCCCTTTTTTAGTTACATTTGGCGGATACTGAGATTGTATGTCTCATGTGTGCTTTAAGTATATAAATTGATTCCGTTATGAAAAAGAAACTGATAGCTTTCGTTTGCTTTCTTCTCGTATCCTTGTCTGGTCTGCCCCAGTTGCCTGTACGGTTGAATGAGCGTCCGGTGGTGTTGAATACGTCTACCGGGGTATTAAAAGGGAAGATGGTAACTCCCAATCAGGAGTCCGGTTATCCTGTGGTATTGATCATCCCCGGCTCCGGCCCTACGGATATGGACGGGAACTCCGCCGCCTTGCCGGGTAAGAATAATTCCTTGAGATATTTGGCGGAAGGGCTGGCAGGGAAGGGTATCGCTTCCCTGCGTTATGATAAGCGGGGTATCGCTTCGAGCGCCTCGGCCGGAAAGGATGAGTATTCCATGCGTTTCGAGGACGGGATCAAGGACGCACGAGGCTGGATCGATTATTTAAGCAAGGACAAACGGATCTCCGGAATCTATGTGTTGGGGCATAGCGAGGGAGCGTTGGTCGGTATGGCGGCTTCGGTGGATAATCCGAAAGTGAAAGGATACATTTCGGTGGCGGGTGCGGGGCGTCCCGCTTATGAGATCATAGAGGAACAGATGGCCGGTCAACCGGAAGTGATCCGGAATATGGTGAGATCCATAAACACGTCCTTGAAGGAAGGGAAGCTCGTACCGGACGTGCCGATCGGTTTGCAAGCCCTGTTCCGCTCGTCGGTACAGCCTTATATGATCTCATGGTATACGTATAATCCGCAGGAAATCATCAAGAAACTAAAAGTCCCGGTGTTGATCTTGCAAGGGGATAAGGATATGCAAGTATCCGTAAAAGACGCCGAACTATTGAAGCGATCCCAACCTTCGGCCGATTACCATTTGATCGGGAATATGAACCATCTGATGAAGACTTGCGATACGATGGATCAGCAAAAACAGATGGCTACCTATACCGATCCGGCCCTTCCGTTGCATAAGGATGTGCTGATATTAATTGAAAAGTTTGTGAGTAAACCTTGAACTGTTGTATCTTTGCGGTCATAAATTAAAGAGACAGTATGATTTCGGTTGAAGGACTAACAGTTGAGTTTGGCGGTTTCACGCTTTTTGATGACATTTCATTTGTGGTAAACAAGAAGGACCGTATCGCCCTAGTGGGCAAGAACGGAGCGGGTAAATCGACGATGTTGAAGATATTCGCCGGTCTGCAATCACCCACATCGGGAACCGTTAGCGTGCCGAAGGAGGTCACGATCGGATACCTGCCCCAGCACATGCAATTGGTGGATACCCGTACGGTTCGGGAGGAGGCGGAGTGCGCTTTCGAGCATATCCATGAGATGGAGGAGGAGATCAACCGCTTGAATACCCAATTGGCGGAGCGTACGGATTACGAGTCGGAAGGTTATCAAAAGGTGATAGACCGTGTCACTTATTTGACCGAGCATTTTCAGATGATGGGCGGCAATAATTATCACGCCGAGCTGGAACGTACGTTGATCGGGTTAGGTTTCTCCCGTGAGGACTTCGATCGCCCGACGTCCGAGTTCAGCGGTGGATGGCGTATGCGTATCGAACTAGCTAAGCTTTTGCTCCGCCAGCCGGATGTCTTGCTACTGGATGAGCCGACGAACCACTTGGACATCGAGTCCATCCAATGGCTGGAGAACTTTATCGCTACCCGTGCCAACGCCGTGATCTTAGTCTCGCACGACCGTGCCTTTATCGATAATACCACGTTTCGTACCCTTGAGATTGAGTTGGGGAACATCTACGATTATAAGGTAAAATATTCGGAGTACGTCGTACTTCGCCGCGAACGCCGCGAGCAGCAGCTACGCGCTTACGAGAACCAACAGAAGAAACTGGCCGATACCGAAGCTTTCATCGAGCGTTTTCGTTATAAAGCCACGAAGTCCGTACAGGTACAATCCCGCATCAAGCAATTGGAGAAGGTGGAACGTATCGAGGTAGATGATGTGGATACAGCCATGCTGCGACTGAAATTCCCGCCCGCTCCCCGTTCCGGCTCCTATCCGGTGATCTGTGAGGAGGTGGCGAAGCGTTATGGCGATCATCTGATCTTCGACCATGTGACCTTGACAATCAATCGGGGCGATAAAGTAGCTTTCGTCGGAAAGAACGGCGAGGGTAAATCTACCTTGGTGAAATGTATCATGGGAGAGATTGCCGATTTCACCGGAAAGCTCCAATTAGGCCATAACGTGAAGATCGGTTACTTCGCCCAGAACCAAGCGCAGCTATTGAACGAGAACCTTACCGTTTTCGATACGATCGATTACGTAGCCCAAGGGGATATCCGTTTGAAGATACGGGATATCCTAGGTGCTTTCATGTTTGGCGGCGAGGCCTCCGATAAGAAGGTGAAAGTCCTGTCGGGTGGCGAGCGTACCCGTTTGGCGATGATCCGCTTGTTATTGGAGCCGGTCAACCTGCTGATTCTCGATGAGCCGACGAACCACTTGGATATGCGTTCGAAAGACGTGCTGAAAGACGCCTTGAGGGAGTTCGACGGCACGGTGATCGTGGTTTCCCACGACCGTGAGTTCTTGGATGGCCTAGTCGATAAGGTCTATGAGTTCGGTAACCAGAAAGTCGTCGAGCATTTAGGCGGCATCTATAATTTCTTGGAGCATAAGAAAATGGATAGCTTGCGTGAATTGGAACGTTCTACTGGGACGAGTACTTCCATGTCCGGTACCGGTGAGGCTCAGGTATCCCATAACAAGCTCTCCTATGAGGCAAGGAAGGAACTGAGTAAAGTGATTAAGAAAGCGGAGAAAGCTGTTGCCGAGGCCGAGGCCCGTATCTCGGAGCTTGAGAATGGCATTGCCGTTATCGAGGCGAAGCTGGCTACGCCGGAAGGTGCCTCCGACGCTTCTCTCTACGGTGAATATTCTGCCCTAAAAAAAGAACTTTCCGATGCGATGGATCTATGGACCGAACGGACAATGGAGTTGGAAGAGTTGAATACGCAGGATTCATGAAAAGGCTGCTAGCCAGTGAAAGGCAGCTTATCTGATCTTTTTGATTCAAATACTCCTGTTTTCGTGACAAGTGCTTGCCGTTGATGATGCGAAATAGCGGAAGAGAGAGTGCGAGAGCTGGCTTTTAAAAGGGAGAATATCCCTTTTCCCATGCGTGATAGGCCGCATTGGGCTACGCCAGTACTGCCATCGGCCGACGCATATGCCGCCGTTGGGCATCGTGACTACTCAAGAATAGGGTTATGACTACTTGTGAATAGGCATTCTTACCCTGCTAGAACCGTATTGTAACCCTATAAATGATACCAATCTCTCCCTTTGATATGAATTAGGATGAATTGATTTCGCTAGAATAAAAGGCTGTTTTGGGGTATGGTGTTGGCCATTAGTTGATTACTGAAATTTTCTTTCGGATTTAGAGGCGAGCTGTACTTAGGGCCCGGAATATTCGATTCTCCGGAGGTTCGGATTACAAAGTGTCATTTTGATTATTCTTTGAAAATAACCTCTAATAGCTTACTCGTTTTAAAAAGAAAGTCCTTAACTTTGCTATCCAAAGAAACGCGAAAGCTTAAAACACATATCATGTTAACACAGATCATTAATGGAAAGATTCTTACCCCGCAAGGCTGGCTGAAAGACGGCTCGGTATTGATAAGCGACGGGAAGATTTTAGAAGTGACAAACTGCGACTTAGCGGTAGTGGGGGCAACCTTGATAGACGCCAAAGGTATGTACATCGTCCCCGGAGGCGTGGAAATTCACGTGCACGGAGGTGGAGGCCGTGATTTTATGGAAGGCACCGAGGAAGCTTTCCATGCGGCGGTGGCCACACACATGAAACACGGTACTACCAGTATCTTCCCCACCTTATCCTCTTCTACCATCCCGATGATCCGTGCCGCCGCCGAGACCACCGAGAAACTGATGGCCGAGAAAGATAGCCCGGTTCTGGGGCTTCACTTAGAAGGACATTATTTCAATATGAAAATGGCTGGTGGACAAATCCCTGAGAACATCAAGAATCCCGATCCCGAGGAATATATCCCTTTGCTGGAGGAAACGCATTGTATCAAGCGCTGGGATGCCGCTCCGGAACTTCCGGGAGCGATGCAGTTTGGTAAATATATCACCTCGAAAGGCGTGCTCGCCTCGGTAGGGCATACCCAAGCCGAGTTTGAGGATATCCTGACCGCTTATGAGGTAGGTTATACCCACGCCACCCATTTCTATAACGCCATGCCGGGCTTCCATAAACGCCGCGAGTATAAGTATGAGGGAACGGTGGAAAGTATCTATCTACTCGATGATATGACCGTCGAGGTCGTGGCCGATGGTATCCATGTGCCGCCTACGATCCTTCGTCTGGTCTATAAGATAAAAGGTGTGGAACGCACTTGTCTGATCACGGATGCCTTGGCTTGCGCTGCCAGTGATAGCCAAGTCGCTTTCGATCCCCGTGTCATCATCGAGGATGGCGTGTGTAAGTTGGCCGACCGCTCGGCCTTGGCGGGTAGTGTCGCCACGATGGACCGCCTGATCCGTACGATGGTGCAGAAGGCCGAGATCCCCTTGGAGGATGCCGTGCGTATGGCCTCGGAGACTCCCGCCCGTATCATGGGCGTATCCGATCGCAAGGGAACGTTGCAGCGGGGCAAAGACGCCGATATCGTCTTGTTGGACCGTGACTTGAATGTCCGTGCGGTCTGGGCGATGGGTAAGTTGGTTGAAGGTACGAATAAACTATTCTAAGCAAGAACGATTATGTTGACACAGATTATAAATGGCCATATCCTTACGCCGCAAGGATGGATGAAGGATGGTTCCGTATTGATTAGCGACGGGAAGATATTGGAGGTTACAAATAGCGATTTAGCGGTGATTGGCGCCAAGGTGGTGGATGCGAAAGGAATGTCGATCGTTCCCGGTTTCGTGGCGATGAATATCCATGGCGGTGGGGGCTTCGACTTCTCCGAATGTACGGAAGAGGCTTTCCACGGTGCGGTAGCTGCCCATCAGAAGCATGGGGCCACGACGATATTCCCTACCGTGTTGGCTCCGGAAATCGGGGTGATCGATAAGGCGGTGGCCGTATGCGAGGAGATGATGAGGAAAAAAGACGGCCCTATCTTGGGATTGCATATCGAGGGACCGTATCTGAATCCGAAGATGGCGGCGAGCCTGTTTATCGATAAGGAGAATCCCGCCGACCCGAAAGAATATAAAGAGATATTGGAACGCACGGATTGCATCAAGCGCTGGGATTCCAGCCCGGAGATACCGGGTGCGCTTGAGTTCGCCCAATACTTGAAGTCGAGGGGAATCCTATCCGCTATCTCGCATACGGAAGCGGAGTTTGATGATATTAAGACCGCTTACAATGCCGGTTTCACGCATGCGGCTCATTTCTATAACGCCATGCCTGGTTTCCATAAGCGTCGTGAATATAAGTACGAGGGAACGGTGGAAAGTGTTTTCTTGATGGACGATATGACGGTAGAGGTGATTGCTGACGGGCGTCATTTACCCTCTACGATCCTCCGATTGGTCTATAAGCTGAAAGGAGTGGAACGTACTTGCTTGGTTACGGACGCTCTCTCATGCGCAGCCAACGAGGGTAAGCCGTTATCCGATCCCCGCATTATCATTGAGGATGGCGTATGCAAGTTGGCGGATCATTCTTCATTGGTGGGAAGTATCGCCACGATGGACGTACTGGTACGTACGATGGTGCAGAAGGCTGACATTCCTTTGGCCGATGCAGTCCGTATGGCTTCCGAGACTCCGGCCCGCCTGATGGGGGTAAGCGATCGCACCGGAACCTTGCAAAGAGGGAAGGATGCGGATATCGTGATCTTGGATCGTAAGTTGAACGTGCGTGCGGTATGGAGCATGGGAAACTTAGTTCCAGAGACAAATACATTGGTCTAAACACGTTAATAATAAAGAGAGGGGCTGTCTTGGCTGGCCGGGACGGTCCTTTTTTATTTTTAGGCGATATAGATCAAACCTTTCGGCTAATAAATTTGTTCTATCAACGTATGGCGAAATCAGTACTTATTTCATATATTTGTGATTCAAGTAAGATTGTAATACTAAATCAATAATTAAACATGAAAACGAACCTTAGTTCTCAAATTACTCTGACGCGTATACCGTTGCGGTATTATCGCCCGGAAAATGCTTTCGAGCATTCAGTTTTAACCCGTTTGGAAAAGATTCCGACAAACATTTATGAATCGGCCGAGGAAGGTTCTTTCGCTATCGCTAAAGAGATAGCAACACAAATCCGTAAAAAACAAGATATCGGTAAGCCCTTCGTGATCGCTTTACCCGGCGGACGTTCTCCGCTAAGCGTTTACAAGGAGTTGATCCGTATGCATAAAGAGGAGAAATTAAGTTTTCGCAACGTGATCGCTTTCGTGGAATATGAGTTCTATCCATTGGCTAATCCCAGCGCCGGAAATCTGGCTCGCTTAAAAGAGGAGTTATTCGATCAGGTCGATATCGATCCTGCGAATATCTATTGCCCGGACGGAAGCATGCCGAAAGACGCTATCCTAGATTTCTGTCGCCAGTATGAGGAGACGATCCAATCCGTGGGAGGTATCGATTGCATGTTGCTAGGTATCGGTAACTCCAGCAATATCATGTTCAACGTGGGTGGAACGACGATCAGCTCGCGTACCCGTATGGTCTTGTTGGAAGGCGCTTCTCGCAAGGAGGCTGCCCGTACGTTCCCTTCGCAGGAGAATGTCCCGGCAGGTATCATCACGATGGGTATCTCTACGATGATGAACGCCCGCAGCGTGATCTTGATGGCTTGGGGCGAGGATAAGGCTAGCATTGTCGCTAAGACCGTTGAGGGCAAGGTTAGCGATGCCGTTCCTTCCAGCTATTTGCAGAATCATCCGAACGCCAAGGTCGTGATCGATCTTTCCGCCGCTTACGACTTGACTCGTATCAGCCATCCTTGGTTGGTGACTAGCTGCGAGTGGGATAATAAGTTGATCCGCCGTGCGATCGTTTGGTTGTGTCAGTTGACGGACAAACCGATCTTGAAATTGACAAACAAGGATTATAGCGAGCACGGATTGGGTGAGCTATTGGCGTTATATGGTTCCGCTTACAACGTAAATATCAAGATATTCAATGATATCCAGCATACGATTACCGGATGGCCGGGTGGCAAGCCGAACGCCGACGATTCCAATCGTCCGGAGCGTGCTAACCCGTATCCGAAGAAAGTGATCGTATTCAGTCCGCACCCGGATGATGACGTGATCTCCATGGGCGGAACCTTGCGTCGTTTGTGCGACCAGCATCATGATGTGCATGTGGCTTACGAGACTTCCGGTAATATTGCCGTAGGCGACGAGGAGGTAATCCGTTATTGCGAGTATTTGCGTGATGTATGTGAGAAATACTCTCCCGACTCGGCCGTGAAGGATAAGGCGAACGAGATCATCAACTACCTGCGTTACGAGAAGGTGGAGAACGGCGAGCCGGAGCGGAAGGATGTCCTCTTTATGAAAGGAACGATCCGTCGGGAGGAGGCCCGTCACGGTTGCCGCTACTCGGGCGTGAAGGACGATCATGTTCATTTCTTGGATCTTCCGTTCTACGAGACCGGATTAGTGAAAAAGAATGATTTGAGTGAGGTCGACAAGGATATCGTAAAGGCCCTGTTGCTCGAGATCAAGCCGGATCAAATGTTTGTCGCCGGTGACTTGGCTGACCCGCACGGAACCCACAAGGTTTGTCTGGATGCCGTACTGGCCGCTATCGACGAGGTGAAAGACGAGGAATGGATGAAGAACTGCCGTGTATGGATGTATCGCGGCGCATGGGCAGAATGGGAAATGGACCATATTGAGATGGCCGTACCTATCAGTCCGGAGGAGTTGCGCTTCAAACGTAACGCTATTTTGAAGCATCAATCGCAGGCCGAGAGCGCTCCGTATCTGGGTGACGACGAGCGTTTGTTCTGGCAGCGTGCCGAAGATCGCAACCGTGCTACCGCAGAGTTGTATCGCCAATTAGGTTTGGCTTCTTATGAGGCGATCGAGGCGTTTGTACAATATATCCCGTTGAGATAATATCTAGCGATAGAATAATCTGAAAGCCCTATCTGATTAAGTTCGGATAGGGCTTTTTGTTTTTGTGTTATTTTTTTCGTGTGGGCGTAAGTAGATCTGTTTCTATGATCGTATATAGATAAAGGAGAAGCCTTGAACTGTCTAATATAATACAAGAAATGTCCACATTGAGCATGAAAGACTATATTATTAAGAACCATGAGTTGGATAAATTTAAATTATTATATCTGGAGAATGCCCCCAGACTGATCTTTTATGCCTCGAAATATGTGGATAGCGATACGGCGGAAGATTTAGTGCATGATATATTCATCAAGATCTGGCAAAAGAAAGAGATTTATTCCGTGGAAGAAGGCTTGAAGACATACCTATTCCGTTCCGTTCAAAATGCTTGCCTCGATTACCTAAAGCATAAATCAATAGAAATGACTTATGCGGATGAGGTTGCTCGTAGACTAAAGATAGAGGAGATAGATTATTATAATCAGTCGGATGCGGCGGAGCTGGAGAAAGAGCGTCTGGACTCCGTTTACCGGGAAATAGCCAAGTTACCGGACAGATGCCGAGAGGTTTTTACGTTGGCTTATGTGGACGGGAAGAAATCAGTGGAGATCGCAGGAATGCTAAATATCTCTCAACGTACGGTAGAGGCGCAACTCTATAAAGGATTGAAGATCATACGGAATGTGTTGGCGCTTCTGGCACTGGTTTTATTTTTTAGATGAAAATACGGTAGAATACGTAAGTAAAAAGAGGAAACCGGTCGTATATATTATAAATGAAACAGAAAATGGAATCTAATAATTCGATAGAAGAACTGATCATACGCTATTTGCAGAACGAGATTCAAGAGGATGAACTTCGAGTGTTGGATGCTTGGATTCATGAGAGTGACGCTAATAAAGCCCACTTCTTTGAGCTTAAGGGGCTTTTTGACACTCGGAAAGAAGTGGCGTTCTTGAACCATTATTCCGTGGAGCGTAGTTGGGAGCGAATGGCTGGAAAGCTGGATGCGATCTCTGGCGTATCTGTGAAATCCAAGGTCCTTGGCAAACAGTTCTGGCTTTCATTCTTGAGATATGCGGCGATTATCGTAATCGCTATGGGAATAGGTGTGGGTATGAATCAATGGATAAGCAATCGTTTATATGCCGGCGATATGGAATATAACGAGATCGTAGTGGAAAAAGGCGGACGTGCGAACACGCTATTGCTATCCGACGGCAGTAAGATCATACTCAATGCCTCCACCCGTTTTAAATACCCCACCTCTTTTAATGGAGATGAGCGTGTGGTTCATCTGGAGGGTGAGGCCTATTTCGAGGTTGCGAAGAATCATTCGAAACCTTTCATCGTAAAACTAAAGAACCAACAAATCACGGTACTCGGAACCTCATTCAATATACAGGCTTTCAACGATGATCGCTTTAGCGTCACCACCTTATTAAGTGGTAGTATCCTGTTGGAATCTTTTGACGCTCAAGGACGGAAAATGAGTAGCATGAAGCTAAAGCCGAATCAACAAGCCCGGTCGGATAACCGGACCGGCTCTATTTTCTTGTCAGAGACAGATGCCTCGATCTCGAACGCTTGGGTAGGAGGGAAATATCGTTTCAAGGATGAGACCTTAGTCTCTATCGTAAAACGTCTGGAGAATTACTATGGGGTAAATATCCGCTTGGCGCATGACAGTCTGCGGAACATCCGCTACACAGGAACCTTCTCCTTGGATCAAGGTATACAAGAGGTGCTAGATATTATTAACTCGGAGAAACAATTCACTTTCACGAAAGACGGAAAAGATATCCTGATATCGGCGAGGAGCAAATAACAAAATAATAGATGTATAACCTTAAACATTCGAATTGCCTATGACAAATACCTGATCACAAAAAAGAATCGGGACTGACACCACTCACCCCCGATTCTTAGACGTTCATTATTCGTTTAATCACCTTTATCGCTGTCCTCTAAAAAGTAGCGAGCAAGGTAAGTCATTAATAAAAAATAATTACAAACTTACGAAAAAAGTCTGGAATAGCGATGAGCTATTGCCTAAAAAAATTAAATCAATCATGAAGATCACATTGCTTTTTTTAATACTGGGTATATTGCATGTCTCGGCGGATACCTATGCGCAAAAAGCTCAAGTTACGGTAGAAGTAAAGAACGGGACGTTCTATGATGTCGTCTCGGAGATTGAGAAACAGACCGAGTTCATGTTTTTCTATAAGAGCGAGGATATCGATAATAGTAAGCAGGTGGATATACAGGTGAAGAATCGCCAAGTCACCGACGTGTTGAATGAGTTGTTGAAAAACACGAACTTGACCTACCGCATATCAGGTAAGCACATCACGATCTTGAAGAAAGACGCCGTACAGCAACAAAAGAAAAAGATCTCCGGTATCGTTACGGATCCGGATGGCATACCGGTTATCGGGGCCAATGTCGTGATAAAGGGTACGACGGTCGGTACGGTTACGGATCTGGATGGAAAGTTTAGCTTGGATGCGGCTAATAACGATATCCTGTCATTTTCCTATATCGGCTATGCGGAGCAAGAGATCGAGGTCGGGAATCGTACACTGTTTAACGTGAAGTTGGCCGAGGATTATAAGGCGCTTGAAGAGGTCGTTGTCGTTGGATATGGTACGATGTTGAAACGAAACTTGTCAACATCAGTGGGTTCCGTAGACTCGGAGAAGTTATTGGAGCGTCCGAATGCCACGAACGTATTCCAAGGATTGGCCGGAAAGGTGGCTGGTGTTAATATCGCCTTGAATTCTGGTGCGCCGGGTGGTAGTCCTGCGATAAAAATCCGTGGTATCGGTTCTTTGAATTCTTCTAATACACCGCTATATGTGGTCGATGGTGTGGTTGGCGTGGATCCGGACCAGATTGATCCGAATATTGTCCAGTCTATCGATATCTTGAAAGACGCTACTTCCTCTTCTATTTATGGTGCGAGAGGTGCGAATGGCGTTGTGGTGATAACAACAAAGGAAGGTAAGAAAAATACGACGAATATCTCGTATAATACAGTTCTGTCAGCAGGAACGTTAGCTCGTAAAGTCGATGTCTTAAATGCGGAAGAGGCTTTGGATGTATTCAAGCGTGCTTATGAGGCTCAACCGGGACGTATCGCTCCCCATCTGGATCCGAGCAATATGTTTACGCATAAGAATGACCTGTTCAATCCGGACGGGACTCCGAAATATGATACGGATTGGCAGGATGCCGTGACTCGTACGGCTTTTTCTCATCAGCATTCACTTAGTTTCTCTGGAGGAAGCGATAAGCTGACCGCTGTGGCGAATGTAAGTTACAAAGATAATCAAGGTATAATGTTGGAGACCTATAAACGTCAGTTAAACGCATTTATCAATGTCGGATGGGATTTGAAAGAATGGTTCCATTTACAGGCCATGTTGAATGTTGGATCTAGTAATGCCCGAAACTCGGAGAATGCGATCTCTCGGTATACATTGGAAGCATTACCGTTCCTTCCGGTTCAATATGAGGATGGTACCTATTCCCGTAAAGGAGATTATCCAGGTGCGGAAGATACGGAGAATCCCGTGAGGATTTTAAAGGAACGTAAGAATATCGATAAGAATCAGTACACGTTGGCTAACGTGATTGGTACGTTTAAGATTACCTCTTGGTTAAAGTTAACGACTAGCTTCAGCCGCCAGGATGGTTCTTATATCAATTCATCTTATAACCCGAGTACCTTATTCGGCTATGGAGATACTCAAAAGGGTAAAGCGGAGAAAGCACATCGAAATACGATGTCGTGGACGAATGAGGACTACTTGACTTTTGATAAAAGCTGGAATAAGCATAACTTGAATGTCGTAGCGGGAGCCAGTTGGTATTACTCAAAAACAGAGAAAAGCGAGCTAGGGGCCGAGAATTTCTTCGATGATTATTTTGAGTACAATAATATGGGAGTCGGCACCGTACGTTCTAAGGTTGGCTCAGACTATACGGATAATAAAATGAATTCTTACTATGCCCGTATCAACTATAATTTTGACAATCGTTACTTATTGGGCGCTTCTTTCCGTGAGGATGGTTCTTCTCGTTTTGGCTTGAATAACCAATATGGTTTCTTTCCTTCATTCTCGGCCGCTTGGCGTGTATCCAATGAGAATTTCTTCGAGAACGCAAAAAAGGTGATTGATGATATGAAAGTCCGTTTGAGCTACGGTACGGTGGGTAACGCGGAAATCGGTGATTATGCGTCTATGGCACGTTATGAGAATAAACGCCTTCCTTTTGGCAAGGATATGACGACGATCGTTACGTTGAAAAGTATGGCAAATCCGGATTTACGCTGGGAGAAATCCAGACAACTTGATGCGGGTATCGATTTGAGTTTCTTTAATGGGCGTATCGAGTTTATGGCGGATTATTATCATAAGATTACGACTGATTTATTGTATGAGCTACAATTGCCTTCTAACTCGGGATATGAGAAAACTATGACAAATCTGGGTAAGATCCGTAATCAAGGTCTTGAGATGAGCTTGAATACACGCAATATCCAAAGCCGTGATTTCTTATGGACTACCTCTTGGAATTATACGATGAACCGATCGATGGTACTGGATATAAATGATAATATCATTGGTAAATGGGGAGGACGTATTGAAGAGGGACATCCTTTAAATGCCCTTTACGGCTATGTTCGCCTAGGTACATGGGGAACCGATGAGGCGGAAGAAGCCGCTAAATATAATAAGAAACCCGGCGATATCAAGTATTGGGACAAAAATGGTAATGGAATGAAGGATGGTGAAGACCAAGACTATATCGGAAATGGCGCTCCTAAATTCGAGATGAATATGACAAATACATTCTCGTGGAAAGGCTTCACGTTTATGTTTGATTTACAATGGGTGTATGGTAATAAGTTGATTAACTTCACTCGCCAGTTGATGGGTAACCGTGTGACATTCTCCAATGCTTATGCGGACATTCCGGTGAACGCTTGGACGCCGGAAAACCAAAACACGATGGTGCCTAGCTTGCGCCTTCCGGGAGATGGATATGAGAATGACGTAGATTCTTGGAGTTGTGAGCCGGGTTCGTTCTTGCGTTTACGTAATATCGGCTTGAAATATGACTTTAGTTCCCGTATGCTTTCTGCCGCTCACATCAAGAGTTTATCCTTGGGATTCAATGTGGAGAATGCGTTCTTGATTACGAACTATTCTGGTAGTGATCCGGAGGTGACGAGTTATGATGCTGTATTTGAGCAAGGAGTGGATTTTTATACCTATCCCAAACCTCGTACGTATTCATTTACTTTAGGTGTTAATTTCTAATTGTTTAATCTTTACTTCGTAAAAAACTAAGATATGAAAAATAAAGCGCATGTATGGATGTGTGGCTTGCTTTCGGCGACAATGGCTTTTACATCCTGTACGAATTTTTTAGAGGAAGACCCGAAAACCTTCTTGAGTCCTTCTGAATATTATACGACAGAGAACCAGATAAAGGCGGCTGTGGATGGCACTTATGACGGGCTTGATGATCTGTTGAGTTCCGACCTCGAGATTGCCACAGTTCACCTTTTTAACTTGGAATATCTTGTAGGTACTAGTTATCGTCCTCGTGCGGCCGGTAATGAGCAGAACCAGTTCTTGTTGCTTTCCGGTTTGGAAGAGAGTAACGGCATTATTCGTAACTTCTGGAAGGCTACTTTCTTTCCTTTGGAAAATTGTAATAGCGTGATTCAAAATGTTTCCGCTACGGATATTATTAGCGAGAGCCAGAAAGCGAAGTATCTGGGAGAGGCTTATTTCTTGCGGGCGTATTACTATTTTCAAGGGGTACAATTATTCGGGGATATCCCGTTGAAGACGGAACCTACGGTAGACTTGAATACGGTGAAGATTCCAAGGTCTCCTAAGGAAGATATTTATAACCAGATCGTGGAAGACTTGAAAAAGGCGGAGCAGTCCGGTTTGGATTGGAGTGATAAAACAGGCCATGTCTCTATGGGAGCGATCAAAACCCTTTTAGCCAAGGTTTATTTGACAATGGCAGGTTATCCGCTTCAAAAAGGAAATGAGTATTATCAATTGGCTTACGAGAAAGCCAAGGAGGTTATTGACAGTGGAGCCTTTAGCTTGTTCGCTGATTATAAGGATTTACGTGCGTTAGAGAACGAAAATAGTGGTGAGCATATTTTTATGATCCAGCGTGAGGCGCAAGATGCCGGGGCTCCTTTCCATTTTGGCCTTTTGCCTTATCCGGAACAACCGATTTCCATTACTCCGGCTTATGGGGGTGGTTTGGCTCCTCGTAAAGAGTTTTATGAAAGTTATGATGACCAAGATATTCGTAAACGGAATGAGGAGTTTTTCTATACTTCTAAACCCAAATATGGTGATCCGGAGACAACGATTACTTTGGATGTTCCTTATCTATGCAAATATTGGGATGAGAATGCGGAATCTACAGGAAAGAGCGGGGCGAATATCCCGGTTTACCGTTATGCGGATGTTCTATTAATGTGTGCGGAGGCAAAAGCTACCTTGGATGGAGGATCTACTTCTGACGCTACGGCGGTTGATGCTTATTTCCAAGTTCGTCACCGTGCGTTACCTGATGAGGCGAGACCAACTTCGATCACGGTTGATCAAGTATTGAAAGAGCGTGCGTGGGAACTCTGTTATGAGTTTACAGGATGGTATGATATGTTGCGTACTCACCGTGCGTTTGATCCGGTATCGAAGCAAATGGTTGATTTATTCGGCTATCAGGCGGTTAATCATACGTATCCGTTTAAAGAATCGGATTTGGTTTTCCCGGTACCTTTGCGTGAGAAAGAACTGAACCCTCTGCTCGGTGAGGATGTCGTTCGCTAAAAGTAAGCGGGCGATTCTCTAGACTAGAGGTGTGTGGGAGGATATTACTATCCGTAGTAATCCGGATTATTATCCATGATAAATACGATTACTATTGATAGTAATATTTTTTAACACGGTATATATTATTCATCACAGAAAATTAGAGAAGAGAGAAATAGAGATGAAAAGATATGTTTTGTTTGTCTGTTTGCTTTTATCAGGTCTTGCAAGAGTATATGCTCAGTCGATAGCTCCGTTTCAGAAAGGAGATCGGATCGCCTTCGTGGGAAACAGCATTACTTGCGGTGGTCATTATCATTCATATATCTGGCTGTACTATATGACCCGTTTCCCGGATCAACGCATCGATATCTTTAACGAGGGAGTAGGTGGGGATGTAGCCGAGATGATTTACCAGCGGTTGGATAAGGTTTTCGAACATGAGCCTACAGTGGTGACGCTATCTTTTGGCATGAACGATGTCGGCTATATGGATTTTCGGAAGCCGGGGGCCGATACGATCGCTCGGAACCGGGTAGAGAAAGCTTGTCGGGATTATGCTCTTATCGAGGAGGTCTATAAGAAGTATCCGGAGGTGAGGAAAATCTTGATCGGAAGTTCTCCTTATGACGAGACTTCCCGTTTCAATAAGGTCGCTTTCCCGGGGAAGAATACGCAGATCTTGAAGATCGTGGATTTCCTGAATGCCCGTGCCCGGGAGAATCAATGGGGATTCGTGGATTTCAATCGCCCGATGGTAGCGATCAACCAATGGGAGCAAGCGGCGGATTCCATGTATACCTTATGCGGGAAGGATCGTATACATCCCTCTACGGACGGACATCTGGTCATGGCTTATCTTTTCTTGAAAGCGCAAGGCCTGGCCGGTAAGCTGGTAGCCGATATCCGGATAGACGGAGCGGGGAAAAAGGTGACTCGCTCGGATAATTGCCGTGTCTCGGATTTGTCTGTTTCCTCGGATAACCTTACTTTTACGTACGAGGCGAAATCGCTTCCGTATCCTATCGATACCTCTTATTATGATAATGAGAAACATACGCAGGCAGATGCCTTGAGTGTTATCCCTTTTATGGATGAGATGAATTATGAGGGATTGTCCGTGAGCGGTTTGTCGGATGGATATTACGGGTTGACGATCGGTGGGGAGTTTATCGGTCGTTTTACGGCGAGGGAGTTGGAGCGAGGCATCAATATGGCTCTTCTTCAGAATACCCCGCAGTATAAACAAGCGATGAAGATCCGCCAGATGAACGAGGAACGCTGGTTGAAAGAGCGTAAGATGCGCGAGTTCTATTGGGTGGAATATAACTTGATGCGGAAGACGGGCATGCTTTGGGCCTGCGACGAGGCTGCCGGGGACACTTTAACCAAATACCGCTTAATACATGCACAAGGGGATTCGTGAGGATTGCGTGAATGAGCAACAGGATCTGGTCGACCGGATCTATGAGCAAAATAAACCAATCCCCTTGCAAATAGAGATCAAGAAATTTACAGACTTGTAGAGACGGGGCGTGCCCCGTCTTCCACCGACTGGAAGTATTCTAAATGTGAATTAATAGTACATATTATATGAAAAAGAAACTAGCGATATTCGTATTAAGCCAATTCTTGTTGGCCGGTTGGGCGGATGCCCAACAAGCCTATTTCATCGATGGCTATCATGGCGGTATCTACGGGCATTACCCGGTGGGACAAACCGCCTTTATCGCCCAGAAATTAAGGCAGAATCCCAACTGGAATATCAATATCGAGATCGAGCCTGAATCATGGGAAGTCGTACGGCAACGAGACCCCGAAGGTTACGAGGCTTTCAAGCGCTTATTTAAGGATCAATCCGTGGAGAGCGGGCGGATCGAGTACGTAAACCCGACCTATGCCCAAAGTTATTTCTTCGGGACATCCGGCGAGAGCGCTATCCGCCAATTCGAATATGGAATACGGCTGATCCGGAAACATTTCCCCGAGGCGGTATTCACCACCTATTCGGCGGAGGAGCCTTGCTTTACCAGTTGCCTGCCCTATATATTGAAGTCATTCGGCTTCTCGTATGCCTCTACTAAGAACCCGAATACGATGTGGGGTGGCTACGTAAGCGCCTACGGAGGTGAGTTGGTGAATTGGGTAGGGCCGGATGGTACGAGACTTACCACCGTCCCCCGTTACGCCTGCGAGGATTTACAACCCGGCTCTTGCTGGCAATCCATCTCGTGGTTCAATACGGAGGACTACATCCATAAATGCTTGGATGCCGGTATCCAGCACCCGGTCGGCATGTGTATCCAAGATGCCTCATGGAGCCATGGTTGGGATAAAGGCCCTTGGCTGGGACAGGATACGACGGCTATTATACGCCGACCGCCTATAAGACTTGGCGGAATTACATCCAAGACTGTTCCGTCGGGACTACTCAGGATGATTGGCATTTCTCGCAAGAGGATGTCCTAGGTGGCTTGATGTGGGGAACGCAGGTCATGCAGCGTTTGGCCGGAGAGGTACGGGTAGCCGAGAACGCTATCGTGCGTGCGGAGAAAATGGCGGCTTACGCTCGCTTATACAAAGGCATGGAATGGCCGACCGAACGTATCGATGAGGGATGGCGCACGCTTTTATTGTCGCAGCATCATGATTGCTGGATCGTTCCTTACAATCAACTACAAGGGAAAAAGACATGGGCGGAGACGGTTACGGATTGGACTGGGGTGACCATTCAAAACAGCCGTCAGATAATTGATAACGCCTTGTCCTTATTGAAAGAAAAGGAAGGTGAATCCACGGTGTACGTATATAATACCTTGGCTACCGACCGGAATGAATTGGTGGCGGTGGAAGTTCCCGCCTCATGGAGAAACTCAGATTGGGTGGTTCTTGATAAGCGAGGGAAGAAACAGCCGGCTCAATGGCTGACGGAAGACGGCGTTTCAAAACTCTTGTTTCGTGCGCAAGTCCCCTCTGCCGGTTATGCCTCTTATGCGATCCGGAAGGCAGAGGATAAACAGTCCGGAACCTTGAAGGCTGAGAGACAGAAAGACGGTACGTTTCGCATGGAAAGTGATTTATACACCTTGGTGCTAAACCCCTCTAAAGGAGGTGTAATAGAAAGCTTGAAAGCGAAAGCCGTACGAGGCAAGGAATTCGTGGATAACCGGAATGAACGTGGGTTCAATGAGCTTCGGGGATATTTTATCGATGAGGGTGGTTTCCTTTCCAGTATGGATCAACCGGCTGAGGTGAGCGTGTTGGAGCAAGGGCCCTTATTCGTGAAGGTAGCTGTGAAAGGCAAGATTGGAAAGTATTCATTTACCCAAACGATCCGGTTAACGCAGGGAGAGCCTCGCATCGATATGAGTGTTAAGCTGGATTGGATAGGAAGCCCTCGTATTGGTGAGCCGGGTATCGAATTCCGTGCGGATAATCCTCGTAAGTCATTCTATGACGACCGTTACAAACTTCTGGTATATCTGCCTATCCAGATCGCCAACCAACAGATTTATAAGGATGCTCCGTTCGATGTTTGCGAGAGCCGGTTGGAGAATACCTTTTTCAATCGTTGGGATAGCATCAAGCATAATATCATCTTGAATTGGGTGGATGTAGCGAGCAAGGATAACTCTTGCGGTCTGTCATTATTCACGGATCATACGACCAGCTATGCGCATGGTAAGGATTTCCCATTGGCCTTGAACGTACAATACGCCGGTAAAGGCTTGTGGGGCCGGGATTATATCATAGACCGTCCGACCGAGATCTCGTATGCCTTGATCCCTCATGCCGGAACTTGGGAGAAAAGCCGTATTTGGACACAAAGCGAACGACGCAATGAGCCTTTGGTCGCAACCTTGGACGGCGATGCTACCTTGACATCCGGTTCCCTTTTCCGGATAGAGAATAATGCCTACGAGTTGGTCTCCATGGTCTATAAAGGTAATGACCTTTACATCCGCCTATTCAATGCCCAAAGCGATGCCTCCCCTAAAACGATAACCTTCCAAGGACAAGACGTGAAAGCGAGCTTGGTGGAATTGGATAACCGTCTGGTTGAGGACTTAACCGTCACCGAGAAGAAAGGCGCCAGTTCAATGCGTCTCTCTATCCCTCGTTACGGGATAAGGACATTAAAAGTAAGCTGTAAGAATATCTAATGTAGAGACGGGGCATGCCCCGTCTCTCTTTATCCCTAATTAATCCCCGTTTCTCTTGCCTCTTTCGGTGGAAAGATGTTATTTTGCATCCCGAATTAAAAGAATAGGCGTTATGTTGAAATTCTTCAAGACATGGACACTCCCTATCTCCATGTTAGCGGGTGCGATAGGGTATTTTGTTTTCGCCAATGTTACTTTTCTGGAGCCTACAAAGCCGTTCATGTACACTTTAATAGCGTATCTGACGCCCTTTTTGATTTTTGCGCAGTTGCTCTTAACCTTCTGTAAGATCTCTGTCCGGGAATTGATGCCCAGCCCTTGGCATGGTTGGCTATTGCTTATCCAAGCGGTTTCCAGTTTGGTGCTTGCCGCCTTATTGCTCTGGCTGCCAATGAGAGAGGAATACCGGGATGTGTTCGAGGGAGCGATGGTCTGCCTGATTTGCCCAACCGCTACGGCGG
>OATM01000021.1_pt1 | contig 54822 bp, 41 predicted proteins | sample 1476001 | NCBI WGS metagenome assembly OATM01 (sample SAMEA2579973, study PRJEB22360) | human gut metagenome | reverse complement strand
CCAATTTCAGTTTCTCCAAATATGCTTTCGTATCCGCCCAAAGCTGTCTTGCCTGTGGATGATTCATAAACTTATCCTTTACTTTTTTAGGCTTGCAAGAAGCGAACATTTGCCCTGTAACTTCTTTCCATCGATCATCCAAAAGCAAACTGACAGCTGTCGCGGCTCCTTGCTTCGGAGTACGGATACAAGGACGGAACAGTATGTCAGTCAACGGGTCAAACCACATATCCATACGGATGATATTGGTAGAAACAATACCAGGATCGGCAGCATTGACAGTAATTCCTTCTGTTTTCAGCCTTTCAGAAAGTTCACGGGTAAAAAGCCACAAAGCCAATTTTGTATTACTGTAAACAGGGATACGCCAAAAACTGCCTCTTTTTCCACGAATCAAAAATTCAGGAGTAATCTTCCCTATGGAATACGTGCAAGAAACCATGTTCACAATCCGGGTTCCTTGACCCATCAGAGGCAATAATTTCAAAGTCAGTAAAAAAGGGGCCACATAATTCACAGCTACCGTATATTCCAAACCATCCTCCGTTGTAATCAAACCACCGGAACTCATTGTTCCCGCATTGTTCATCAGTAAATCGATATGCTTTCCGCGCCCCAACAAGTCGTCCGCGATATTAGTCACAGAAGCCATGGAAGAAAGATCAACTTGTCTGACTTCTATCTCTTTATTGCCAGTTTCCAAAATCAACTGATTCTTACGCTCCTCTCCTTTAAAAAGAGTGTAACACAACATTATTACATGATAGCCGGCCTGTGCTACCGCACGGGTTATTTCAGTACCCATTCCTCCATCGGCACCGGTTATTATGGCTAATTTACTCATTGGTTCTCTAATTTTTCTATTTCACGTTCCAAGCAAAGGGGTAATTTCTCTTCCAGATGTTTGTGACATGCCATATCAATAGTGTACATTCTCGCAATACAATAATTACTATGACCGCAATTGCAACGAGCCTTTTCTTCAGTCCGCAACCGATTCACAAAACCAGGTTCATTCAGCAACGCCCTTCCCATCTGTACAAATTCAAAACCATCATCCAATACCTCATCTATCTTTTCACGAGATACCAGCCCTCCCACATATACTAACGGAATTTCCTTTATTTCTGTTCTGAATCTTAATGCATCTTCCAAGAAATAAGCCTCTTTAAAAGGTACTGTCGGAATCATCCATTTACCTACCATACGTACCCCATATTTCAGCCACCAGCAGTTCATATAATGTGTCATACTTTTTATAGGCATCGCTCCCCGCATGACATACATAGGCGCTTTGCTTACAAAGCCTCCGCTCAGCACCAACGCATGAGCCCCGTCTTGTACCAACCGTTTCGCTACCTGCACAGCTTCATCTATTTCCATGCCGCCTTTAAAACCGTCACGCATATTGGTTTTTACCAGAACGGCCATGTCATTACCTGCGGCACGCATCACTTCCTCCATTACCATATCCATAAAGCGCATACGGTTCTCCAACGAGCCGCCGAACTCGTCCTTACGATGATTGGTGTAAGGTGAAAGAAACTGACTGATAAGATAGCCATGCCCTGCATGTACCTCCACCGCGTCAAATCCGGCCTCACGTGCCCAATTAACCGACTGACCGTATGCCTTTGCCATCTGCGGCAGTTCCTCCTTGCGCAAGCCACGCACAAAAGTAGGCGAATAAAGATTAAAACCGGAAGAAGCTCCTACGGGTGTTACCCCACAAATACTTTTGTGCGACATATTTCCACAATGTCCCAACTGAATGCTTGCAGCAGCTCCTTCTTTATGAACCGCATCGGTTATTTCCCTTAATCCCGGTATAATTTCAGGGCGCATCCACAATTGCCTGTCGAAAGAAAGGCCACTTTGTGTAACAGCTGCATAAGCAATAGTAGTCATTCCCACTCCACCTGCTGCCACCGAACAGTGATAATCCTTCAATTGCCGGGACGGCGCATTACCCGGACACATGCTCTCAAAAGCAGCCGAACGAATCGTACGGTTACGCAAAGTCAGCGGCCCGATAGAAGCGGGAGTAAATAATTTAGAGTTCATCATTCATATGTTATGTTTCGCTTTCATCATTTCCTGAAACAGAAACGATATACTATTCAAATTCAATAAATAAAAGGAATCATTCTTTTCTTTTTTCCTACCGCATCCTTACCAAACTCTTCCCGGTAACGGTTACGGATGGAATTGGCACGTGGAGCCAGATTAGCAAACGTCCACAGTACAAACACCCATGCAGCAGGCGAACAAGTGAGTACGGCAAACCCTATCCATTCCACCAACTCGCCAAAATAGTTGCCCGAAGTGACATATCGGTACATTCCCTTCTGTGGCAAATAATGGCGTGTATCGCCCGGTTTACGTAAATGGCGGATCACACTGTCGGAATGCAGATTAATGCCCATCCCTATAAAGAACAAAATGATCCCAAGCCAAAAAGAAGGAGTACTGAGCCAGGCATCTGTATAGAGTCCTTCCGGAGCCAGATAAAACAACCATTCGCCCTGCATCAGTCCGTTCAGGACATTAAAGACCACTCCCATCAACATAATGGCAAGGGGCATCCGGCTCTTTCCCTTCATCAGGAAAGGGAATAGAAAAGAACGCTGGAAATAATGTAATTCAAAAAGAAGAAAAAAGAGGAAAGGAGCGGCATCAAAACGCACGCTGCTGTTCCACCACAGATAAAGCATTACAAGGAATACAGGTGCTTCCATCAGCACCCAACCTAATTTATTGTTCACTGAAAGTCCCCATTTCGGGGTGTGGAACATACCATAACCGGCACGTACATAATAGAGGGCTACAAATACAATCACCGCAAGTGCGGACATTGCTAATAACAAAAATTCAAAAGTCTGTTGTCCCATACTCGTTCCTCCCTGTATTAAATTTAGTAAGTCACTAACAAATTTAAGGGAAAAATCAGAGGAAAGCAACAATTAAGAGATTTTTTGCAAGAAAAGGATACGATTTTTATCGCAGAGAAGGCTTTATTTAGAGAGCGCTGTACTATTTTGTACAGGTTTTCCATTGATTTCCACCCCAAAGGTTTGCCTTATAAACCAATCCGGCTGAGATGTATCTACATTGCAAAAACCAGTAGTACCTGCCTTCCCTTTATCTTTTATATACTGGAACTTCATATATGTATCACTTGTAAGATATATAATCTTTCACCTGTAACATTACTAATCTTACAGCCCACACATTAGTAACGTGTCACCCCACACGTTACTAACCTTTCAAACGTCCTGTTCTTTTCTGAAAAGAACAAGGCCTTTAAAAAAAAGAACAAGACGTTTTCATTGAAAGAACAAGAGCTTTTTAAAATTTGACCTGTTGTTTTTTCCATAACGGCATCTACATGCCGAACCGCCTTACTTTTCTTTCAGATCTTTCAGCCATTCCGCAAACGCCCTGCCCGTCGGCATTCCGGCTGAAGGATATGCATCGTGAAATGTTTCAGCCGGAAAATATCCTTCAGGAAAATCAAATCCCTAAGAATCGGAGGAACATCGGTCCGGCTGAAGGATTCCAATCCCCGGCTGAAGGATTCCCGAGTCCAATCCTTCAGCCGGAATGCCGACGGACAGGGCGTTTGCGGGAAGAATGAAGGATTTGAAGGATTTTTCAAGGTATTCTATACAGAGTATTATGAACGGCCATACCTCACTGAAAAAAGTAAGATATCTTCGTAGGGCAGGTAAGTAGTGTTACTTTGCCCGGGAACATATCTTACTTTGTCCACGAAGATATCTTACTTTTCTTTACAACAATACAGACCGCATGGCCGCCCAGCTAAGGCAATCATACCAAAGCTTATCGCAAACCGGGTGCCTCTAAATCATTATCTCTGTTTCAACGGCACATATTCCAGTTCTTCCAATACATTCTTGTAGGCCGGACGAATAATACGTTTTCCTTCAAAATTCAGCTCCTCATTGCGGTGTGCGCACCACCCCACGATACGAGCCATCGCAAACAAAGGTGTAAATATTTCCTGTGGCAGACCAATCATTTCATATACGAAACCTGAATAGAAATCGATATTGCTGGACACCGTCTTGCCGTTATTCTTAATCTTTCCGAACATAGCAATGGCACGTTCCTCCAATAGCTCCAGAAAAGCAAATTCTTCCTCCTTTCCTTTTTCTTTTGCCAAATCACGAGCCAATTCTTTCAACAAGATGGCACGAGGATCGGATATCGTATAGACCGCATGACCGATACCATAAATCAGACCGGTCTTATCATACGCTTCCTTATTCAACATACGGGTAAAGTAAGTATCAATTTCGTCCACATTCGTCCAATCCTTGATGTTTTCCTGCAAATGATGGAACATATCCGCCACTTGGATATTTGCCCCTCCATGAAGCGGACCTTTCAACGAACCGATACCTGCGGCGATGGCCGAATAAGTATCCGTGCGGCTGGATGAAACTACACGGACGGTAAAAGTAGAGTTATTACCACCTCCGTGTTCAGCCTGAAGTACCAACAGCAAATCAAGCGTGCGCGCATCAAGCTCCGTATAATCCTTTTTCAACATATACAGGAAGTTTTCTGCGATAGACAGTTTTTCACGCGGATGACGGATATGCAACGAACGACCATACGTGGCATGGCGCAACATGTTATAAGCGTATGCAATAATGGTCGGGAACTTGGATATCAAGTCAATACTCTGACGCATCAGGTTATCACGCGAAGTATCATCCGCCTGCGGGTCAAAACGGTACATTTCAAGCACGCTACGGGCCAGAATGTTCATAATGTTATTTCCCTCCAACTCAATGATATTCATTTTGGTCTTCTGTTCCAACGGAGTATTGTCATTAATCAACTCACAGAAAGAAGCCAACTCTTCCTTGTCAGGCAAATGACCGGACAATAACAGATAAGCCACCTCCTCAAAACCAAAACGTTTCTCCTTAATGATACTATGTGCCAAATCTTCCAAATCATACCCACGATAGAAAAGTTTGCCGGGAATCGGCTTCAATCCTCCGCCGGGAATACGTTCATACCCTACTACATTGCCTATCTTGGTCAACCCTACCAAAACACCGGTGCCATCTTCGTTACGCAATCCGCGCTTTACATCAAACTTCTTGAACAATTCGTTCTCAATCCGGGTCGCATTCTTCATTTCCTCGGAGAGTTTGTAAATGATATATTCTTTCTTCATATCCGTGAGTTTTTAGGAGTTTATTCTTTCTATGATTTCTTTTGTAAATGCTGATGTACCGAGCGAAACACCTCCGGGCATAAAACGGGCAAGGTCATGAGTAGCCCGCCCCTCGCCAAAGCTGGACTCCAAGGCATTTACTATCAGCTCCGCCGCCTTATTCCAACCAAAATGCTCCAACATCATAACAGCCGAGAGAATTAATGAACAAGGATTCACCACATCCTTTCCGGCAATATTAGGAGCCGTACCGTGAGTTGCTTCAAAAATGGCATGACCGGTGTTATAATTGATGTTCGCTCCGGGAGCGATTCCAATACCTCCTACCATGGCTGCCAACTGGTCTGAAATGTAATCTCCGTTCAAATTTAAGGTAGCCACCACCGAATACTCTTCGGGAATCAATAAGGTATTCTGCAAGAATGCATCGGCAATGCAGTCTTTTATCACTAATTTGCCTGACGCAATGGCATCTCCGAACTCACGTTCCGCCAGTTCATACCCCCATTCCTTGAAGCCGCCTTCAGTAAACTTCATAATATTTCCTTTATGCACCAGCGTAACCGACGGCAAGCCATGCTCCAAAGCATATTTGCACGCCGCACGCACCAAACGTTCCGTTCCTTCTCTGGACACAGGTTTTACACCAAACGAAGAACTTTCAGGAAAGCGCACTTTAGCCACTCCCATTTCATCATGCAAAAAACGATAGAACTTCTCAGCTTCCGGTGTTCCGGCTTCCCATTCTATACCTGCATAAATATCCTCCGTATTTTCACGGAAAATATGCATGTCCACTTTTTGCGGCTCCTTCACCGGAGATACCACTCCACGGAACCAGCGTACGGGACGCAAGCATACATACAAATCCAACGTTTGGCGCAAAGCCACATTCAAAGAGCGGATACCACCTCCCACCGGAGTGGTCAACGGCCCCTTAATCCCTACGCCATATTCTTGAAACGCTTTCATTGTCTCATCCGGTAACCAGGAGCCTGTTTCATTAAAAGCACGCTCTCCTGCCAAAACTTCCATCCATTCTATTTCATGTTCATTGCCATACGCCTTCTTCACGGCTGCATTCACTATGGCTTGCATGGCTGGAGTGATTTCCACTCCCACTCCGTCGCCTGTAATATAAGGTACTGTCTTCTTCATTTTTTATCTTGCATTTAGAGCAGAGCCGGCACGGAACCAACCTATCTGCTGTTCGTTATAGGTATGTTGCACTTCAAAACTATCCTGAGTGCCATCTTCATGGTGTAAAGTCACAGTCAGATTCCTGCCGGGGGCAAAGTCCGCCAATCCGCTGACGGTAATCAAATCATGTTCTTGAATCTTGTCGTAGTCCGCCTTGTCTATAAAGGTCACCGCAAGCATTCCCTGCTTCTTCAGATTCGTTTCGTGGATGCGGGCGAAACTCTTCGCTAAAATAACCTTTACATTCAGGAAACGAGGCTCCATAGCGGCATGTTCACGACTGGAACCTTCACCATAATTTTCTTCTGCAACAACAATGGAGCTGATACCTTCAGCCTTATATTGCTTGGCTGTACCCGACACACCCTCATACGTATTTGTCAAACGGTTCCACACCTTGTTCGTTTCACCATTGAAAGCGTTCACCGCCCCCATCAGCATATTATCCGAAATATTTTCCAGATGACCACGGAAACGCAACCACGGACCTGCCATTGAAATATGATCTGTGGTACATTTACCTTGAGCCTTAATCAGTAAAGGCATATCCGTAAAATCCTTTCCATCCCATGCCGGGAACGGAGCCAATAACTGCAAACGTTGTGATTCGGGATTCACCTTAATTTCCACCTGTGCACCGGCAGGAGCCAAATAACCAGGATTTCCCTGAGTAAAACCGGTCGACGGCAATTCATCCCCTTCCGGAACTCTCAGTTTCACCTTCTCACCCTCCTGATTGATCAAAGCATCCTTCAACGGATTGAAACACAAATCACCTGCAATGGTCAGGGCCAGCACCACTTCGGGAGAAGCTACAAACGCATGTGTATTCGGATTACCGTCTGCACGTTTGGCAAAATTACGGTTGAAAGAGGTCACAATCGAGTTCTTGCGGAGCGGATCATCTGTGTGCCGCTTCCATTGTCCGATACAAGGGCCGCAAGCATTGGCCATTATAGTAGCTCCTATTTTCAGAAAAGCATCTATCATGCCGTCACGTTCGGCTGTAGCGCGAATCTGTTCCGATCCCGGATTAACAATCAACGGAGCCGCCACACTCAACTGTTTTTCATCTACCTGTCGGGCAATAGATGCCGCACGGCTTAAATCCTGGTAAGATGAATTGGTACATGAACCAATCAAGCCCACTTCCATTTTACGCGGATAACCATGGGCCAGCACTTTCTCGGCAAACTCTGAAATAGGAGTAGCGGCATCTGGTGTGAACGGACCATTAATATAAGGTTCAAGTTCGGACAAATCAATTTCAATCACCCGGTCATAATAAGCTGACGGATCAGCAACCACTTCTGCATCAGCCTGCAAATCGGCAGACACTGCATCGGCCATTGCAGCTACCTCCTTACGTCCGGTCGCCTCCAGATACACCTTCATCCGTTCGTCATACGGGAAAAGAGAAGTCGTAGCCCCCACCTCTGCGCCCATATTACAAATAGTCGCTTTGCCGGTAGCCGAGAGTGAAGCCGTACCTTCTCCAAAATATTCGATAATGGCATTCGTCCCCCCTTTCACAGTCAGAATTCCAGCCAGTTTTAAAATGACATCTTTCGGAGAAGCCCATCCGTTCAACGCACCTTTCAAATGTACTCCGATCAATTTCGGCATTTTCAGCTCCCACTCCATACCGGTCATGACATCCACCGCATCAGCACCGCCGACTCCGATTGCCACCATTCCCAAACCTCCGGCATTCGGAGTATGGGAATCAGTACCCACCATCATACCTCCGGGGAAAGCATAATTCTCCAGCACTACCTGATGAATGATACCCGCACCCGGCTTCCAGAATCCAATGCCAAAGCGCGAAGACACATCCCTCAGAAAGTCATATACCTCGCGGTTACTTTCTGTTGCTGTCGCAATATCCGGACCGGCACCTTTATATGCTTGGATCAAGTGGTCACAATGCACGGTAGAAGGGACAGCCACAGTCTCCTTACCGGCATTGATAAATTGCAGCAGCGCCATCTGTGCCGTCGCATCCTGCATAGCCACACGGTCGGGTCGGAAATTCACATAATCCTCACCACGTTTGTATTTCTTCAACAGTGCATCATCATACAGATGCGTGTACAGAATCTTTTCTGCCAACGTCAACGGACGCTGCAACACTGCTCTTACCCGCCCTATCTTCTTTTCAAAAGAAGCATAAAAGGCTTTTAACATGTCCAAGTCATATACCATATCCATCACAATTTATAATTATTACAGTTTTAGATTCTTTTTATTTTTGGCAAGATAGAAAAAAGAATTGAATTCTTGCGTAATCTATAATACGTTTAACAAAATAAAACATAAAGTGCTTTTAGAGGGATAATTATTATCTTTGCAATTCTTATAGAAAAAAGAATAAATATGAACCAGCATAAATCCCTCTCTACTATTATTAACAAATTACAACGCAAAGAGTTGTTGCTTCACATGGAATATAATTACGAAAAAGAAACTTTCAAGCAACAAACCGAAGCGATGGGCATCGACCGCAAAGTGAAACGTGGCATGTGCTGGTATCCTGTCAGCACAGGAAGAAGCTATTACAACTCTTTAAACCAACTGGTTATAGAGATGGAAAGACAGGAGGACAAAGAAATAGAACATGTATTCGAATTCGGACGTCCTGTTTGTTTTTTCACTCAAGACGCCCCGGGAAACATCCATTATTTCAATTTCACAGCCACTGTGAATTATGTGGATGAGGACCGCATGGTCATCGTTTTGCCATCGGCAGACGCTTTACTCAACATACAGGCAACCGAGCGTCAGTTGGGGGTTCAACTTTATTTTGATGAAACCAGTTACCGACTGATGTTTGAAGCCTTAAGCCAAGTTATTAAAGCAAAAGACAATCGTCTGGCAGAACTACGGGATATTTTCCACGGCACATTAAAAGCACAAACGTTCAGTTTTGGTTTCACTCGTTTCCCGTGGCTGAATAATTCACAAGAAGAGGCTGTGAACAAAGTAATGCATGCAAAAGATGTGGCCATTGTCCACGGCCCTCCCGGAACTGGAAAGACCACCACGCTAGTAGAAGCCATTTATGAAACGCTACACCGGGAAAACCAAGTGATGGTATGCGCTCAAAGCAATATGGCTGTAGACTGGATTAGTGAGAAACTGGTAGACCGGGGCGTTCCCGTTCTCCGTATTGGTAATCCTACCCGTGTCAATGATAAGATGTTATCCTTTACCTACGAACGACGCTTCGAAAGTCATCCGGATTATCCGCAGCTTTGGAGCATCCGAAAGGCCATACGCGAACTCTACAACCGTTCGCGCAAGGGAGCGGAACGGGAAAATATACGTCTGAAAATTAATTCATTGAAAGACCGGGCCACCGAGCTGGAGATCCGCATCAACGAAGCCTTGTTCAGTGAAGCCCGTGTCATAGCTTGCACATTGGTAAGCTCTGCCAACCGGGTTCTGACAGGGCGTAGATTCGGAACTTTATTTATAGATGAAGCCGCACAAGCATTGGAACCCGCTTGCTGGATCGCCATCCGCAAAGCAGACCGGATAGTCCTGGCAGGAGACCATTGCCAGCTCCCTCCTACCATAAAATGTGTGGAAGCTGCACGAGGCGGATTGGATCAGACTTTGATGCAGGAAATTGTGCAGAACAAACCGGAAACTGTTTCCCTGCTGAAGGTTCAATACAGAATGAATGATGAGATCATGCATTTCTCTTCGGAATGGTTCTATCAAGGGGAATTGAAATCCGCTCCCGAAGTAAAATACCGTGGGATTCTGGATTACGACACTCCTATAGAATGGGTGAATACGGAAGGAATGAACTGCAATGAAGAATTTGTAGGTGAAAGTTTCGGCCGTATCAATAAAGCCGAGGCGGCACTTTCCATTTCCCAACTGACCCATTACATTAATAAAATAGGAAAAGAACGTTTTTTGGAAGAACGGATTGATGTAGGACTGATTTCTCCTTATAAAGCACAAGTACAATATCTCCGCCAACTGATAAAACGGGATGCATTTTTCAAGCCTTACCGACACCTCATCACCATCAATACGGTAGACGGTTTCCAAGGACAGGAACGGGATGTGATCTTAATCAGTCTGGTACGTGCCAATGAAGACGGACAAATCGGTTTTTTGAATGATTTGCGAAGAATGAATGTCGCTATTACACGTGCACGTATGAAACTTATTATATTAGGAGATGCCTCTACGCTGACAAAACACCCGTTTTATAAGAAATTATACGAATATATCCTAGCACTGCAAGAATAAGAAAAAGGAGGACAGAACTCTAATAACACTGTTTTCCAGATTGTCATTAGTTTTGCTCTCCTTAAAGATTTTTTTATTAAAGCACATTCTTCATTCCTCTTTCTGATCCTCCCGTTATCGAAATAAACAATATTCAGAATCACAAAAGGACAGAAGATCTCAGTTGTGGTATAATTTCAAATAATTATTAAGACAATTTACTCATAAACTTCTCCTTGTCCACAATATAACGTACATGTGTACCTTCCCCAATCACACCCTTGCTATCTTGTGCCCGCACTTCAAAAGTAAGTTTTCTGCCTTCTACCTCTTTTAATACGGCAGTAGCCGAAACCGTATCTCCCACAGCCGAGGGCTTGATATGAGTAGTGTTCATCATGGCTCCTACTGTAGTAGAACCTTCGGGCAAACCGCCTGCCACCGCATTCATGGCAGCATTTTCCATCAACGCTACCATAGCGGGAGTAGCAAACACATTCAAATCGCCACTACCCATAGTGGCAGCTACATTTTCTTTTGAAACGACAACAGTCGAAGTATAAGTTAATCCTGTTTCCATCATGCTATTTTTTATTCTAAATGCAAATGTAACTGAATATCATATATCATACAAATCTATTTTTCCATATTTATCTTTTACCCTCTCATCAAAATCACAAAAATATGTATAACAGAAATACAAATTCCACACTCCAACTGCCTGCCACAAAAGTCATAATATTTGAGAACAAAAAAGCTGTCTGGCCCTAGTAAACAACCACCTGATTACCTAGCATAAGTCTATGGGATAATAAAATTATAACCAAGTACCGTCCTTATCTACCTTTGCTTTAAACTCTTTACCTGTCTGTTTGTTTTCCAAATCAAGTATATACCATTCATTATCAGGTGTCACTACATAATCAGCATCATCTATCACATAGTCTGAATATTTTTCCATAACCGATTTTTTTACCGCTTCCGGTAAATTTGCCACCTGTACATCCCAGCTTGTTCCCATCCATTCGTTCCGCTCATTGAAATAAACCTCTTTCTCTTTGTTTTCATCTAAAATAGTAACTTCCTGCAAACCTTTCTCACGTTCTATTTCCACAATTGTCGCATTAGGATATTTCTGCTTGACAATAGCTATAATGCCATTTGCATCAGGCTGCGGCAAATAATCATCATAATCTTCTTCGTATCCGGTATCTACAACAGTTTTTACCAATATGCCTGTAGACAAATAAAACAAATCCAGCTCAGACTCTCCTTTTTCTACCTCAATGACATAAAGAGTTTCCATTCCCTCACGAGTCAACTTATCCACATCATCCACCCGCCAATCAGCATATTTGCTTGCTTTATGGGCAGTAAGTATAGGTTCGGGAAGATTTTCATAACGAACATCTGTTTCTGTCATATACCAGGCAGCCGATAACGGATTGAACCATGCAGAATGCTCCCCACCATCCCAATTAAAATCTACTACAGCATAATCACCTTTCAGCTCCCATTCCACGTCTTTAGCTTGCGGATATTTTGCATTAAATGCAGCCTGTACTTCTTTTGAAACCAAATGTGTGTTTTCAGGAACATCGCTATTGTCATCATCACTACAACCACTAAAAGTTAGTGCAGCAGAAGCTGCGAAAAATAAAAATAACATCCAATTCTTTTTCATAATCACATTGTTTTATAGTATCTTTTTGATGCAAATTTCTTATAGGATTCTGAAAAGAAACTGAAATCATAAAGAAAAGTTCAAAAGACATTCGTCAAACAGCAAATAACAGAAAAGCCATACCTAATAGCCCACTTGCACTGAAATGACCTTGAAGCCCCCGATATCTACTTTTAAATTCTTATAAAAGAAGAACTAATAAAGACAAAACAAAATCTCTTCCGAGGTTTTTATTACCTTTGCAATCCTATTTGAACAGAAACGAAAAAAAATATGATAGTTTGTATTGCCGAAAAACCTTCCGTAGCCCGTGACATAGCGGATGTACTGGGAGCAAAAAACAAAAAAGACGGATATATAGAAGGAAACGGATATCAGGTTACCTGGACATTCGGACACCTCTGTACTTTGAAGGAGCCTCATGAATACACTCCCTCATGGAAAGCATGGAGCCTGTCCAGCCTTCCCATGATCCCACCTCGTTTCGGCATTAAGCTGATCAGCGATCCGGGCATTGAAAAACAATTTCGCATTATAGAAGGACTGATGCAAAATGCCGATGAAATTATAAATTGCGGTGATGCCGGCCAAGAAGGAGAACTTATTCAACGATGGGTCATGCAGAAAGCAGGAGCACACTGCCCGGTGAAACGTCTATGGATTTCATCCTTGACTGAAGAAGCCATACGCGAAGGATTCAACAAACTAAAAGACCAAAAAGAATTCCAACCTTTATACGAAGCCGGATTAAGCCGTGCTATCGGCGATTGGGTATTGGGTATGAACGCCACCCGGCTCTATACCTTGAAATACGGACAAAACAGACAAATACTATCTATAGGACGGGTGCAGACTCCGACTCTGGCACTGATAGTAAAGCGTCAGCAAGAAATAGAAAACTTCACTCCGCAACAATATTGGGTGCTGGCTACTTTATACCGGGAAACCACATTCTCTGCCATCATCCGCAAAAGCGATGAGGAATTAGCTCAGGAAGAAAGCGACGCCAAAGAGAATCCCAAGAAAGCCAAAAAGGCTGAAGAGAACAGGGGAATTCCTCCCATCATTGATCTTGCTACCGGACAGGCACTCATGGAGCGTGTCAAAAATGTTCCTTTTACTGTGACAGAAGTAGCAAAAAAACAAGGAACAGAAGCCCCCCCCCGTCTTTTCGACCTGACTTCCCTGCAGGTGGAATGTAATAAAAAATTTGCTTATTCAGCCGATGAAACTCTAAAACTTATCCAGTCATTGTATGAAAAGAAAGTGACTACTTACCCTCGTGTAGATACTACTTTCTTAAGCGATGATATCTATCCCAAATGTCCCAATATATTGGCGGGACTAACTCCATACACAGCATTTACCGCTCCGTTGGCAGGACAAAAGCTCATCAAGTCCAAAAAAGTATTTGACAATTCAAAAGTAACGGATCACCATGCCATTATTCCTACGGGACAACCTCCTGTAAATCTGACAGAAATGGAGAAACGGGTATTTGATCTGGTAGCGCGCCGCTTTATTGCCGTATTCTATCCCGACTGTAAGTTTGCCACTACTACCGTAATAGGCGAAGCTGACAGTATAGAGTTCAAAGCCACAGGAAAACAGATTATAGATCCCGGATGGCGCGTTATCTTTGCCAAACCACAAACCAATCTGCCTGAAGGTATGACCGATCCTGACGCAGAAGCCCGTGAAAGTGACGAAGAACACTCCTTACCCGCTTTTGTGAAAGGAGAAAGCGGGCCACATCTGCCCAAACTAGACGAGAAGTGGACACAGCCCCCACGGCCATATACAGAAGCAACTTTACTGCGCGCTATGGAAACTGCCGGTAAGCTGGTAGATAATGACGAGCTACGCGATGCATTAAAAGAAAATGGAATAGGACGTCCGTCTACACGCGCAGCCATTATTGAAACCCTGTTCAAACGCCATTATATCCGTAAAGAACGCAAAAATTTGATTGCAACCCCTACCGGAATAGAACTGGTGGGACTAATCCGCGAAGAACTGTTGAAATCTGCCGAATTAACGGGTATATGGGAAAAGAAACTACGTGAAATAGAAAAGAAAAGCTATGATGCAACGACTTTTCTAAATGAATTAAAGCAGATGGTGAGTGAAATAGTACACAGCGTTTTAAGTGATAATACAAACCGCCGTGTCACCGCAATAGAGGAAACAGCGACAAAAGCTGCAACACCCTCTACGGCCAAACAGCCTAAAAAAAAGACCGGCACCCCACGAAAAAACACTTCTTCAGCCACGTCCGCTCCCGCTATCCCATCCGATAACGAATTGGCGGGAAAAACCTGCCCGCTATGTGGCAAAGGAACGATTATAAAAGGAAAAACCGCGTATGGCTGTTCAGAATGGAAAAACGGGTGTACCTACAGGAAGTCGTTCTGACAACCACACTTTCCTTTGTACAAGGCCAACAAAATTTGTATATTATAGAATTCAAGCAAGTCTGTACCCGGAGAAGCATTGCGTCAGTCTATGAAAAGCAATATGCACAATCTTCCCGAACAAATTTATGGCTCCTTTTAGCATACAAAAGAAAGTTCTTCGGGCAAATAACCGCTTCGGATACGCCACTCCTGCGGATAGAGGTTATTAGCCCGATTACCAATGTTCTTGGCAAATCCCAATGGAATATTTTTATAAGTTAAAAGTATATAGCCACGCGGAACAGAAGCATCCAATGTGATCGCTTCTTTACGCAAATAAGCAATAGCTTGTTCATAGGTCAATTCAAAACAAGAGAAACCATCATGATTCAGCTGTGTGCTCATTGCCAACGAATGATCCGGTATCACGTCTTTTCCTTTCAACTCGCCTATAGTAACGCCCGCATGAACAACTTTTAATTCCTGTCGGAACAGGTCATATTCCGAAAGATGAACATTGGGGAATGCTATCACCTTCGTACCTCTTACCTCAAACCGGAAATCCTCTGCCTGCTTTAACCAACTTTTTACTTCTTTGGGAAAAGGAGCAGCCTGAGACAAATTCCCTTTTTCTCCTTTCCTCTTCTTTTTCGTTATTTTCTCCTTGTCATCCCGACAGCAAATGCAAGGAACAGCATGAGAAATGGCGGCACTCTTCCTCAATACAGCCAAGAAAAATCCTTCTCCTTTTACTCTATGAGGCAAAAAACGATAAACAGGAAAATTCTGTCCCGCCAAATTTCCGATTATCCCCCATTCCGATACCACTGGCACTTTCAGTATCTCCGCCCCCAATTCATCAGCAATCCAAGCCACATTTTCCTCATCCTCTTCCCTATTATAAGTGCAGGTACTATAAATCAGCAGACCACCGGGTTTCAAAGCCGGCCATATATCCGCTAAAATCCTACGCTGACGTTGCCAACAAACCTGCACATTGTCCGTACTCCATTCCTCTACAGCCACAGGATCTTTACGGAACATCCCCTCACCGGAACAAGGCACATCCGCCAAGACAACATCAAACACCTCTGTCAAAGAAGTGAAATCGGCCGGATCGTTGTTCGTCACCACAACTTCTACATTTCCCCACTTTATCAAATTTTCAGCCAATACCTGAGAACGGTTACGCATCACCTCATTAGCCACCAACAAACTACCTACGGGAAGAACTGAACGCACATGAGTAGACTTGCCACCGGGAGCAGCACATAAATCGAGCATCACCACAGGCCCGGTAATATAAGTGCGTAATACCTGTTCCACAAACATGGAAGACGCTTCTTGCACATAATAGCAACCAGCATGAAACAACGGATCGAATGTAAAAGTCGGTCGTTGCGATAAATAGACCCCTGCGGATGCCCAAAGTACCGGTTCTCCTGTAACTTCCCCACTCCACTTCGTACGATTGACACGGATACTGACAGGAGGCTCTGTCTGTAAAGCAGCTTCCAACGCACGATAAGTTTCTTCCCCCATCCATTCCAGGGTTCTTGCTTCAAATTCTGATGGTAATTTCATATTTCTTCCTTTTTATACTACAAAGTTACTACAAAAAAGTGAAATGCGGAAGAATATGGTAATGGATTTGATTTACAGGGGTTTCATTTACGCTGCCAATTATTCCGAGAGCCATTACAATCCACGCCGAAGCCAAATCAAGACGGAGCTACGTTACTTGTTCGTAACCACGCCCAATAGGTGACGAAATGGACACGAATAACGAAACAAGGCTTTAAGGATTAGTGAGTTACTGACAACTCACGCAAAAAATCCGGTAACGAAAAAAGATTGCGCCGTTCTTCCGCAATTTGCGTATCAGAGGAGGACTCTTCACCAACTAATTTTGAACAAAAAAAATTAAGGACGATGAAGAGTACATTTTCAGTTATTTACTACCTCAAACGTCAGGTAGTGAAAAAAGACGGGACGGTTCCCGTCATGGGACGCATCACGGTGGACGGCAGCCAGACGCAATTCAGTTGCAAACTGACCGTCGATCCCAAGTTGTGGGACACCAAAGGGGGACGTGTCACGGGCAGAAGCACGGCGGCACTCGAAACGAACCGCATGCTTGACAAGATGCGGGTGCGCATCAACAAGCACTATCAGGAAATCATGGAGCGTGACAATTTCGTCACGGCAGAGAAGGTGAAGAACGCCTTTCTCGGACTGGAACACCGCTATCACACGCTGATGCAGGTGTTCCAGCAACACAACGAGGACTATGCCAAGCAGGTGGAAGCAGGCATGAAAGCCAAAGGCACGCTTTTGAAGTACAAGACCGTTTACAAGCACCTGCAAGAGTTTCTCAACATCCGTTACCACGTGAAGGACATCGCGTTGAAAGAGCTTACCCCCGCTTTCATTTCCGACTTCGAGATGTTTCTGCGCACGGACAAACACTGCTGCACCAATACCGTGTGGCTGTATGTATGCCCACTTCGGACGATGGTGTTTATCGCCATCAACAACGAATGGCTCACACGCGACCCGTTCAGGGAGTATGAAATCAAGAAGGAGGAAACGACACGCAGTTTCCTGACCAAAGACGAAATCCGCCTGCTGATGGAAGGTAAACTGAAGAACGCCAAACAGGAACTATACCGCGACCTCTACCTGTTCTGCGCCTTCACGGGCTTGTCATTCGCCGATATGCGCAATTTGACGGAAGAGAACATCCGCACCTACTTCGATGAACACGAGTGGATAAACATCAACCGCCAGAAGACGGGCGTGGTGTCTAACATCCGCCTGCTTGACATTGCGAAACAAATCATCGACAAATACCGCGGGCTGTGCGAAAACGGCAGGATTTTCCCTGTTCCCCACTACAACACGTGCCTCGCCGGAATCCGTGCCGTCGCCAAGCGTTGCGGCATCACCAAGCATATCACGTGGCATCAGAGCCGCCATACGGCAGCCACGACGGTGTTCCTCTCCAACGGTGTACCCATCGAAACAGTCAGTTCCATGCTGGGACACAAGAGTATAAAGACAACGCAGATATACGCGAAGATAACCAAAGAGAAGCTCAACCAAGACATGGAGAACCTTGCCGCGAGATTGAACCAAATCGAGGAATTTGCAGGATGTACCATCTAAAACAGAGACGCCATGAAACGTGACATAATCATTATAGAGGACAAGACGGTCAGCGTAACTGGTAACGAGGTATGGATGACCGCCGGGGAAATCGCCGAAGAGTTCCATGCCACCGTCCCGGCAGTGAACGCCGCCATCAAAGCCGTCCGCAAGTCGGACGTGCTGAACGACTACGAGGTATGCCGCTACATACAGCTTGAAAACGGCCTGTACGCGGATGTTTACTCGCTTGAAATCATCATTCCAGTAGCCTTCCGGCTGAACACCTACTATACACACGTGTTCCGCATGTGGCTGGTGGAGAAGGCACTCTCAAAGGAAAAGAGGCAGGCATACGTGATGTTCATACAGAACGGGAAAACCGGATATTGCTGAACACGCATACAGACAACGAAAAAGGAAACGGACAACGCCATCGGGTGCTGTCCGCTTCCTCTTTTTTTCATGCAACCGCCTTATTCCAGCGGCTTGAGGTAATTCGCCTCCAACAGTTCACGCAGTCCCGATTCGGGATAAAGCACCTTACCTGCCAGAAGGATAAAGGGCAGCATCCTGTTGTTGCGATACTCCTGCAAGGTGCGGCGGCTTACCCGGAGCATTTCCGCCACCTCCTTGTCCGTCAAGTAATGTTCCCCGTCCAGTGGCGGACGGTAACTTTCCAAAAATGCGGAGAGCCATTTGGAGCCTTTGAGCATATTCTGTATCGCGGTGGCAACCGGCTCGTCCTCCATTGTGAAAACCTCGTTGTTCTCGTTCATCATAACATCGGATTAAGTGGTTAATAAAAACAGAGTCATTTTCCATCGGGATAGATCGTGCCGATAAGCGGAATCAGCCGCTTGACCTCCTCCGGCCTGTAATAGAACCTGCGGTTTATCTGCGAGTAGCCGATAAGCCGCCTGTCACGCAATGACTGCAACGTGCGCGGGCTGATTCTCAACTGCCCGCAGACCTCCTCGCCCGTGAGCCACCTTTCCAGCCGCCCGCCGTCGCTTTTGCGCCTGAGGGCGGCGACTTTCTCCGAGAGGGCGTTGAATGACGCCAGCATCATCTCGAAGGTCTTTTTCTCGATAGATACGATTTCCATATACCAAAACATTTAATGATTTACCGCAAATGTAACGCAGCCGCCTTGAATGCGTGCCGTTTTCCGCTATACGGCAGCTTGTTGCGCCGGTTGTCCGGGTTACGGAGTCACTTTCAAAGAAAAACTTACGTGAGTCACGTAGTGAGTTGTTAAAGCCCCTTTTGTTTATTGCCGAATTTTGCCGCAGAGAAACAAAAGAAAGGACAAAATATGAAAGTGATAACGATTGAAAGTTCCGCCTTCACCGCCCTGACGGAACAGATAGCCGAGATAGCGGTCTATGTGCGTGCCGTTTCCGGTGAAAGGAAGGGAGAGTCTTCCGACATGCTGCTCACCACCCGCGAGGCGGCGCACCTGCTGAACGTGAGTACCCGTACCCTCCAACGTATGCGCAGCGAACAGCGCATCGGCTATATCGTGCTGCGCGGCAAATGCCGCTACCGCCGATCGGAAATAGACCGCCTGCTCGCAGACTGCACCGTGGCAGAAGATGCAGCGACACTGACGGAACTGAAACGCAACCACACGCTGCGCACGGGCGGCGGCAAACCCAAAGGAAGGAGGACATAAGATATGGAACTGCTTACACGAAACAATTTTGAGGACTGGATGCAGAAGCTGATGGAACGGCTCGACCGTCAGGACGAGCTGCTGCTCTCCCTGCGACCGTCCGGCAAAGCCCCGAACCCGATGGAAAGTATCAGGATGTTCGACAACCAAGACCTCTGCATGCTGCTCCAGATAAGCAAGCGTACCCTGCAGCGCTACCGCAGCATCGGTGCATTGCCGTACAAGACGCTCGGCAAAAAGACCTATTACAGCGAGGAGGACGTACTGACATTCCTCTCCGAACACGTAAAGGATTTCCGCAAGGAAGATATAGCCTTCTACAAGGCGCGTATCCATAATTTCTTTAATAAATAACCCATTAAAACATTTTTCAAATGGCAAAGAAAACAACAGAAAAAGACGTGCTGATAGTCCGCGACGAGAAGACGGGCGAGATTAGCGTGGTAGCCGGGCTTAACGCCGACGGCTCACCCAAGCGTACCCCCGCAAAGGCGGAGAACGCGCAGAGTTTCCTGCAATTCGACAGGCACGGGGACGTGCTGGACAACTTCTTCAAGAACTTCTTCCGGCAGTGCAAGGAGCCCAGCCGCTTCGGTTTCTACCGTGTCGCGGCGGACCAAGCCGACAAACTGATGGAGGTGATGAAAGACCTGCTGAAAGACCCCGAAGCCAACAAAGAACTGCTTGCGCCCCACAAGGTGGACACTTCCGGCTACGAAAAGCAGGTAAAGAAAGAACAGACCGCCGGGATGCCGGAACAAAAACAGGAAGGACAACCCAAAGAAACCCAAAAACAGGAAGAAATGGAAAAGAAGCAGGAACAGAATCAGGAAAACCCGCAGCAGGCGCAGAGCAACCGGGGCTACCAACCCATCGACGAGAGCAAGATCAACTGGAAGGAGTTGGAGGAGAAATGGGGCGTGAAGCGCGACGACCTTGAAAAGTCGGGCGACCTTGACCGGATGCTCAACTACGGCAAGTCCGACTTGGTGAGGGTGGCGCCCAATTTCGGCGGAGAGGCTTTCGAGCTGGATGCCCGCCTCTCCTTCAAGAAGGACGGCGAGGGCAACGTCAGCCTTGTGCCGCACTTCATCCGCAAGGAGCAGAAACTCGACGAGTACAAGGAACACAAGTTCTCCGACGACGACCGGAAGAACCTGCGCGAAACGGGCAACCTCGGCAGGGTTGTGGACCTCGTGGACAGGGAAACGGGCGAGATCATCCCCTCGTTCGTCAGCATCGACCGCAAGACGAACGAAATCACGGATGTCCCGGCAAACAAGGTGCGCATACCGGAGCGCATCGGCAAGACGGAAATCACCAAGCAGGAGCAGGACATGCTGCGTGCCGGGCTGCCTGTGCGCGACAAACTCATCGAGCGCAAGGACGGCAGGAAGTTCGTCACCACCCTGCAAGTGAACGTGGAGCAGCGCGGCGTGGAGTTCGTGCCGGGAACCGGCAAGTCGCCCCGTACCGCACAGACACAGGAAACCAAAGGCGACACATCGAAAAGTCAGGCGCAGGGCGGGGAAAATGCCGCACAGACCAAGAAGGAGCAACGCCGCAACACGTGGACGAACGAGGACGGCAGCATCCGCCCCATCAGCAAATGGAGCGGCGTGAGCTTCACCGACCAGCAGAAAGCCGACTATGTGGCGGGTAAAGCCGTGAAGCTGGAGAACGTGACCGACAAGCAGGGCTTCCATGCCACGATGTATATCAAGTTCAACCCGGAGAAGGGCCGCCCGTACCGCTACGAAACGAACCCCGACAACGCCCAGCAGGTCGCCCCGTCCAACGAGAGCCGCACACAGGTGGCGGTGAACAACGAGGGCAAAACCAACGAGGCGACAAAGAACCTGAAAGAGCCTTTGCAGAAAGGTCAGACCGCCCCGAAGGACGACCGCCAGCAACAGCAGCAGGAGAAGCCGAAAAAGAAGAACAACAAAGGCATGAAAATGTAATCCCGTGTCCGCCACTGAATCCAAAATAAAATCCAAAGTATCAACAAAAAAGAAGAAGACATGAAGACAATCATTGCAGAAAAGCCCTCCGTGGCACGTGAAATCGCCCGCATCGTGGGCGCGACAAAGAGAGAGGAAGGATATTTCGAGGGAGGCGGTTATGCCGTGACATGGGCATTCGGACACCTCGTTCAGCTTGCCATGCCCGACGGCTACGGCGTGCGCGGATTTGTCCGTGACAACCTCCCGATTATTCCCGACACATTCACGCTCGTCCCCCGTCAGGTCAGGACGGAGAAAGGTTACAAGCCCGACAGCGGCGTGGTGTCGCAGATAAAAGTCATCAAAAGACTGTTCGACACAAGCGAACATATCATCGTGGCGACCGATGCCGGACGCGAGGGAGAGCTTATCTTCCGCTACCTCTACCACTATACGGGTTGCACCACTCCTTTCGTGCGCCTGTGGATCAGCTCTCTCACCGACAAAGCTATCCGTGAGGGACTGCGGAAACTCGAAGACGGCAGCAAATACGACAACCTCTACCTCGCCGCCAAAGCGCGGAGCGAATCCGACTGGCTCGTGGGCATCAACGGCACACAGGCGTTATCCATCGCCGCCGGACACGGCACGTATTCCGTGGGGCGGGTGCAGACACCAACGTTGGCTATGGTATGTGAACGCTACTGGGAGAACCGCCGCTTTACGTCCGAAGCATTCTGGCTGCTCCATATCGCAACGGACGGTTGCGACGGCGAAGTCGTGAAATTCTCATCCTCCGAGAAATGGAAAGAGAAAGAACCGGCGATGGAACTATATAATAAGGTAAAGGCGGCAGGTTGCGCCACTGTCACGAAAGCCGAGCGCAAGGAGAAGACGGAGGAAACTCCCTTGCTCTACGACCTGACCACGCTCCAGAAAGAAGCCAACGCCAAGCACGGCTTCACGGCGGAACAGACGCTTGAAATCGCGCAGAAACTCTACGAAAAGAAGTTGATAACCTATCCGAGAACGGGAAGCCGCTACATCCCCGAAGACGTGTTTGCCGAAATTCCCAAACTGCTCGCTTTCATCGGCACACAGCCCGAATGGAAAGACAAGGTGCGGGCAAAAGCCGCCCCGACACGCCGCAGCGTGGACGACGGCAAGGTGACAGACCACCATGCCCTGCTCGTCACGGGTGAGAAACCGCTCTTCCTCTCCAAAGAGGACAATACCATCTATCAGATGATTGCCGGGCGCATGGTCGAGGCATTCTCTGAGAAATGCGTCAAGGATGTGACCACTGTCACGGCGGAATGTGCCGGAGTGGAGTTTACCGTAAAAGGCAGCGTCGTGAAGCAAACCGGATGGCGTGCCGTCTATGGCGAGGAAAAAGAGGAAATTACCATCCCCGGCTGGCAGGAAGGCGACACGCTGACACCGAAAGGCTCGTCCATTACCGAAGGAAAGACCAAACCCAAGCCGCTGCATACCGAAGCCACCCTGCTCTCGGCAATGGAAACGGCGGGCAAGGAAATTGAGGACGACGCACTGCGGCAGGCGATGAAGGACTGTGGCATCGGTACTCCCGCCACACGCGCCTCCATCATCGAAACGCTTTTCAAGCGCGGTTACATGGAACGCTGCAAGAAGTCGCTTGTTCCCACCGAAAAAGGACTTGCCCTCAATTCCGTCGTCAAGACGATGCGCATCGCCGATGTTGCCATGACGGGCGAATGGGAAAAGGAGCTGGCGCGTATCGAGCGCGGGGAACTGTCCGCCGACACCTTCCGCAAGGAGATAGAGGCGTACACACGTGAGATAACCTCCGAACTGCTCTCGTGCGACAAGCTCTTCGGCAGCCGTGACTCCGGCTGCGCGTGTCCCAAGTGTGGCACGGGCAGGATGCGGTTCTACGGCAAGGTGGTACGCTGCGACAACACGGAGTGCGGACTGCCCGTGTTCCGGCTGAAAGCGGGACGCACCCTGTCCGACGATGAAATCAAAGACCTGCTCACCGAAGGGCATACCAAGCTGCTCAAAGGGTTCAAGAGCAAACAGGGCAAGAGTTTCGATGCTGTTGTCGCCTTTGACGGGGAATATAACACGACTTTTGTGTTCCCGGAGGCTAAAAAGGGCAAGAAATTTTCAGGACGGAAGAAATAGTATTAACTTTGCCACTTGTTCAGAGTAATGAATTGTTCTTCGATACCGGATTACACTCATACTTTGGATTTAGTGGTGGCACTCGGAGGGATACCGGGTGCCTTTTTCTTCTCGTTTTCCAACGATTATCCCTATCATCATTATCAATCCACTAAATTCCAAAGAAATGAACAACAAGAAGAAAAACGAGGGTCGGACCGACTTTTCCTATTACGGTCTGTACCTGCTGGACTACCTCACCACGAACAAGTTCGAACAGGCAGCCGATGAAGCCTTCATCCGAGAAAGAACCGACCGTGCCGCCGAAGCGTATGAACAGGCAAGGCTCGAAGGCTATCCTGCCGACGGGGCGCAGGAACTGGCGATGAAGGTGCTGACGGAGGGCCTTCGCTACTCCAAGCACGCCATCCTGCGCGAAGTCGTGGAGAACGAATTTGCGGGTGAAGTACCGGGAGAAAAATGTGAAGCCTTTACCCAGAAGCTGCTACCGCTTGTCGGAAACGTATTCTCCATCTATGACCTCTCGGACGACAATTTCGCCCTGTCGCCCGAATATGACCTGCTCTACACGGAGCTGACGGGAGCCGTCATCCTCTATATCGAAGAGTATGGCGTTTAACCGCAAACAGAGGCTGCGGGACAACATCGAGGCGATACGGACGGCATTCCTCCTTGACAGGGAACAGCGCACACCCACCGCACGCGAACGGCTCTTGTTAGAACGTTATTGCGGTTTCGGGGGACTGAAGAACATACTCAACCCTGCAAGGGAACTGACGGATGCCGTCCACTGGGCGAAGTCCGACCTCGAACTGTTTGCCCCTACCGTGGAACTGCACAGGTTGCTGCGAGAGAACACAAAAGACGAGACGGAGTACAAACGGAATATGGATGCCATGAAGCAGTCCGTGCTGACCGCCTTCTATACCCCGCCGGAGATAACCGGGACCATCGCGGACGTGCTGCATGAACACGGCATCCGTCCCGACCGGGTGCTGGAGCCGTCGGCAGGTGTCGGTGCATTCGTGGACTCCGTGCTGGAGAACAGACCGGACGCGGACATCATGGCTTTTGAGAAAGACCTGATGACGGGCAAGATACTGAAGCACCTGCATCCCGGACAGAAAGTAAGGGTACAGGGCTTCGAGAAGATAGAAAAGCCGTTCATGAACCATTTTGATGTGGCTGTCTCCAATATACCGTTTGGCGATGTGGCGGTGTTCGACCCGGAATTTTCGGGCAGCAAGGATCCTGCAAGGCGCTCGGCGGCACGGACGATACACAATTACTTTTTCCTGAAAAGCCTTGACGCGGTGCGTGAAGGCGGAATCGTGGCGTTCATCACCTCGCAGGGGGTACTGGATGCCCCGACCAACGCGCCCATACGCGAGTATATGATGAACCATGCCAATCTGGTGGGCGTAGCCCGCCTGCCGAACAACCTCTTTACGGATAACGCGGGAACGGAGGTGGGCAGCGACCTGATTATCCTGCAAAAGAACAGCGGAAAGAATGGTGAACTGTATTACAACGAAAAACTCTTCGTGCAGACCGAACAGACCCCTATCGGCACTTCCGTAAATGGGTATGTATGGAGCATCGGCTCGCTTTCACACACGGATTTGATCAGAAGTACCGACCCGTACGGGAAACCAGCCTATAAACTCCTGCACTGTGGGGACATCGCACAACTGGCGGAAGACTTGCGGGAGCATCTGAAAATAGAACTGCAACAACTTGACAGGAAACTGTATGAGAGACACAGGCTGCATCCGACAAAGGAGGAAAGCACGGCTGCGGAAGTGCAACCTGCTCCGAAAACAGAAAAGGTATCACCTTCTGTAATAGCCCCCGTTTCTGTAATTGAGCCTGTCAAGGGAGTGGAGAAGCCGCAGGCACAGCCCATAGAGGAAAAGCCGGAGATTGAGCCGCGCCAACCCAATCATTCGTCAGCCGTGCAGCTTACCCTGCTCGACCTTTGGGGTATGCCCATAGAGGAACCGGTAAAAAAGAAAAAGGCAGCGAAAAAGGAAAGCAAGCCGAAGCCTATGCCGTCCACGCCTAAACCGCAAGTCAAAGTTACTCCACCCGTTGAAGCCGCCAAGCCGGTAAACGGTAATAAGGAAGAAAAGCCGGAAAATGCCGAAAAGCCAAACGACCCGGACGACATTTACGCCACTCTGGATTGGGAAACCAATCCTCCCATCAACGGCTTCTATGAGACAATGATGAGCCTGACAGCGGAACGGCGCAAGGCCCTACGGCTTGAGGCAGAACGGCACAGGCAGGAACAACTGAAAAAGATGGGTATCAAAGACACGTTGAACCCTGCTTTTGCGCCTTCTTCGGACAATATGGATAAAAAGCCGGAACAAACGGAAGAAATAAAGCAACCTGAAACACTGGCAGAAGTTGTGCCTACTTCCGAAACGGTTGCCACTTCCCTGTTCCCGGAACTTGAAACGGAAAAGCCGAAGGAGGAAGTCATGGACCTTTCTCCCCGTCCGTTCAACGGCCTGCTGGAGCCACACCACCGTGACGGCTCGATGGTGCTGGATGCTTCACGCAATCTCGGTTACCTGAAAGACCTCACGCCTTACGGTGCGACCTTCCAACCGCTCGACCTCCGTGGCTATCAAAAAGAGAAAGCGATGCTGTATATATCGCTCCGTGACGCTTACGAACGTCTGTATAGCCACGAGACGGAGAACCATACGGAACACAAACCGCAGCGCGGGTATCTCAACACCTACTACGATGAGTTTGTCATGCGTTACGGTAACCTCAACGCCAGACAGAACGTGAAACTGGTGATGATGGATGCCGGAGGGCGCGACATCCTTTCGCTGGAACGTGCGGAGGACGGCAAGTTTGTCAAGGCAGACATCTTCGACCGTCCCGTTTCCTTCTCGGTGGAGAGCCGTGTCAATGCAGGCTCTCCCGAAGAAGCCTTGTCCGCATCGCTCAACAAGTTCGGCACGGTCAATCTCGGCTATATGCGGGAGATAACCGACACCACGGAAGAGGAACTGCTTGGTGCCCTCAAGGGGCGCATCTTCTACAACCCGCTCGTAACCGGTTACGAAATCAAAGACCGCTTCATCGCGGGGAACGTGATAGAGAAGGCGGAACGCATAGAGGGCTGGATGGAGGACAATCCCGAAAGTGAGCGGATGCCGGAGGTGAAACAGGCGTGGGAGGCATTGAAGGAGGCCGAACCGCAGCGCATCGCCTTTGAAGACCTCGACTTCAATTTCGGGGAACGCTGGATTCCCACGGGCGTGTATGCCGCCTACATGAGCCACCTTTTCGACACGGACGTGAAAATAGCCTACTCCGCAAGCATGGACGAGTTTTCCGTGGCGTGCGGCTACCGCACCATGAAGATCACGGACGAGTTTTTAGTAAAGGGCTATTACCGGAACTATGACGGTATGCACCTGTTGAAGCACGCCCTGCACAACACCTGCCCCGACATGATGAAAAGTATCGGCAAGGACGAGAACGGCAACGACATCAAGGTACGCGACAGCGAGGGCATACAGCTCGCCAACGCGAAGATAGACGAAATCCGTAACGGGTTCTCCGAATGGCTGGAAGAACAGTCGCCGCAGTTCAAGGAACGGCTCGTGACGATGTATAACCGCAAGTTCAACTGTTTCGTGCGCCCGAAGTATGACGGCTCGCACCAGACCTTCCCCGACCTCAATCTGAAAGGCTTGGCAAGCCGGGGTATCAAGAGCGTCTATCCCTCGCAGATGGATTGCGTCTGGATGCTGAAACAGAACGGCGGCGGGATCTGCGACCACGAGGTGGGAACCGGCAAGACGCTGATAATGTGCATAGCGGCACATGAGATGAAGCGTCTGAACTTGGCGCACAAGCCGATGATTATCGGGCTGAAAGCGAATGTGGCGGAGATTGCCGCCACCTATCAGGCGGCATATCCCAATGCGAGGATTCTCTACGCTTCTGAAAAGGACTTTTCGACCGCCAACCGTGTGCGTTTCTTCAACAACATCAAGAACAACGACTATGATTGCGTCATCATGTCGCACGACCAGTTCGGGAAGATACCGCAGTCGCCGGAGTTGCAGCAGCGCATCCTGCAGGCGGAGCTTGACACGGTGGAGGAAAACCTCGAAGTCTTGCGGCAGCAGGGCAAGAACGTGTCGCGGGCGATGCTGAAAGGGCTGGAGAAGCGCAAGCACAACCTTGTGGCGAAGCTGGAGAAGGTGGAACACGCTATCAAGTCCCGCACGGATGATGTGGTGGACTTCAAGCAGATGGGCATCGACCACATCTTCATTGACGAGAGTCACCAGTTCAAGAACTTGACTTTCAACACCCGTCATGACCGTGTAGCGGGATTGGGAAACTCGGAAGGAAGCCAGAAGGCCCTGAATATGCTCTTTGCCATCCGTACCATACAGGAACGCACGGGCAAGGACTTGGGGGCTACGTTCCTTTCGGGCACGACCATTTCCAACAGTCTGACGGAACTGTACCTGCTCTTCAAATACCTGCGCCCCAACGAACTGGAACGGCAGGACATCCGCTGTTTCGATGCTTGGGCTGCCATCTTCGCCAAAAAGACGACCGATTTTGAGTTCAACGTAACGAACAATATCGTTCAGAAGGAGCGTTTTCGCTATTTCATCAAGGTGCCGGAGCTTGCCGCCTTCTACAACGAGATTACCGACTACCGCACGGCGGAGGATGTAGGTGTGGACAGACCAAACAAGAATGAGATACTGCACCACATACCGCCCACACCGGAGCAGGAGGACTTCATACAGAAGCTGATGCAGTTTGCCAAAACCGGCGATGCCACTCTGCTTGGCAGGTTACCCCTGTCGGAAACGGAGGAAAAGGCGAAGATGCTCATCGCCACCGACTACGCGAGAAAGATGGCTCTTGATATGCGCATGATAGACCCGAACTACGAGGACCATCCCGACAACAAGGCAAGCCATTGTGCCAAGATGATTGCAGAGTATTACCACAAGTACGAGGCGCACAAGGGTACGCAGTTCGTATTCTCCGACTTGGGGACATACCAGCCGGGGGAAGGATGGAACGTGTACAGCGAGATAAAACGCAAGTTGGTGGAGGATTACGGCATACCGGCAAGTGAGGTGCGCTTCATTCAGGAGTGTAAGACGGATAAGGCTCGTAAGGCGGTGATAGATGCCATGAACGCCGGGACGGTACGCGTGCTGTTCGGCTCCACAAGTATGCTCGGAACGGGCGTGAATGCGCAGAAAAGATGTGTCGCCATCCATCACCTTGATACACCGTGGCGACCGTCCGACCTGCAACAGCGTGACGGACGGGGTGTTAGAGCCGGGAACGAGATTGCCAAGCATTTTGCCGAGAACAACGTGGATGTCATCATCTACGCGGTGGAAAAGTCGCTGGACAGCTACAAGTTCAATCTGCTGCACTGCAAGCAGACGTTCATATCGCAGCTCAAAAGCGGAGCGATGGGCGCACGTACCATCGACGAGGGAGCAATGGACGAAAAATCGGGTATGAACTTCTCGGAGTATATGGCGTTGCTCTCCGGCAATACCGACCTTTTGGATAAGGCGAAATTAGAGAAGCGTATCGCCTCGCTCGAAGGGGAACGCAAATCGTTCAACAAGGGCAAGCGCGATTCGGAGTTCAAGCTGGAATCCAAGACGGGAGAACTGCGCAACAACACGGCTTTCATCGAAGCCATGACGGAAGACTGGAACCGTTTTCTTTCCGTTGTGCAGACTGATAAGGAAAGCAGCCGCCTTAATCTTGTTAAGGTGGACGGCGTGGATTCAACGGATGAGACGGTCATCGGTAAGCGTTTGCAGGAAATCGCCAAGAACGCCACGACTGGTGGACTGTACAAGGCTGTCGGGGAACTTTACGGCTTTCCGATAAAGGTGGTCAGCGAGAGGACACTCAAAGAAGGTCTGGAGTTCACCGACAACCGCTTCGTGGTGGAGGGGAACTACAAGTACACCTACAACAACGGGCATCTGGCGATGGCAGACCCGATTGCTGCCGCACGAAACTTTCTGAACGCATTGGAGAGGATTCCGACCATCATCGACCAGTACAAGTCTAAGAACGAAGTGCTGGAAAAGGAGATTCCGCAGTTGCAGGAGATAGCGGGCAAGGTGTGGAAGAAGGAGGACGAGCTGAAACAGCTTAAGTCCGAACTCGCCGCACTGGACCGCAAGATACAGCTTGAACTGGCTCCTCCGGAGCAGGAAAACACGGAAGAGAACCGGCAAGGCAACGAGAAAAAACAGACGGAACAACAGCCGGAAAGCCCGCACGTGGACTTTGTACGCAGTCATTTAATTATAGGGAGACCCGGTTTATCGGAATCCAAAGGTGTAAAACTTTAATATCGAAGTCTTGACAGAAAAAGCCAGTGGTTGAATTTTTCACCACTGGCTTTAATTCTAATAATTTATTCAATCTAATATGACCGAATCTATAACGTTAAATCATAGATTATGTGTCTATTTGTGAAGAAAAAGACGTAACTTTGTATCAAAATCAAATAAGCATAACAATGGAACCATCTATATACAGTTTTTCACTTTGTGCCGCACTGCCGTTGATGTTATTCTTCGGCTTTTATTTTTTGTTTGCAAAGACTCCTGAAAAGAAAATTTTCAAGAATTATCTCCGCTCCCGACAGATTATGGGTATAGCTATGCTGCTGCTTTCGGCAAATTATTCGGTACATTTCTTCTTTGGTATTCGATTCAAAAATGCGGATTCTTCCATATTGATGAACATGTCCACATACTTCCTGTGCTATTCTCTGTTCAGTTCGGCATTGATAATGTTGCTTGATTGTTTTTACATTACCAAACGGCGTGTGTGGACACATATCATTTTATGGATTATATTCTCAACTCTTTCCGGAGTTGTGTTGTTCCTGTTGCCAAGCGGAATCATGCAAAAAATCTCTTTATTTGCTTTAGCTGTCTGGTTAATCGTTTTTGGAGTCGTTTTAGCTCGCAGAGTCATAATTGCATATCGTAGAGCCATTCGGATTTTCAATGAAACTCAGGCGGATGATATAGGCACATATATCGAATGGCTTTCCATATTCACTTATTGGGCTGTTATCTTCGGTGTCGGATGCGGATTGCTGACATTTCTGCCAGACAAATATGTTTTTATCTGGATTTTGTCGTCAATACCGTTCTACAGCTATCTTTTCTACAGCTATCAGAACTACCTGCTATTCTATGAACAGGTGGAAAATGCTTTTGAGCAGGATATACAATCTGAAGAAGAACTTCTGACAAATTCGGGAACTGAACCCGAAATGGTTTCAGAAGAGGATGTTCCAGTGTCCTATACAGGAATTATAGAGAAAGTGGCCAACTGGATAAAGACAGACGGCTATGTCCAGCAGGGACTTACCATAAAAGAACTGTCCGAAATACTTCATACGAACCGTACCTATCTTTCCGCTTATATCAAGACTACGTATAAAATGACATTCCGCGAATGGATAACCGGTCTCCGGTTGGAGTATGCGAAAAACATACTGAAGGAGCATCCGGAAATCAATATACAGAAGCTGGCTGAGTCTTCCGGTTTTCTTTCCCGCAGTAACTTTATCAAATCATTTACAGAGAAGGAAGGATGTACGCCTGGCAAGTGGAAAAAAGCAAATCTGGAATAATTTGTGTGGTAAAAAGCCGATGAAAAAGGTCTCAGAAGCCCATTTTCAAAAAGTGCTCAAGCGACAAAAAAGTGCTAATTCGACAAAAAAAAGTGCTCAAACGACAATTTGAAAAGTGCTCAAACGACAATTTTTATAAAACGCTGTATTTCAATAGAAAAAGTTTTTGTAATATTTTGGGCGCTGAATGGCATTTATTACCTTTGGAGAAGACAAAGATAATAAATTCAAGTTTATATGAGCAGAAAAATCACTTTTCTCACCCTGTTTCTGTGGCTGATGACGGTAACTTTTCCTGTCATTGCGCAGCAGAAAGCAGACACGACCTACACCTTCCGGTTCGTTCCGCAGAAGGACATGTTCTACGTGCCTTGGAATGGCAATGACACGGAACTTGCCCGTCTGTTGGAATGTATCGAAAACAACAAAACCACAATTCTTGACGGCAAGCTGCCGCTATTGGTTGACGGCTACTGTAATTCACTGGGCAGTGAAGCCAAGAACCTTGCCACGGCGAAGATCCGTGCCAACCGTGTGAAATCCGAACTGATTATCCGTGCGGAAATAAAAGAGGAGAATTTCATTACCCGCAGCCATGCGACTGAGGGTGATTTTGTCACCGTGCGCCTGACGGTACCGGTAAAGGGAACTGCCGCGACGGATGCGGAAGCACGACGCAAGGCGGAAACCGAACGACTGGAAGCCGAGAAGCGTGCCGAACAGGAACGGCTTGCCGAAGAGCAGCGCAAGGCGGAAGAAGCCCGACTTGCCGCTGAAAAGGCAGAAGCCGAGAAAGCCGCTCAACAAAATACACTTGCCGACACGCCGTCGGAAACCAAAATCACAACTGATTATCATCTCTCCCTGCGTGCCAACCTGCTGCGCTGGGCTACCCTGACACCAGATTTAGGACTTGAATGGCGCATCTGCCCGTCATGGGGCATTGCCGTAAACGGCTCGTGGACTTCTTGGAGTTGGAATGACAAGGACCGCCGCTATGCACTCTGGGAAGTGGCTCCGGAAGTGCGTTACTATATGGGTGAGAAGAAAGCCTGGTATCTGGGCGCGCTGTTCAAGGCCGGACAGTTCAACTACAAGCTCTCCGAAACAGGCAAACAGGGCGACCTGATGGGTGGCGGCATCACCGCCGGCCACCAGCTGCGGCTGAACAAGGCACTGGCTCTTGATTTCAACCTCGGTCTGGGCTACCTGAATGCCGACTATGAGAAATATGAGGTCATCGACGGCGTGCGTGTACGCCACGGCAACGAGACAAAAGATTGGTGGGGCCCCATCAATGCCGGTGTGACATTGGTATGGAAGTTATTCTAACACGGAGGAATAGAATATGAAAGCAAAACAATATATAAATATGATGGGAATGGCAGCCGCCGTGCTGCTCTCTTCCTGCGTGAAGGACACGCTTTATGACACGCCGCATCCCGACTACGGGAAGATTGCGGTGACAGCCGACTGGTCGGCCCGCGGTGAGGGTATCGACATACCTGCCACATGGACGGTCACCATGGGTGACTATACGGGTACGGAGACTTCCGCCACCCATGCCCCCGACCATCTGTTTGCTCCGGGCAGCTACACCCTTGCGGTGTGGAACCCGGCTGAAGGAATCACGGTGAACGGCACCACAGCCACCATTGCCGCAGCCACGGGAACCCGGGCAGGCACGGATGCCTTTGTGAACAATGCCCCGGGATGGTTCTTCACCTATACGGAACAGGTGACCATCGAGAAAGACAAGGACTATCCGCTGACCGCCGCAATGAAGCAGCAGGTGCGCGAACTGACGCTTGTCGTCGAACCTACGGGTGATGCCGCCGGACGCATCACGGAGATTGTTGCCCATCTGACGGGTGCAGCCGGAACACTCAATTTCGCTACTGATACCTACGGAGCCGCTTCAAACGTCGTGCTGCCCTTCACCAAGATAACCGAAGGTGACGATGCCGGCAAGTGGAAAGCCACGGTGCGGCTGCTGGGTGTGACCGGCACGGAACAACTGCTGACGGCTGAAATCCGCTATGCGGACGGCAACCCGAGCCCCACCACGCTGAAAAGCGACCTCACAGAAGCTCTCAAGGAGTTCAACACCAGAAAGGGCAAATCGCTGACCCTCGGCGGCACGCTGGTTGAGACACCCGAAGGCATGGAAGTGGACGGAGCCGAAATCAACGGCTGGGAAGAAGTGAAAGGTGATGATGTAAATGCCGATTTGTAAATAATAAAATTATAGATATAATGAAGACAAGATTTTTTGCACTTGCAGCGCTTGCCCTCGCACTGGTAGCCTGCAACAACGACAACGAGAACCTGAATGGTGACCCCGTGGCCGCCCAGTTTACCGCCAACATCGCCCCCGCCACCCGCGCCAGCGGAACCACCTGGACTGGCGGCGACCGTATCGGCATCACCGACATCGGCAACGATTCCCAGTACGGCAACGTGCCTTTCATCCTGAAAAACGGGAAATTTGAGGCAGAAGGAAAGGTCATCTATATCGAAGATACAAAGACCCATACTTTCCGCGCCTACTATCCGTACAACGCGGCGGGAGGCATCCTCGCAGCCACGACCGATGCCACGGCGCAGCAGAACCAGCCTGCCATCGACTTCCTCTTTGCTTCAGGAGCCACGGGAGACAAAAACAACCCGGTAGTAAGCTTCACCGACAAAACCGCCAAAGGCGGTGAAGACAACTCCTTCCACTACCGCATGAGCCGGATAACCCTTACCTTCGAGGCGGGCGACGGCGTGGATTTCAGCGTGGTCAAGCCTGAACGTTACACGCTGGGCGGATTGTTACTCACCGGTACGTTCAACACGGCCGACGGTATTGCCACCGCAGACAACGGGGCACAGACCGGAGAACTGGCCATGAATCTGGCAGACGGCAATCTCACGTCATCAATCATCCTCTTCCCGCAGACAGTTGCATCCCTGCCGTTGGTTGTGAATTACAAAGGTCAGGAATATCATGCCACACTCACCATGCCCGATGGCGCACTGCTGGCGGGCAACAACTATACCTATACCGTCAAGCTACACAACAAAGTCCTTGAAGTCAGCGAAGCCACCATTGCAAAGTGGAACGATATAGACGGTGGAGATGTGGGTGCAGACCTGTAGGATGTTAATAATTAATCGATTAGAATGAATAATTATGAGACATAGATTATTTATCCCCGCAGCCACCGCACTGCTGTTCGCCCTCGCCGCCTGCACGCAGGACGAACTTGCTGGCGATAACCGTCTGCCCGAAGGTGAATACCCCGTCGTCATCCGTGCCACCGGATTGTCCGTAGAAGCAACGCCGCTGGCAGCCCCTTCCACCCGTGCCGCTGTGGACGGCGACTGGCAGGGCGTCACCTCCGTGGCACTCAAGATGGGCGATGCGGTAAAGGAATACACCGTAACGGCTTCTACCGATTTCAAGAGTGCCACGCTCTCACGCGAGAACGACCCGTACTACTGGACCAGCCGCGACCCGATTACCGTATCGGCATGGTGGCCCTTCAACAAGGCCGACATCACACAGATGCCTGCCGTGAAGGTTGCCGAAGACCAAAGCAAATTGGCTGACTTCCAGAACAGTGACTTCATCTCTGCTGAGAACCGGAAAGTGGAATTTAACAACCCGACTCTTGAATTTACCCACCGCACGGCACGCGTGACAATCGAACTGAAGCCCGGCACGGGATTCACGAGCGTGGACGGTGCCACGGTGAGCCTCGTGAGCCTGTCCGCCGATAACGGCAACCCGACTGCCATCAAGACCTACAACGCAAGCGGCAACACCTACGAGGCACTGACTGCCCCGCAGACCGTTGTGGCAGGCAAGCCGTTCGTCCGGGTGGAACTCGGCGGCGGCACCTTCTACTTCCGCCCGCAGAACAACGTCGTATTAGAGGCTGGCAACCGCTATTCTTACACCGTTAAGGTGAACGCCACCGGCCTGACGTTAGAGGGTTGCACCATCGGCAGCTGGGTTGACGGCGGCGGCGAGAGTGGTGAGGCTGAGGATTTGGGCTACAACTACGACAGCAACACCAAGACCTACACGGTCTATAACGCAGACGGCCTGATGAATGTAGCCGAATTAGTGAACGGAGGTAAGACCGACATAAACATTACCCTCGACAAAAACATTGACCTCACAGGCAAAGGCTGGACGCCGATAGGCACAGACTACGACAACTCATACACCGGCACCTTCGACGGCGGCGGCCATACCATCACGGGGCTAACCGTTACGACAAATGACGAATATGCGGGTCTGTTCGGCTATCTCGGTAATTTCAATAATGGCGCCGCTACGGTGAAGAATGTGGTGATGGATGGCATACAGATAACATGCAATCACAGGTCGGGTTATGCCGGCGGCGTGGCAGGATATAGCTGGGGCACCATTGAAAACTGCTCGGTGTCGGGCAGCGTCAGCGGCACGATGTATGTCGGCGGTGTGGTGGGTGTTCAAAGGGACGGTTCCATCACCGGATGCAGTTCCTCTGCCACAGTGAAGGGAACGATCAAAGTCGGCGGCGTGGCAGGTCAGACGATTTTTGGTGCCACCTTGACCGCTTGCTATGCCACAGGCAACGTGAACATAGAAATAGACCGCACACAGGATATCTCTGGCGGCGGTCTGGTAGGATTCAACGACGGAATCAGCCTCCTTTCCTGCTATGCCACGGGCAACGTAACCAGTACTGGTAGTAGCACTGGCTATGTACATATCGGCGGCTTTTTGGGAGATAACTACATTACCGTGACCGCCTGCTATTGGAAGAACAATCATGAACAAGGTATCAGCTACAATAGGGGAAGCACCAATGTCACGAAGGTGGACGGCACTAACGTTACCTGGGAGAATGCCGTTGATGCCATGAACACCGCCTTGCAGAACGCAGGCTCAGAGTGGCGTTACGAACTTAAAGGAGCATTGCCCACCTTGATGAAGCAGTAAACCGTCGGGGGAAATGTTCCGCCCGCAACGGAAAGAACCAGAGTAATAAAATAACAGATATTATGAGGATAAGATTTTTTGCACTTGCAGCGCTCGCCCTCTTATTGGGCGCCTGCACGCAGGACGAAGCGGGCTTCCTACCGGAAGGGGCGGAAGGCACACCCATCGTCTTCACCGCCACGGGGCTGAATCCCGCCGCGACAGCCACCGCCGGCACCCGTGCCCCCGCGAATGGCAATTGGACGGGTGTGCAGAGCGTGGCAGTTCTGATGGACGGCATGGTGAAGACGTACAACGTGACGCCCTCCACCGCCGACCCCACCAGCGCCACGCTGACCTCCACCGACCCGTACTACTGGACCAACCACAACGACATCACCGTCACAGCGTGGTGGCCCTACACCGCTGGCGAGACAACCCCACCTGCGGTAAAGGTAAAAGCCAACCAAAGTGCCCAGAAAGACTTTGAGACCAGCGACCTCATCGTAGCCGACGGACAGAAGGTGATCTACGGTAGCCCCACGCTCCGCTTCACCCACCGCACGGCGCGAGTGACCGTCGTTCTGACGGACTACACCGAGGGGCTGGCATCCGTGCAGTTGACGGGTCTCTCCACCGAAGGCGACAACCCGGATATAATCGTCCCGTATGACAAGGGCAGCAACACCTACACCGCCATCGTCGCCCCGCAAAGTGTGGCAGCTGGCACAGTCTTCATTACCAGCACCTTCACTAACGGCAAGACCTTCGTTTATAAGATGAAGAATGCTACCGACTGGCAGGCGGGCGGTGAATATACCTACACCGTCTCCCTCGCTGCGGCAAAAGACCTGGGCTATACCATAGAGAGCAACGGCAGCTACACGGTCTATAACGCCGACGGCCTGCTGAATGTAGCCGAATTAGTGAACGGAGGTAAGACCGACATAAACATTACCCTCACCGCCGACATTGACCTCACAGGCAAAGACTGGACACCGATAGGCACAGACTACGACAACTCATACAAAGGCACCTTCGACGGTGGCGGCCATACCATTACGGGGCTGACCTTTACGACAAATGACGAATTTGCGGGTCTGTTCGGCTGGCTCAATAGAGCTGGTACGGTGAAGAACGTGGTGATGGAGGGCGTACAGATAACAAGCAATCAAATATATGGCGGCAGTATTGGCGGCGTGGTAGGATCTGGCTGGGGCACCATTGAAAACTGCTCGGTGTCGGGCAGCGTCAGCGGCACGGTGTATGTCGGCGGTGTGGTGGGTGTTCAAATAGGCGGTTCCATCACCGGATGCAGCTCCTCGGCCACAGTGAAGGGAACGGTCGATGTCGGCGGCGTGGCAGGTCAGACGAATTCGAGTGCCACCCTGACCGCTTGCTATGCCACGGGCAACGTGACCATAGAAATAGCCCCCAAAAAGAATATCGCTGGCGGCGGTCTGGTGGGAATGAACGCAGGAAGCAGCCTCCTTGCCTGCTATGCCACGGGCAACGTAACCAGTACGGGTAGTAGCACTGGCTATGTACATATCGGCGGTTTTTTGGGAAATAACTACGCCAACGTGATGACCGCCTGCTATTGGAAGAACAATCATGAACAAGGTATCGGCTACAATAAGAAAAGCACCGAAGCCACGAAGGTGGACGGCACTGGCGTTACCTGGAAGAACGCCGTTGATGCCATGAACACCGCCTTGCAGAACGCAGGCTCAAAGTGGCGTTACGAACTTAACGGAGCATTGCCTACCTTGAGGAAGCAGTAAGCTGTTGCGGGCGGAAATGTTCCGTCCGCAACGAACATTAAACGAAGTATAACCCCAATAAAAAAAGGAGGACGTGATGGAACACACGGAGAATCCACCATATTGGTTTTGGCATCAAGGCATTGTCAATAATAATATAGACTCCAGTGTAAATATGGAAGCTGTAAGCCGGACATTGTCAAGATTGGTGCTCATTAAAGACAACAAATCAAGTAATTAAATAAAAAACATGGGACTTTTTCACAGAGGCAAGAAAAATAATGACGATGAGCCGGACAGTGTTCAAACCAATTCATTCTCTGATATTATGAATGGTTTGCAGTACGCCGTAAACTGTGCACAAGATACATTACAGAATCATCAGATACAAAATCTGACCAGACTTTTTGAAGGAACAAATGCAAATAACGCAAATACGTTCCAATCGAAAAAAATCATGGTTGGAGACAAGACTATTGATATTCCACTTATAGCCTTGATATCCCATCATTATCTTGCAATGGATAATGTGCAGATAAAGTTCAAGGCGAAGGTCGGAAGCGTGGAATCACAGATCCCGGAAAACAACTTGCTGTTATCCAGTCCGCACAGAGCCAATCTCCAGATGCAGATGAGCAACATAAAACCGGATGCGGATGATGTCATGGAGGTTTGCGTCAATTTTAAGGTTCAGGAGACTCCGGAGAGCATTTCCCGAATTATTGACGATTTTGTAAAAAATATCTAACAATTTTAAAATTCAAATGTTATGGCAGAAGAAATAAAGAACCAAGGGCAACAAGAAAATGCGGAAAACTTGAATGAAAATGTAAGCGGACAGGCGAAAGAAATTATCTCCGCTGCATTGGAAGAGACTCAAAACAGAGAAACTTCTCCAGTTCTTAAAGCAGATTCAAACGTGACTGACAAATTCAAGGGGCTTCCCATGCGGGAACTTATTGCAGCTCCACTTATTGCAGCAGCCGAAGCACAACAGGAATTGGCAGCGACAGCATGGAATTTCTACCAGCAAATTGCATTTGATGGTAAAAGCGGCAATAAAGCGCGTATATTGGAATTCGATGTCGAAAGACCGATACAGCAGGATGGAAAAATGACAACAATGTCACAAAGTGTCAAGGCTCCGTTTATAGGATTGGTGCCTATTCCTTCCCTGCTCATAGATCGCGTGGATGTCGATTTCCAGATGGAGGTTACCGATACATCAAACGTAAAAAGCACTACCAACGCAGAAGTAGAGGCAAAAGCTTCTGCAAAACATTGGTTTATAAATGCGGAAATCAGCGGCAAAGTCACGACCGCCCGCGAGAACACCCGCATGACCAACCAAACGGCAAAATACCAGATACATGTGACAGCCAGTCAGCAGCCGCAGACCGAAGGTCTGTCTAAACTGATGGATATAATGGCATCATGTATCGAGCCTATAACAAACGAAAGTAACAGTAAGTAAATATATGAATTTGATTCAAGCATTAAGATTGCCAAACAGTCAAGCAGTAATGACAAATATTGCACGGTTTCATTATCAAAATATTTATAATGTAGGTTTGCCCCCTCCGATTTTCACGCAAAGTAATTTGACATTTCAAATAAAAGGATATACCCGTAACTATCGTTTTCTTAGATTAGACTATGCCTGTGTCATATATATTGCGGATAGAATAGCAGTCGTTGCTTCAAATGGCATAGATACTTTAAGTTCAGGTTTTTCGGGGTGTTATATGGCCAGTTTTAGGCACAATGGCATTAGGTATGTTGCTCATATTCCAACGCCTAACAATAGTATTAAAACATCATGGAATCGGGCGGTTAAAAATCAAATAATAGATAATGTTGTTCTTTTTAAACCTACTGAAGGATTGGCGAGAATCCCAGGAACCATTGGTATTTGGGGAATTATAACATTTAACGATAGATGTTATCGGCTTGATGTAAATGAAAACGCTCCTCCAAGTCAAGCCATACGTGGCCAAAGAATTTTTAACTCAATCCCGAGAAATCCCATACTAACAGAAATTCCACCTATCGCCGGTGGTCAGATGCCTTAATAATTATAACAATTGTAAATAAGGGAAGAATGGTTGTTTCATTGAGGAGTAGAATTCTATTCGGATATATAATTCTGGTGGCGGTCATAGGCAGCATGGCCGCCATTCTCATCCATGAACCTGCGAAGTTCCACGACCTATATGCGTATTTTAAATAACGGTATTTACACAAACAGCAAATGAGCGAACAATTCGTTACCACTACCAAGCATTTCCGCAAGCTGCTTGCCGCAGGCTATCTGTTGATAGTCCTGCTGGTGGGCGGCATCATCTGCACGTGGCTCGGAGAATGGCGCGACTTGGAGTTGCTGGAACGGGAGAACCGTGAAATCAACCGCTTCCGCAAGGAAACACACGATGCGTATGTGGGTGTGGTGGAGTTGTCTCTTTTGGGCGAGTCGGTGCTGGAATGGGACGATAAGGATGTGGCGGCATACCGGCGGCAACGGATGACGGTGGATAGTATGCTTTGCCGCTTCAAGAGCCATTACGAATCGGTGCGCATAGACAGCGTGCGCCACTTGCTGGAGGACAAGGAAAAGCGGCTGTGCGCCATCATGGAGGCTCTGGAACAACAGGCGGACATCAACCGCCGGATAGCCAAGCAGGTGCCGGTGATAGTGCAAACGAGCAGGCAGGAAGAGCCGAAGAAACAGAGGAGGAAAGGTTTTCTCGGGTTGTTCGGCAAGAAACAGGAAGCACCTCCGACGACGACCACCACGATGCTCTACACACTGAACCGTGATATGATAGCGCAACAACGTGCCCAAAGCCATCGTCTGTCGGAATATGCCGACAGCCTTGCCAGCCGCAATGCGGAACTGAACCGCCAACTGCAAACCCTTATCCAGCAGATGGACCACAAGGTGCAGGCTGACTTGCAGGAACGTGAGGCGGAAATATCCGCTATGCGTGAAAAGTCGTTCTTGCAGGTAGGTATCATAACGGGTGTCATGCTGCTGTTGCTCATTATTTCATACATCATCATTCACCGCTATGCCACCCGCATCAAGCAGTACAAACGTAAGACAACAGATTTAATCGGGCAACTGCAAAAGTCAGTAAAACAAAACGAATCGTTGATAGCCTCACGCAAGAAAGCGATGCACACCATCACCCACGAGCTACGCACACCACTGACTGCCATACATGGATATGCGGAACTGATGCAAGACAACGAAGAAGAAAAGATAAGCGGTTATGCGGACAATATCCTGCAAGCCTCCAAGAGAATGACCGACATGCTCAACTCCCTGCTTGACTTCTTCCGCTTGGACAGCGGCAAGGAACAGGCGAATGTCCGTCCGTTTCGTTTGGAAAACATCGCGGAGCTGTTGCAAACGGAGTTTACGCAACAAGCAGAAGCAAAAGATCTTAAACTTACCATCGAGTGCCCGGAGGGTATTATCCTGAATGGCGACAAGGAGCGCATCATACAGATATGCGACAACCTGCTGGGCAATGCCGTCAAGTTCACGAATGCCGGAAGCGTTTCACTTGTCATAAGCTATGACGGCAATAGGCTGACCCTTGTAGTAGAGGACACCGGAACCGGCATGAGTGCGGAAGAACAACAGCGAGTGTTCGGAGCGTTCGAGCGGCTTTCCAACGCCGCCACGCAAGACGGTTTCGGATTGGGGTTAAGCATTGTGAAACAGATAGTCGGGATGCTTGGCGGCACTATACGCTTGGAAAGCGAAAAAGGAGAAGGCAGTCGTTTTACTGTGGAGTTGCCAATGAACACTGCCGATATTGGTATTGAAGAACAGACAGCCGCAGAAAGTCTGGCTCATATAGAAAGACCTTATTCTGTCATCGTATTGGACGACAATCCGATGGTATTATCCATGACAAAGGAAATGTATGCTGGTATAGGTGTGCATTGCGACACGTTCACCACTATTGGCGATGCAATGGAAGCCATGCGGCAGCACACATACGACCTCATGATAACCGATATGAAAATGCCGGAGATTAACGGCTATGAGGTGTTGGAGTTGTTACGCTCGTCAAGTGTCAGCAACTCGAAAGAGATTCCCATTGTCGTGGCGACCGCCTCCGGCAGTTGCAGCGAAGAGGAGCTGTTGGAAAATGGATTTACCGCCTGCCTGTTCAAGCCATTTTCCATTTCCGAACTGGTTGCTGTATCAGACAAATGCCTTTTGACAAGTACGGACAAGGATGAACTTCCCGACTTGTCCTCTCTGCTTGCATATGGTGACAAACGGGCGATGCTCGACCGTTTGATAACCGAAACAGAAAAGGATATGCAGGCTGTCCGGGAAATCATGGAGAGGAATGACCGCAAGGCGTTGGACGAATGGATGCACCGTCAGCGAAGTTCATGGGCTGTTATCCGTGCTGACAAACCCTTGTGGAACCTGTATGAACTGCTGCATCAAGAATCTGAATGTTCCGAAATGGAATTGCGGAAATGCGTGGATGCCATGCTTCGTATGGGAACAGTTATCATAGAACTTGCGCAAAAGGAAAGGAGGTTGTCGGATGAAAGTATTTGTGATTGAGGACAACCCCGTCTATAACGATTATGTCTGCAACCTGCTGAAGAAAGACAGCTTCGATACTATGTCGGCATATAATCTTGCCACTGCCAAGAAACTATTGGCAAAGTCAGAGGTGGATGATATTGTCGTTGCCGACCTACGCCTCCCCGACGGTGAAAGCATAGAGTTGTTACGGTGGATGCGTGCCAACGACAAACAGCAGGTGTTTATCGTTATGACCAATTACGGGGAGGTGCATACGGCAGTGGAAAGTATGAAGCTCGGCTCAAAGGATTACATACAGAAACAGTTGTTGGAGGATAAACTGATACCGCTTATCCGCACCCTGCAAAAAGAACATGAAAAGCGACTACAATGGAACATTCCGATATTCGTCCGGCAGGGCGAAGCCTATCAGAAAATCAAGAAACGTGTGCGCCTTGTAGCCACCACCCGGATGAGCGTGCTGATACTGGGCGAGAACGGTACGGGCAAGGAACATATCGCACAACATATACACCAACAAAGCAAACTTGCCGATAAACCTTTTGTGGCAGTGGACTGCGGAGCCTTGTCCCCGTCATTGATACAATCCGCCTTCTTCGGACACGTCAAGGGTGCGTTTACTGGTGCCGAAGCAAACAAGACGGGGTATTTTCTGGAAGCGGATGGCGGCACGCTGTTCCTTGACGAAGTGGGCAACCTAACAATGGAGATGCAACAGATGCTGCTCCGCGCCATACAGGAACGCCGTTACCGTCCCGTCGGTGCAAAGGAGGACAAAACAGCCAACGTGAGGATAGTGGCTGCAACCAACGAGGATTTGCAGAAAGCCGTAACGGAAAAGCGGTTCCGGCAGGATTTGCTCTATCGCTTGCAGGAGTATGTGATAACCATGCCGCCCTTGCGCGACTGCCCGGAAGACATCATGCCATTGGCTGAGTTCTTCCGTGAAATGGCAAACCGTGAGTTGGAACGTGAAGTAAAAGGGTTTGCCGCATCTGCCCGTAATGCCCTGCTCGCCCATGCGTGGCCGGGCAACGTGCGCGAGTTGAAACAGAAGATACAGACGGCAGTCCTGCAATCAGAAGGCGATATGATAACCGAAGCCGATTTGGAACTTGACAATGAACCGTCCGCTACTTCCGCTTGTTTTACATTGAAGAGCGGGGATGAAGAAAGAGGACGTATCCTGCGTGCCTTGAAACAAGCAGCCGGTAACAAGAAAATGGCTGCAAAGATACTGGGTATCGGCAGGACAACGCTGTATAATAAATTGGTAGAGTATGGATTGAATGAAGAAAACTGACCGGAGTATGGCTGTAAATGGCAATAATTGATTAACTTTGCAATTGTATTTCAGAAAATAGCAGGCGATCGGGTAACTTTTCGCCGATGATATAGACATAAGACCGCAAGGCGTTTCGAGCGAAAATCTGGTAAATTGAAACTACGGAGACGATTGCGTGATGCTTATGCTATGCTTACGCATAGCGTGCATTCACGTACTCTCCGTAAAGGCTTTACCAGAGCCATCGCTTGAAAGTAGTGTGAATTGCACGCTACTTTTTTGCCTCGCCAAAAAGGAAAGAAAATACGTTATGGCGAAAATACAATTACTTGCCGTTATCTCAATAGATGGCTGTCCGATGAAACTGCATCCCCGGAAGCGGTTGCTTCAAACCGAAGATTACGGTATGGATGAAATACGTGCCAATGCCCTGTATAAGCTGACATCCGACTATTCGGTATCCGTGCTTCAAGAATGGAGGGAGGAAGGTGGAAGCATTTGCCATTTGTTGGAAGTAACTGCCGGGAATACCGAATATGCCAACGGACTGTTACGGATGAACGTGATAGATGAAATCATACTATACGTTGTTCCAACCATCGACGGAAACGGAGCGCATTTTTTCAAGTCAGCACTACCTATGAATGACTGGCGGCTTATGGAGAACAAAACTTATAGGGACGGAGTAATCCGGCTTACCTATCATAAAGAGCCACGGGCATAAAATGTTCAGATTATGAACATCTTGGCGGGATTTCCGTGCTCAGAAAGTGAACACATGTTCAGAATCTGAACACATTTCACAAGGGATGCAATCAAGGATAAAATTATTTTTGAATTTTATCTTTCTGAAAAACAATGTAGTACAATTTTCTCACAATCTTTTCTCGTGTTTAGGGCTATGATTTGCACCATATATCAGTGTGCGCACACTGATAAACAAGTGTAAACCCTCAAAACAGAAAAGATAATGAACCATCTCATACTGGCGGAAACACAGTTTTTCGCCATGATAAACGGAAAAGACAACGGTAGCACGGAAACGGCATACGGCGGATTCGTGCAGGAAGTAATAAACCTGTGCTACGGCGGCAATGATGCCAAGCATATTATTGTGGCGTTGGCTTTTGCCGAAATCGAATTACAGCACCATCCGCAGAACTTGTCGGCATCGGAGGAGAATGTCGTCACTGTGTATATCCGCAAGGCGTTATCCTTCATCCGAAAGATGCAGAAGATGGTATCCGCTTCTGCAATTACCTCCGTGCCACCACTAACATCCACATCCGAAACCAAAGCCACAGTCCCAGCCTTGCAATGGACTGGTAATGCCGTCGAGTTGGTAGAACTAATCTATGCCCTCTACGCCACCGGCTGCATCAATGGCGGCAAGGCTTCGCTGAAAGAGCTTGCTCCTGTCCTCTATTCCTTTTTCGGTGTGGAGTCCAAAGACTGCTACCGCTTCTATACGGACATCAAACGCAGGAAAAGCGACAGTCGCACCTACTTCCTTGAAAAGATGCAGGACAAACTGAACGCGAAGATGCGACATGACGATGAATTGGAGCGGATGAGGAGATAAACGAATGCCAAACAAAGGATAAGCGGCCGGATTATACGGTTTCTTATCCTTCTTCATTTACAATCACTCTATTATCTGCCGGAAAGCCGATTAAAATCATTAACTTTGCAAGTATTAATCAATGACGGATGAAAATAGATAACCTCGAAATATTGAATGGACTGATTGCCGGAGCCGAAGGCGAGACAGTTGAGTTCAAAGAAACTACCGGGCAGTTGGAGCGTGGAATGGAAACTCTTTGTGCCTTCTTGAACGGTACGGGCGGCACGGTGCTGTTCGGTGTAACCGACAAGGGAAAGATTATCGGTCAGGAAGTGAGCGACAAGACGAAGCGCGATATTGCGGAAACCATCAGACGAATCGAGCCGTTTGCGACCATTGATATATCCTATACAGACATTCCGGGAACGAACAAAAGTGTTATAGCTTTATCAGCGGAAGAACAACGATATATGCGCCCGTTCACCTATAAGGGGAGGGCTTATCAACGGATAGAGAGCGTTACATCTGCCATGCCGCAGGGTATATACAACCTGTTGGTTATGCAGCGAGGCGGAACCTATGCTTGGGATTCCATGCAAAATCCCGGCTTGAAAATATCCGACCTTGACGAAACGGCAATCTTGGGCGCAGTACGTGGAGGAATCAGAGGCGGACGTTTGCCGGAAGGTTCTATGCAGGAGGATGTCCGAACCATCCTTGAAAAATTTGACTTGTTGAATGATGGAAAGCTGAACAATGCTTCCGTTGTCCTATTCGGACGGAACTTCTACCATTATCCCCAATGTCTGCTCCGTTTAGCCCGGTTCAAAGGAACGACAAAAGATGAATTTTTAGATAATCAGCGTGTGACAGGCAATATATTCAACTTGCTGGATGCTGCAATGGCATTTTTCTTCAAGCATTTGTCCCTCTCCGGTAAAATTGAAGGTTTGTACAGAGAAGAGGAACTGAATGTGCCATATAAGGCATTGAGAGAATGTTGCATAAATGCTTTTGCACATCGTGTTTACCATCGCCCCGGCAGTTCAGTCGGGATTGCTATCTATGATGACCGCGTGGAGATTGAAAACAGCGGAACATTTCCGCCTGATATTACCATTGAGAAACTGTTGGGTGGCCACAATTCCGAACCACAAAATCTGATAGTAGCCAATGTGCTGTACAAAAGTGCAGTATTGGAGAGTTGGGGACGTGGCATAGCCCTTATGGTAAACGAATGTCGCCGTGTCGGTATTCCGGATCCGGAGTTTCATACCGACGGCAATGCTGTATGGATTGTGTTTCATTATACAAGAACTACAGTAGGACAAGACCCCACAGCAACCCCACAGCAACCCTATAGTAACCCCACAGTAACCCCACAGTTAGGAAAACTGTTGTCTGCTATTGGGAACAACACTCTCTCTGCTAAAGAAATCATGGAGAAAACGGGAATGAAAGATAAAAGGAATTTCTTAAAGAACTATATCCATCCGGCAATAAATTCCGGTTTGGTCCTTTCACTTTATCCCATAGGCTCCAAGAGTCCGCAACAGAAATACTATCTTACTGATAAAGGTAAAGGTTTCCTGCAACAATAACGGGTATGGCTAAAAAGAAGAAACATAAGAATGATGTAAAAACTGATTTACCGATAATCATGGATTATGGTATCGGCAGTATATCCGTTTATGACCCGGCAGACATAATGCCATACAACGAGCCGCCAATTAGCGAACAAATCCGCTTCAAGAAACTCGGCAAAGAGATGAAATCCGAGTTCAAGTGGCTGGTATCTTCCGTAGTGATTGAGTATTGGCAAGAAAACCGACAGATACCTTTCGGTGAAGAAATGTCGAAACTCAGAACCAGACTGTTGAGAATGTTTGCCGAAGAATACAGCATACTGCTTAAAGACGATACAGAACTGAAAAATTATTTGCTGATGCTTGCCATTACCACCATCAACAAGCATCTCAAATCTGAGAATAAAAAGAGGGTGTCAAAACTCTCTTTTTAACAAAATTACCCTTGCTACAGATATCTGTGACAGGGGTAATTTTCATATTTTGGGTGTTTTGACACATCCCCTTTTTCATATATAAAGGAATCTGTTATTTCTGCTGCAACAGGTGTTTCAAGTTTTCATCATTTGCGATACGTTCCAGTTCCTCTTGAACAATCTGCTTCACTTCCTCCTTGATGCGCCTGTAATTCGCCTGAACCGTTTCCTTCATGCGGTCGTTGCCGTCCCCGTCCGTAAAGTCGGTAATGACGGGGATTTTCTTGTAGGCTTTCTCCTCGCGCTTCACCTTCTCGGCATCCACGACAATCTCGCAATGGAAAATCTTCTGCTCGATACGCTCGTTGAAGTTGTCGGATACCGAACCGACAAACATACCCTGCGTCAAGCCGGAAATCTTGCTCGGCGGGATGAGTGAATCCATCTGCGTGTTGATGGAGGTGGAAACATCCTGCCGGTTGATGGAAATGGACTGCCGTTTCTGCAACACCTTACCGAAGCGTTCGGAAAGCGTCTTGGCGGTTTCACCCACCACCTGACCGGAAAAGATATTGCCGACGGTGTTCATCACGACCTTCGCTTCTTTATCACCGTAGTCGCGCACCAACTGGCTGAAATCCTGAAAGCCCAGACACACGGCAACCTTGTTGCTTCGCGCGGTGGCGATAAGGTTGTCCAACCCCTTGAAATAAATCGTGGGCAGCTCGTCGATGATGACCGACGACTTCAGCATCCCTTTCTTGTTGATGAGTTTCACGATACGGGAGTTATACAGACCGAGAGCGGCCCCGTAGATATTCTGACGGTCGGGATTGTTGCCCACACAGAGTATTTTCGGTTCTTCGGGGTTGTTGATGTCCAGCGTGAACTCGCTGTCCGACATCACCCAATAGAGCTGCGGGGAAATCATCCTTGACAAAGGGATTTTCGCGCTTGCTATCTGCCCCATCAACTGCTCCGCAGCCCCTCCGAGCCATGCGTCCATGAACGGAGAAAGATAGTTTTCCAATTCCGGGTAAGAGGTCAGTATCGGGAAAATATCCTCATAGCGGCGGTTCAGGAACTCAATCGCATGGGGGAATGTACAATACTTGCCGTTCTGGAAAATTTTGAGATACCAGATAATAGCCGCGAAAAGGATGATGGGCGATTCTACGAAAAAGTCGCCCTGCTTTTGCACCCAACTTTTATTTAAGTTGAGCATAATGGTGTACGCACTCTCATAAGCGTCCGTAATATCCTCCATGAAGTCCGGGTGAATGGGATTGCAACGGTGCGAACGTCGCGGGTCATCGAAGTTTATCACATAAAACTTCGGTTTCACCTTGTAGCCCTCCGGGTGGTTCAGCAGATGGTTGTATGCTATCGTGGACAAGTCGCTGAATTTGAAGTCGTACACATACATCGAGAAGCCCTTTTCTATCTGCTGCTTGATGAAATTATTTACCACTGCATAGGATTTACCGCTGCCCGGAGTACCCAACACGATGGAAGCCCTAAAAGGATTCACGACATTGATCCAGCCATTGTTCCAACGCTTTTTGTAGTAAAACCGTGTCGGAAGATTGACCGAATACTCGCTTTCGATAAGCCGCGTTTCCTGCATGAAGCTCTCGTTCTCGTTGTTGAACACATCATCCATGAGGTTGTGCTTCAACAGGCGGCTCATCCACAGACCGCCCATCAGCAGACAGACATAACCAGCTCCGACGGTCAGAATATACAGCCCTGTTACCGCCTCTATCGGTAGAGGCAAAGCCAGTATCCACCAGTTGAAGAAGAACAGCACGAAGCCGGCGGCAAGAGCCGTCCAGATTCGTCCCCAAGTGATTTTCTCGCCCTTCACGCCCTTTGTCCCCAGACAGGACAAGGCAAGCAGTAGGACGGCAAACAGTTTCGTGTACAGGATGGAACGGAACAGCCCCGCCGTGCGGTTGAAGTTCATCAGGATTCTGTCCACCACACCGATGTCCATACCCCAAAGCCGGATGGCTTCGTAGCAGAACCAGTACACGTTCATGACCACTAAAATAATACTCACGGCACGCAGAAAATCCATGATTTTCGCCAATGCCCTCAAATCGTCTTCTTGTTGTGACATACATTTATTTTTTGATTGTTGATACTTTCGGTTACATTCCCAAGCCCTTGCGCTTCTTCTTTTTCTTCTTGCGTTGCATCGCCCGGATGAAGGCTTCCTCCTCAGCGTCCACTGCCGGACCTTCGGGGGTAAACAGGTTCATGCCACCCGAATGGCTCTCGTATTCCCCTCCGGAATATCCTTGCCTGTTCTCCGGTTCCTCCACCGGAACGGAAAGAGAAATCGGCGGCTGTCCGGCATAAGGCAGCGTGAAGTGTTCCTGCAAGGCGTTGGCGGAAAGTTCCTTGCCCATACGCGAGCCGTTCAACACGCAGCCTGTGCGGTGGTCGATGAACGTGGTTCCATAGATGCGTCCTTCCTCCGTGTAGCGCAGCACGGTGTCGATGCCCTTTCCTTTGAGGGTGGCTACAAACTTCTCCTTGTCATACGTGCCTTCCAGCACGGAAAGGATGGTGCGTTTCGTCATGTCGGCAAGTTTCCTGTCCTTAATCTCCTGCTTGGAACGGGTAAACTTCTTCAGCACGGCTTCATAGCCCACAGACTTCCCGAACTGCGAGGATTTGAAAGGATTGCCGACCTTGTTGCCCTTATCGTCCGTGGCGGAATAGACCAGCCCGTGATACTCGCGTCCGCGTACATTGCCATGCACTTCCTCCACCGTCATATTATATAAGGAAAGAAGGGCGCAGTATTCGCCCATCGTCTGGAAGCGGTACTGCCCGCTGATAGCCTTGACGATATTTCCCACCTGCTTCTTCACGTCGCCCGCAGAGGTGTCCACCTTGTGCAGCGGCGTGTCAAGACGGCGGTTCTTGCGTTCTGCGTCGTGCAGCCCGTACTTCCGTTCCAGTTCTCGTGTTATCTGCTTGCTTCGGTAAAAATTGTTCCGGGTGTCTATGCCCCTGCCGTTCTCGTCCACCCTGACCGTCACGATATGCAGGTGGTGGCGGTCGATGTCCTCATGCTTGAAAACGAGATACGGTTGGTTGCCGAAGCCCATCTTCTCCAGATACTCCCATGCGATATCCTGAAGCTCCGTGTCCGTCAAAATATCGTCGGGATGCGGATTGAGCGAGATATGCACCACCGGTTTCTCCACCTTCGACCGCACGGGCATCAGGGCAAGGAAGTCCTCCATAGCCCGGTGGATGTCCATCGTTCCCGTACCGTCATTGTAGATGCGGTTGGTTGTCAGAAGCCGCCCTTTCGCCTCGTTGATCTTCTCCCCGTTGTAGGCAAGTGCGCCATACAACGAGTTTCCTACACTGATTTTTGCGACCATTTTTCCTGCATCTCCCTTGAAAGTTCCACAATTTTACGGCTCAGTTTCACAAGTTCTACGGTCTGTTGCTCCAGCTTGTAGAGCAACGCCATCGCCTTTTTCTCGGAAAAATGCAGCCTCAGTTCCTTCACTACTTGGTTGTAATTTGTACCTATCGCGCGGAACTGCGCATGAAAATCGGACAGCTTGGTGTAGTAATCCACCAGCGTCTTGTCCACTTTCAGCACCTTGAACGGCTGTCCGAAGAAGTGCGCTTTCAGGAAAACCGACTTGGCGTAAACGCCCGACTTCTCGAACATGGAGAGGAAACGGTTGTGTTCCTCCTCGCTGAAACGGACGGTGTAGCGGAACACCGCCGGATCGAGTTTGGGATTTCTCCCGCCTTTGTTTCTTCTTTTTTCACTCATATTACTTTGGATTTAGCGGTTTGACGGCATAAGCCGCCGCTTCGAGGCACAGCACCGCAGGTTTGAGAGGCTTCCCGACTTCGGAGGGTAAGCCCGCCCCCTGCAAGGGCAAGGCGTTTTCGTGGCTGCTCAAAATGTTTTGAGCGGCTGAAAACATACCTTGCTATGTTCAGGTGAACATAAAAATCCGTCGGGGACGGATTGGGGATGATTCCTTTCAAACTCCGGGCTGCGCTACCTGCGGCGTACCCTGCCGTTCGGGTGCAAAGTTACGCCCTTAAGGCGATGTCCGACAGAGGCTTGACCCGGACAATCAGTGCCAACCGGCGCAACGTGCTGCCACTTGCCGGAGAAGTGATACAAGTTCCAAAATATCCTTGTTTATTTGCAGTGTGATTCGGATGTGGGACTGAAAATACACTCCTTCCGCCAGATGTTCGGACAGCAATCCGGGCATCAATCCAAACGGTTGAAAACAGGTGTATGTATTCAGATAGTTTTCCAAGCACACGTCCGTGCGGACGGATAAAAGCATGGACGGTTGGACAAACCGATGAATACCCGCAGGCACAGCCGGATTAAGGAGTGAATAAATAAATGAATGGGAGTGCGTGCGTACGTACTAATGACAATACGCTACCGCCACCGGACAGATGTATAACCAAATAAATTATCAAAAAAATGAAAGAAGCAACTTATGTGGCAATCTCCACGCAGAAAGGTGGAGCGGGTAAGACAACCCTGACGGTGCTTGTAGCAAGCTACCTGCACTATGTGAAAGGCTACAACGTAGCCGTGGTGGACTGCGATTTTCCACAGTACAGTATCCATGACATGCGCAAGCGCGACATGAAAGCTGTCATGGAGGACGGGCATTACAAGGTGATGGCGTATGAGCAGCTCAAACGGCTGAAGAAGAACCCGTACACCATCAGATGCAGCCGTGCGGAAGATGCGGTAAAGACTGCCGAAAATCTGGTGGCAGCGCAGCCCGACCTTGATTTCGTGTTCTTCGACTTGCCGGGAACCATCAACAATGCCGATGTGGTGCAGACCATTTCCAAAATGGACTACATCTTCACGCCCATCATCGCCGACCGTGTGGTGATGGAGAGTTCCATTAAGTTCGCCACCGTTATCAACGAACAGATGATAAGCACGGGCAAGTCCGGTATCAAAGGGATTTACCTCGTGTGGAACATGGTGGACGGGCGCGAAAAGACGGAACTTTACAAAGCATACGACAAGGTCTGTGCCGAGTTCGCCCTGTCCATTCTGGAAACACATCTGCCGGACAGCAAGCGTTTCCGCAAGGAGACGGCGGCAGAACGCAAGGCAGTATTCCGCTCCACGGCGTTTCCGGCGGACAAAATACTGGTACGCGGCAGCAACCTCGACAAACTCGTCGATGAGATTCTCGGCATCATCAAAAACTGAATGGCATGGCAAAGAAAACAAGAATCGAGGACATCGACAGCGAAGCCGTAATCAACTCGTTTCGACTGGACGATACAAGCATTCCGCCGGAAGCGAGAAGCACGGACGGAAACGCTACTTCTCCACCTCCGAAAGAAGCGATACAGGAAGCCGTTTCTCCACCTGCCTCGCACTCCAAAGAGGAGCCGGAACGCAGGCGCAGGAACAGCAAGCCGGAAAAATTGGATTATGACACCGTATTCATATGCGGGTCCAACGTCACGGCAAGACTCGGCAAGCAGGTCTATATCCGCAAGGAGTACCACGACCGCATACAGAAGATGCTTCATGTAATCGGTGGCAACGAGGTGACTATCGCGGCTTTTCTTGACAACGTGCTGACACACCATTTCACGCTGTTCCAAGACGAGATAGCCGAATCGTTCAAACGGCACATGGAATCCTATAATTTATAAATACCCCAAAAACAACAAAGAAGTATGAAAAGAACAAAGAAGAACCGTCAGGCTGAGTGCCTGCAAACAGGAAAGAGTGAAAGAACCGCTGCCAATGCAGCAAAGTGTGCAAACGGATACGGTCAGGAAAAGACCGGCAGCGACTTCCGCAAGGATGAAGGCAGGGGCAAGCCGCTCTCTGTTTTCTTGGAAGCATCGGAAATCAAAACGCGGCAATGTATATACATCAGCCGAGAAATTCATGAGAAAGTCGCTATCGTTGCCAGTCGGATGGGAAACGGTTTGAGCATCGGCAAGTTCGTGGACAACATCCTCCGCGACCATTTCCGGCAATACGGGCAGCAGTACATGGAACAGATTGAAAACGCCCAAAAAGTAAGATTATGACAAAGGCGTTTTTAATCGTATCGGTTGCTTGCAACGTGTGGTTCCTGTTCCTGCTGTTTTATGACCGCATCATGGACACGAAGCTCATCCGTTTCTTCAGACATATTGCCGGGTTGTGGCGATCATTGGACAGTACAGTGGCAGAGCAAGGAAAGGATAAGGAAATACCTCACGCAGACACCTCGGACATCATTGGCAAGAGCCGTTTCAAGATGGCATCGACCCGGACAACCGCTGCCATACTGGCGCAAGAAGCCGCCACTTCGGAAAAAGGCATTGAGCTGTCGGAGGAAGAGGCTACTTTTGACGACGGAAACACGGAAACCGTCTCACGCCCGACACAAGTACCGGAGGACAAACTCGATGAAACCTTCACGAGCATCCCGCCCTCGGAACTGGAGTACGGAGAAGATGAACCGGAGGATGAAGAACCAGACAAAAAGCAGGCTTCGGGAAGCAGCTTCGAGGATATTGACATGGCAGTACGCACCATACGGAAGGAATCACCATCCGATGAGGAAATGCGACACGCCGGAAAGGTCATGACGGAACTGGACGGGACAGAGCTTTTCACAAGAATAACGGAACGCCTGACCGATGATACAATGAGCGAGAGGCTTGCAAAGGCGATGGCAGTTTTCGTGGACACGGTGAACATGACCGTGACACAACAAAAGGAAAAGGTGTTCGTGATTCCCGACAACATCGAGGAGTTCGACTTCCGAAACTATGTATAACAGCTAAAAAAGAATGGAAATGAAAACGTAAAATGACGACACCCATGCGCACGGCGGTACAAGGTACAGCCAATCCGCAACGGACACACCCAAGTCCGTAGAAACAAACGGGCAACCACTAAACCAAAGTAAAGTAATCAAGTATCAACCGCCCGAAAAAGGACTATCCACCCTTTGGACGGCACAAAACAAGAACTGTTTATGAACAAGAACATCAGACAAAAGTTCATCATCTCTGCGGCACTCATGATTGCCGCAACCGCCTCCGTATTTGCGCAAGGAAACGGTCTGGCAGGTATTAACGAAGCCACCTCTATGGTGAGTTCGTATTTCGACCCCGGCACGAAATTAATCTACGCCATCGGTGCGGTGGTCGGTCTTATCGGAGGCGTGAAAGTCTATGGCAAGTTCGTGCGACGTGAAGTTGCGTAAGTGATTGTGTAACATCAAGATTACACCTCCAGTT